>Ga0268298_10000887_pt1 | contig 37240 bp, 40 predicted proteins | sample WWTPWeurt_MetaG_FD_194462 | JGI IMG/M metagenome (GOLD analysis project Ga0268298, IMG submission 194462) | Activated sludge microbial communities from WWTP in Nijmegen, Gelderland, Netherland - WWTP Weurt | ecosystem: Engineered > WWTP > Aerobic digester > Activated sludge | place...
AGGCGGAGCAGTTTCTGAATACGCAGATTGAACGCGCGAAGCTCTATGAGATGACGACGGTATGGCAAGACCCGGCCAGTGTGTTCAATTTGACACTGCGCTTGGGCGAAGTGAAGTTGGCGCGTGACGAGAAAGACAAGGCGTGGGAGATTTGGCGCGCGGCTCTGGCGATGCAGCCGAACAATCCGGATGCGGCGCGGACCTTTGTCTCGGTTCTGCAGCGCAATCGGCGGTGGGAAGACAGCGAGGAATTTATTCGCGACTACCGCAAGGAGACGAAGAACTCGGGGTTTATGGCGCTGGAGCTTGCATCGAGTTTGCAGGCGCAAATGAACTATGTCGGCGCGACAGAAGAACTGTTGGCCTATACGAAGTCATCCCCGACGGCGTGGCAGATTGCGCAAACGTACTTGAGCCGATTTCCTGAGGACACGACGGTTGAGGCGAATGTGTTGGGGGTATTGGAGCAGGCGATCAAGCGTGACCGTAAGGATCCGGCGGTGTGGAGGATGTACGCGGGTTACACGATGAAGTCGGGCCGTTTGGAGAAGTCGCTGGACGCGACGATTGCGGCGGATTCGCTTTCGCAGAGCGGCGGCGCGACGGTCTTGACGACTGCGCAGCAGTTGTTGGCAGAGAATGAAATTGAACTGGCGCGGCGCGGTTTTGAGAAGGTTTCGGCTTGGAAGGGGCCGGAGCAGTTGGTGGAGCGGGCGGAGCTTGGGCTGGCGCAATGTTTGGAGGCTCAGGGAAAATTCACCGAAGCGAAGGCGTCGTACGAGCGCTTCATCGCGGGGCGGACCAAGTCGGCGGAGTTGGAAGAGGCGCGGTTTCATATTGCAGAGATTCTCCTGACGCATGAACAGAATCCGGCGGCGGCGTTGGTGGAATTTACAGGGATCTTTCAGCGCAGCAAGGCGCCGTTGAAAACGCGCGCGGGGATGCGGATGGGTGACGCGCATGCGTATATGGGAGAATACGGCGCGGCGATAGACGCTTGGAGCTTAGCGGGCGGCGCGCGTGGAGATTTCACGGATGAAACCGGCGCGTTGATGATGCGCATTGCGCGGGCGAATATCTGGCGCGATTCGACGGCGTTGGCGAGTGCCGCGCTCGACTCGATTACACGGGGCAGCACGCAGAACATGACGTTTAACGACGCGATACTTTATTCTGCGTTGTTGGAAGGCGGCGGATTCCACGGGGCATTGCGCGCATTTGCGGATGCGGACTATGCGACTTTTCGCGGGGATCATGCGACGGCGGCCACGAAGTTCGGTGAAGCGGCTTCGCTGTTGAATTACGGCCGGCTGGCGGAATGGTGCCGCATGTCGGAAGCGGAAGCGCTGCGCGAGTCGGGCAAGCCGACGGAGGCGATCAGCGCGTTGGATAAGTTTGTTGAGAGTTTTCCGGAGTCGGCCGATTTGCCGCGGGCGAAGTATTTGCAGGCGGTGATCACGCTGGAAGATTTGAAGCAGGACGATCAGGCGCTGAAGATGTTGGAAGAGTATTTGGTTGAGTATCCGCGTTCGCTTTATTTGGAACAGGCGCGCAGGAAGGCGCGTGTTTTGGCGAACAAGGTTTCATAAGCACAGGACAAGCACATGGACAAGTACCGCTTTCAAGTGATTGTTGAGCAAGATGAAGACGGCATGTTCATCGCGGAGTGTCCGGCGTTAAGCGGCTGCTACTCGCAGGGCCGGACGTTTGAGGAGGCTCTCGCGAACGTTCGAGAAGTTATTGAGATGTGTTTGAAGGAAGCGGAAGAGGAAGGCGAATCAATTGATCCGCGCTACCCAGAAGTGATCGGAATCAAGACTATTGAAATCGAGCATCAGCGCCGATCCGCATGACAGCGGCGCGATTACCGATTTACACGGCCGAAGAGATTGTCACACGTCTTCGATGACTCGGATTTGAGTTGAAGCCGCGAACGGCGACGAGCCATCTCCGACTCGTCCATCCTGATGGAAGGCGAGTCACAGTTCCAATGCACAAGGGCATTGATGTTGGGAAAGGCCTGCTGCGCAAGATTCTTCGTGACGCGAAAGTGTCCGCAGACGAATTCGAGAACCTTTAGAAAACCATAAGCACCTTTACCATTAGGATTCATTTCTGGCTGACATATTTGATTGGCTTTACCGCCATCCGCAATGGGTGTTTTGGGCCGCGCTTCCGGCCCTGATGCTCCATCAGATTGAAGAGTACCTATTTCCCGGCGGCTTTTTGCGCTGGTTCAATCGCGAAGTTTTCAAGAGCGAGAGCGACCGTTCGCCGATATCGGCGAAGGTTGCGATCTTTATCAACCTGGGACTTGGTTGGCCGCTGTATGCGGCGGTCGGGTTTGCAGGTCTTGAGCAGATGTGGCTTTCGATGCCCGCGATGGGCATTTTGTTCGTGAACGCGTGGTTTCATATTGCGCTGTCGCTGTCGTCCAACCGCTACTCGCCGGGCACGTTCACCAGCATCATGGTGCTGCTGCCGCTCTCGCTTTACACCTTTTACTACTACGTGATGACGTGGGAAATCGGCTTTCAGTTGTTGTTTCTCTCGATTCTCACGGGCGTAGTCCTGCACCTTTTGATGTTGACCGTGCCGCGTGAACTCCAGCACGCGAAGGAAAAGCGGCTGGAGCGCCAGCGCTGACAGGCGGTCATTCACTCTCGATTTCTCCACAAAGATACATGCGCCGATTTCTTCTCTTTCCGCTTCTTCTCTTATCGTTCTCGTTTCCTTTGTTCGCACAGAAGCTGCTGATCCCGATGGATCTGTCGCAGACGGACCACTTGAAAGCCTACGGCATCGCATATAAGGCGCTGCAATTGGGGATTCAGGTGGAGTGGCTGCTCAATTACCGCGGCGGGAGTTTCATGCTGGAGAACAACGACGAGATCGCCAACGAATGCCGACTGCGCGGCGTGCGCGCGGAAGACGCGGGCGGTGCGGGCGATATCTATCTCGAGATCGAAAACAGCAACATGGAAGTCGTGCTGCTGGAGAAGGCGACCAAGGTGGCGATTTACGCGCCGGACGAGGTGCGTGAGGGGCCGTGGGATGATGCGGTGAATCTTGCGCTGACATATGCCGAGATTCCGTTTGAAATTATCTATGACCAGAAGGTGCTGGGGGGCGAGCTCACGAAGTACGAGTGGGTACACTTGCATCATGAGGACTTTACGGGGCAATACGGCAAGTTCTATTCGATGTACCGTAACTCCGATTGGTACATCCGGCAGGTGCAGCAGGAGGAGGCCACGGCGAAATCGCTGGGCTACGGGAAGGTCTCGGATATGAAGTTGGCGGTGTCGCGCACGTTCAAGAATTACGTCGGCCGCGGCGGATTCTTGTTTGCGATGTGCTCGGCGACGGACAGCTATGATATTTCGCTGGCAGCGGCTTCGACAGATATTGTGGCGCCGGTGTTCGATGGTGACGGGATTGCGCCGGATTACGCGGCGAAGATGGACTACGGCAACGCGTTCGCATTTCAGAACTACAATCTGATTACCGATCCGATGGTGTATGAGTTTTCCTCGATAGACGTGAGTCCGACTTCGGGGATGCTGGCGCAGGGCGGCGAGGGCGACTATTTCACGCTGTTTGATTTTTCGGCGAAGTTTGATCCGGTGCCAACGATGCTGACGCAGTGTCATACGAATGTCGTGAAGGGTTTCTTGGGGCAGACGACGGCGTTTCATAAGGAGTATCTCAAGCCGACGGTGACGGTGCTGGCGCAGCGCGAAGGCACGGACGAAATCAAATACATTCACGGCAAGTTCGGCGAGGGTTTTTGGACGTATTATGGCGGGCATGATCCGGAAGACTACCGCCATCAGGTCGGTGATCCGCCCACGCAACTTGCGCTGCACAAGAACTCGCCGGGGTACCGGCTGATTCTGAACAATGTGCTATTTCCGGCGGCGCGGAAGAAGGAATTGAAGACGTGAGGCGGGCAGTGGTACTTATGGTGTCCGCCTTTGCGCTTGTTGCCTGCCTTCAGCGTAAATCAGGCACGCTTGAAGTACACGTTCTCGACGCGGATAGTCTGTACGGCTTGTCAGAAGCCAGGGTCTACTTCGGAAAACACTCTGGAGTTGACTCAGTGTATCAAGCAAGAGATGGACTTGCGACCATCGAGGACATAAAAGCGCAAGTTGATACTTTGTACATTTCCAAGTACGGGTATCATAGGATGAGCCTGCTAATAGAGATCAAAGCGGGTAGTAAAACTGTGGTTGAGGCACGCCTGAAGTCTTATACACCGGACAAAAGGCTCGTTAAGTGGGTTTGCGGCCCGCCGACCGATCCGCCCGCCGACTATGTCGCCACGCACACAGCAATATCGTACGCGCCAGAACCACGCTAATTCAAATGGGAGTCCCTAATGGCCACAAACGGACATAGCAGAGTGTACACAGCCGTGGTAGAATACGACGCAGAGAGCAAGATGTATATCGGCTCGGTGGTCGGGATTCGCGGGGCGCACACGCAGGCGGCGACGCTTGATGAATTGCAAGTGAACCTGAAGGAAGTCATCGAGTTGTGCTTGGAGGAGTTTCATCCTGACGATGAAGAGATTCCGCGGTTCATCGGGTTGCAGCAAATAGAACTTTCTGCATGACGAAGCTCCCGGTTGTAGACTTCAGGGCTTTTGAAAAGGTACTGAAGAGATTCGGGTTTGAACCGGTTCGGCAACGCGGTAGTCATGTTGTGTTTAAGCATCCTGACGGGCGCGGAACCGCTGTGCCAAATCACCCGGGGCGTGATTTGACGAGGCCTTTGATTCGCGATATTCTAAACGAAATCAATATTACGATTGATGACTACTTGCGCGCGCTTTCGGAAGTTTAACATAGCAGCACTTGTCACACTTCTCATTCTTGCGAGTCTTGCTCTTGCTCAAACGCGAATCACGCCAACGGCCTCCACGTTGACGCCGCTCGCGGGGAAGTGGACGGGGACGTTTACGTATGTGGACACGTATGATGATGTGACGGTTGTGCCGCGGAATGCGGATTGGGAGATTTCGGCGAATGATTCCGGTGTGACGGTTGAGGAATCGCTGGATAAGGCGTTCGGATTGTTACATGATGATGAGACGCGGGCGTTGGCGGTTTCCGCGGACGGGCGGAAGGTGCTGTGGAACGGGACGTGGTGGCACATCTCAGCGGCGCGGGAGACTCCAGCAGGGACAACGATAGTTTTCGAGGGGGCGGACCGGGATAACGATAAGTCCGCGCACGTGCGCAATGCGCTCTATATTGGTGTAGCGGATTCGGCAACGTTGACGCGGTATGTTACATATCAGGGCGGCGGACGAGAATTTGTGCGCCATCAATACCGCATGGGGCGGGTCAAGGGGGAATAGTGCAGGAACTGTGGACGAACGTCGAAGCGTATTTGCGCGGCCTCTACATCGAGGAAGATGACGCGCTTCAATTTGTTTTGGCCGAGCAGATTGCTCGTGGGATTCCGGAGATTCAGGTGTCGCCGTTTGAAGGGCGACTTCTGCAAATGCTGGTTAAAAGTGTGAACGCGCGCAAGGTTTTGGAGATCGGCACGCTGGGCGGATATAGCGCGATTCAGATGGCGCGGATGCTGCCGGATGATGGCAAGGTGATTACGCTCGAAGTGGACGCGAAGCACGCCGAGCTCGCGCAGGCGGCGTTTGTCAAAGCGGGTGTGGCGCACAAGGTTGAGTTGCGGTTGGGTGCGGCGCTGGAAACGCTTGGGCGCATGAAGACCGAGGCGCATGTGTTCGACTTCGTGTTCATTGACGCTGACAAAGAGAACAACGTGCACTATGTGCAGGCGGCGCTCGCGATGTCGCGGCCGGGGACACTGATTGTCGTGGACAATGTGATTCGCGACGGGGATGTCATCAACTCGGACAGCACGTCGCCGATGACGCAGGGTGTGCGGCGCATGAACGAGTATCTGCGTACTGAAACGCGGCTGTTCACGACGACACTGCAGACCGTTGGCTCGAAAGGCTATGACGGGATGCTGCTGGCACAGGTGCAGTAGCGGATGACGTACACGCGCATCATGGCGATGCAGATATTAGACAATGAGCGTTACGCGGAGTACCGCGCGCGGATGACGCTGTTGATGGAAGAGTACGGGGGGCGGTTTGACTACGATTTCACGATTCAGGAAACGCTCAAGAAGTGTTGTGACGTGGAGATCAACCGCGTATTTGTGATTGTGTTTCCGTCTAAACAGCTTTCGAGCGAGTTTTTCAGTGACCCGCGTTATAAGGCGGTGCGGCAGGAGTATTTTGAACGTTCCGTGGGCAGTGTAACCCAAATTGCGGAATTTGAAGGTGAATAAGATGAACTACTATCGGTGAACCAAGAACAGGTCTGACGGCGTCAGACCACAACCGCACAGTACACCGGTGTAGGGACGGGCGTCTGCTTGTTCGTGCGCCGGGGTGTTGCGCACAACAAGGAGGCAGGAGTGAGTACGAGTTGGCAGGACGCGCTTGAGCGCGTCACAACGGAAGTCGTGGCAAAGCACGCGGCGGATGTAGATGAGCAGGGCCGTTTTCCGGAAGAAGCTGTTACGGCGCTGGCGCAAGCGGGATTGCTCGGCGCAGTGAGCGCACAGGAAGTCGGCGGCTTGGGTTTAGGATTTCGCGGCGCGAGTGAAGTTGTGCGGCGGGTGTCGCAGGAGTGCGGCTCGACGGGTATGGTGGTGTGCATGCATTTTTGCGGTACGGCCGTGATTGAAGCGCACGCGGATCTTGAGACACGCAAAGCGGCAGCGAGCGGCAAGCACTTCTCGACGCTCGCGTTCAGTGAAGCCGGATCGCGCAGTCATTTTTGGGCTCCGGTATCGAGTGCGACGAAGAACGGACAGGGTGTCGTATTGGATGCCAAGAAGAGTTGGATCACTTCGGCCTCGAGAGCCACGGCGTATGTGTGGTCCTCGAGGCCGCTTGCATCTGAAGGGCTGAGCACACTTTGGCTGGTGCCCTCCGATGCGGCGGGAATGAAGATTCAAGGGCCGTTTAACGGTTTGGGTTTGCGCGGCAATGATTCTTCACCGGCGGTGGCGCAAGGTGTGCACGTGTCGGAATCGGCGATGATGGGCGAAGATGGCAAGGGATTTGATATTATGATGGGAGTCGTGCTGCCGTATTTCAATGTGGGCAATGCGAGCTGTGCGATTGGCTTGATGGAAGGCGCGATTGCGCGCACGGCGCAGCACTCGGCGACAAAGTACGAGTACTCGGGCACGGCGCTGAACGATTTGCCGACGATTCGCGCCTATATCGCGCGGATGCAGCTTAAGACGGACATGGCGAAGGCGCTGTTGAATGACACAATCACGGCACTGGTGACGGGACGTGCCGACGCGATGCTGCGGGTGCTGGAAATCAAGGCGGCGGCAGGTGAAACTGCGACAGAAGTGCTGGATTTGGCGATGCGGGTTTGCGGCGGCGCGGCGTTTCGCAAGGACGTGGGAGTTGAGCGCTATTTCCGCGACACACGCGCGGCGGGAATCATGGCGCCGACGACGGATGTGTTGTATGATTTCATCGGCAAGGCTGTGACAGGCCTGCCGCTATTCTAAGGAGAGATACGATGAGCACCTTGATCATGGGCGCGGTAGCGTATGATCCGAAAGTTGTAACGATTTGGAACGGATTTCGCGCGTATTTTCAGCGCAACGATTTTGATTTTGATTATGTACTGTTCAGCAACTACGAGCGGCAGGTCGAAGCGCATTTCGCGGGGCTGATTCATGTGGCGTGGAATTCGCCGTTGGCGTGGCTGCAAAGCAAACAGTTGGCGCAGGCGACGGGACGGCAGGCGGTGGCGGTGATGATGCGCGACACGGATTGCGATTTGACTTCGGTGATTGTGGTGAAGAATGATTCCGGGATTGAACGTGTGCCGCAACTTCTGGGCAAGCGTGTGGCGGTGGGTGCGAAAGACTCGCCGCAGGCGACGTTGATTCCGCTGCACGAGTTGGCCAAGGCGGGTCTGGAAGCGGAACGGGATTTTACGGTTGTGCCGTTTGATGTGCTGGTGGGTTTGCACGGCGATCATGTGGGCGGCGAACGCGACGCGGCGCAGGCGTTGATGCGCGGTGAAGCCGAGGCTGCGTGTATGCTGGAAGCGAACCACAAGCTGTTTGAATCCGAGGGCACGCTGCCCGCTGGAGGGACGTCGGTGTTGGCGCGCACGCCGCTGTACGATCACTGCAATTTTACGGTACTGGACGGCGCGCCGACGAAAGACCTCGCGCGTTTTTGTGAACTCTTGCAGGACATGCGGTATGATGATCCTGAGTTGCGGCCGCTCTTGGATATGGAAGGGCTGAAGCAATGGAAGGTCGGGCGCGTGCGCGGCTACAGCGAATTAGAAGCGGCGATTGACCATTTCGGAACGATAGAGGAATTTGTGAAGAGCGCGGGTGAGCGGTGTCGGTGAGTTTGTTCGCAATAGCGTAAATGTGAAGCGGCCCAACCATTCGGTTGGGCCGCTTTTGTTCACGCGCGAGTCTGCGCGTTACCACTTAAACTGCATGTGGACATAGCCGGACTTGACGGGTTTCAGGGACGAATCTTCGTAGCTGATGACCTGGAAGTTGGGAATGATGCTGATGTTTTTGTGGGCGAGGAAATCCAGACCCAGAACCGTGCGGTTGCCGTTGGACTGGAAGGCTTCGTCGCCGGGCATGACGGGCGCATCATTGAAGCCGGTTTGATAGATGTCGTAGCGCGCGATGGCTTTCAGCTTGTTGGGCTTCAGGAAGCCATGAACGAAACCGGAATAGCACATACCGGTAATCGGCTCGGTGCCGTCGAAATGCTTGGAGTTGACATCCACGCCTGCCGTGAACTTGTCCTTTTCGGTGTATGACGCGGTGACATCCCAGCCGAGATTCATGTAGCCGGTATTGTCGCCCGCATCATCGAGGCCCTTCCACGGTTCGACTTCGGCGAAAGCGGAGACGTGCACGGTTTTGTTCATGAAATATTTTCCGGCCAGCAGGCTGAAGTTCTTGAACATGTCATCTTCGGCCTTGCGGAAACCGGTGCCGTTGCGAATCATGAAATTTGCGTACAGCGCTTTGGGCGAATTATAGGCCACAGAGACGCCGAGGTCGGCTGCCGCGCCCATCTTGTTGCGCGTGGCTTGTGTTGCGTTGAAGTACTCGGTTTCGATAGCCGGGTCGGTCTCGGCCCACGTATCGAGATAGGTCGTGTACTTCTTGCTCCACGTGCCGAAGTAATCGCCGAAAGCTTCCATCGGGCTCCAGAGAATGGAACGGTAGCCCCACGCGGCTTCAGCGGGAACCCAGTTGTAAGTTCCTTGCACACCAATCAAGAGATTGAAGTTCTTGTGCACTTTCCAATCGGCGTAGGCATATTTGGCGTTTGCGTCAATCTTGCCGTTGCCGCTTTCGCGCGCGATGTCGGTCAGGTAGCGCAGCGTGAGGTCGTTGGACGCGAAATACTTGATGCCGAAGTTCATGCGCAGAATTTCAAAGTCGTTGGTCTGACCATCGGTCTCGGACGCATCGTGGCGATAGGCGAAGAAGCCGGTGCCTTCGAATTTGAAATTCAATTCGGGCAGGCTGACGCCGGGCGTTGTCTGCTTAACGGGTTCTGCCGGAGTGGCTGCGGTTGGTGTGGCGAGTTTGACCGGCTCTTCTTTGGGCGCGACAACCATTGTGCCGCCACGCGAAGCAATCATGTCGTCACCGACCACCTTTGCAGGAGTGGGAGCAGCCGCAGGCGTCTTCATGCCCGCAAGGATTTCGGCCATCATTTTGGACATGTCGTCGAGTCGTTTTTCGATTTCCTGCGTGCTCGCAGGCGCGGGCGCTGCCGCGACTTCGACGGGCGCTGGTGTCTCGGTTGGTTTGGCAGCTTCTACAGTTTGGGCGACTTCAACAGGCTTCGGTGCCGGTTTTTTCAGCGCGACTTCCTGCCGAATGGAATCGAGACGAACATGCAGGTAGGCGATGTACTGCCGCAATTCGGCGAGGCTGCCCGACAGTTGCGCTTCTTCAGAGCAGTTGCCGCACGCCTGCACGAGGGTTTCGAGATCTTTCAGTGATCTTTCCGATTCAGTGATCTGCTGTTTCAGAACGTCCGGTGATGTTGCTGACGCGATCTTTTCGGCGGCGAAGGATGAAGCACAAGCAAGAGACAAAATCAGTAATGCAAACCACAGTGTGACGGACTTCTTTGGCCACATAAAAGGCCCCCCGGATTTGAGAGTTCATTGTTGTTGTTACGATAGAACTTGACCAGTTACAAGCAACAGATGTACCACAAAGGGGCGCAGAACGTGTGTCGTTTGAGTCACACCACGATGTTCATTTTTGCCTGTGATTATGCGGCAGAATAGGTAACAACAGAACGCGATAGCATGCAAGACTGGCGGTGTGCAGGTGGAAAAATCGAAACCGTTGCGGCACTGATGGGACTGGCTTGAAAATGCAGGCGTCGTTCGAGTCCGCACTCGCCCGTGGAGGCGGGGCAGGGATTGCCAGCCGCGGGATCAAGAGAAGGCGAGAAAATATGGCAAGTTGAAACGGTTCTCGAACTTCAGAAAATCAAGGCGGCCCAACCTTTCGATTGGGCCGCCCTGCCTGTTCATCGTGTCGGGAAAGGCCACAAGAGACTGGATGTGAACGCGCCCTAGTTTGAATCGGGCTGACGGTGAATGCTTCGTTCAATCGAGCGGTATGAGGGATATGTTTTGCAAGGGGAAATTCATGCGTTCATTTATGCGGCGGCAGGCTTGTCTGGGATGTTCTGGCGTAGTTGGTTTCTAAATCATGGTAATCAAGGAGTTAATGTGAGTATCGCGCTGACGCGGCGGAGGCATGGCAAGAAAGCGCCATAATGTGACAAACGGGCAGAAGGGTTCAATGACGAGGCATGGGTTGGAGGAGTTGAGTTGTGCGCAGGGAAGCGGTATTGCAAGACTTGCGCGACGTATAATCATTGGAGCTGCCGGTCTGAAATGTTCCAGATTGACATCACTCGACTTAAATTTGGGGTTGCGGCGTGGGGTGTGCAGAGTTTGCTCCTCCTGAGAAACGTAAGTCGTGAATTGTGTATCGGAACCATGTGGAATGATATGATGAGCAACTTGCCTTGCGGGGAAAAATTCACTATTATTTATGCCCACGCGCTTCACTATGGCCATATCGAAAGGAGCTATGCAAAATAACGGATTGGGGAACGGTAAGCCGTATCCAAATGGAAATGGTTTGAGTCACGCACAGGGCAAGTTCTCAAAAAACAATATTGAGGGTTTGACGGCGACGCGTGAGAATTACTTACGCACACTTTTTCAACTGTCCCGGGGAACGGACGGGGTGCGTTTGACGGATTTGGCTCGCACGGAAGGCGTGCGGTTGCCGACGGCACGACATGCCGTCAACTGTTTGCGCGAGTTGGGGTTGGCGACGCAGGAGAATTACGGCCGCATTCAGCTGACGACAGCAGGAGAATTGCTTGGCCGGCAGATATGCGACCGCTTTGATCTGACGCGCAAGTTTTTGATCGAAGTATTGGGAGTACGGCCCGAGTCAGCGGAGCGCGAAGCGTCGGTGATGGAGCATCACCTTGAAGAGGATACGCTTGAGCGTCTTGCGGCATTCGTCAAGCACGTCACGAATTGCCCGGGTGGACAGTACGCAAGTCCTGATTGCCTGGTGAATTTGCGGGCGACGATGGACGGTGCGATGAAGATTCCGGCCTAAGATCAGCAGGAAAAGAATGTAGAACGGAGAGGCAGGCCTCTCCGTTTTCTCATTTGGGTGTAAACAATTTTTCGCATGCAACGTCTTTCGATCATCGTGTCTTTATTGGTGATCGGCGCGGGATTCCGGCTGTTTGTGTTGGATCTGCGTCCGGATGCGGCGTTGCTGCTCGCGCCGGATGAGCCGGAGTATCTTGAGATCGCGCAGAATATTTGGCTGGGCAACGGTTTCTCATTGGATGGTGCGCCGACGGGTTATCGTGATATGCTGATGCCGTATGCGACGGCGGGCACGATGACACTGTTCGGGGGAGATTTTCATCCCTATTTCTACTTGCAGATTTTGCTCAGCCTTGCCACCGGACTCATGTTGTACAGCGTGGCGCGAGTGCGGTTTAGCGAGAATGTGTCGTATGGTGTGTTGGCGGCGTGGATGCTCTATCCTGCGGCGGCGGTGTTTTGTTCGCTGTTGTTGACCGAGACGTTGTTCGTATTTCTGTGGGTATCATGTATCTGGCTGCACGACCGGTTGGAACAGAGCCAATATGCGGTGCGCGATGCAGTGCTGTTGGGATTGGCGCTTGGGCTGCTGTGTTTGACGCGGGCGGTGGGGGCCATTTTGTTGGCCACGGTGTTTTGCTACATCTTGTTCATTCGTTATGAAACTCCAGCTGCGCAACGGGCGAAGGCGCTGACGTTTGTGTTACTTGGCGCGTTGCTGCTGATGCTGCCGTGGATGATGCGGAATCAGGCGGTGATGGATCGGTTTGCGCTGAACACGAACGGCGGACTGAATCTCTTGATCGGCAACAATCCGCATGCGAACGGTGCGTACCGGTTTGATGACACGGTTGAGAATCTGATACCGCGCGAAGCGCGGACGGAAGCGCAGCGGGATGTTGCGGCAGCGCGGTATGCGCGGGAGTATGCGCTGTGGGATTTGCGGCACACGGTTGCGATGTGGCCGACGAAGTTTGCGCATTTGTGGTCCACGGACATGGCGATATTGGCGCATTTTGCGCCGGTGCGCGGGGCGGAGTCGCTGGCGATGACTTTGCAAATGCAGCCGCTGGGCGCATTGATATTGATGGCGATTCCGTATATGCTGTTTGTGCTGATTGGCTTGTGCGGGTTTTATTTGGTGAAGAAATTCCCGGCGCGCGGGCTGTTTATTATGCAGCTTTGGCTGGGGGCGATGGCGGCGTTTGCGACTTACGGGCTGGCGCGTTACCATTTTCCGTTGATGCCTGCGGTGCTGATCGGCGCGGCGGCGTATGTCGAGTATCAGCCGTGGGACAGCGCTCCGCAGTGGCGGCGGCTTTCGCTGTTACTGGCCGTCGGGGTTTTCGGGGGAGTGTGGGTGTTTGAGACGGTGAAGATTATTGGTTGGATGTAGCTACATAAGCCATTGCAAACAAAAAGGGTCTCTCGCGAGACCCTTTTGAATTTGCAGGAACAAGCAATCAAATCTTGTTTAGCGCTTGATCGAGATCGGCGATTAGGTCTTCGACTTCTTCGATACCGACGGACAGACGAATCAAATTGTCGGTGATGCCGGCATGGGCGCGCGCTTCGGGCGGCACCATGGCGTGCGTCATCGAGGCGGGATGTTGAATCAGTGAATCCACACAGCCGAGACTGACGGCGAGCGTGCACAGATGCACGTTGTTTAGGACGCGCGTTGCGGCGGTGTAGTCGCCGTCAATTTCAAACGAGATCATGCCGCCGGGCAAACGCATTTGCCGTTTGGCGAGTTCGTATTGTGGGAAGCTCTTCAAGCCGGGGAAGAAGACTTTGCTGACACGCGGGTGCTTTTCCAGCCACTCGGCTATCGTCTGCGCGTTGCTGCAGTGGCGCTCCATGCGCAAGGGCAGCGTCTTCATGCCCATATTCAACAACCATGTGTCAAACGGCGAAGGGCAGGCGCCCGTGTCTTTCATCGTGTGGAAAAGTTCTTCTTTGATCGCATCTTGCGACGTGGTGAGTGATCCGCCGATCAGTGCGCCGTGGCCGGAAAGGTATTTGGTTGTGCTGTGCATGACAACATCCGCGCCGAGCGACAGCGGCTGCTGCAAGTACGGTGTGCAGAACGTGTTGTCCACGGCGATAATCGTATCGGCGTTGACCTCGCGCACGATTTTGACTGTTTCGGAAATGTCGGTCAATCCTAAAAGCGGATTAGTCGGTGTTTCAAAGAACAGCATGCGCGCTTGCGGATTGGCGGCCATCACGTGGCGCATCTCGGTCGGTTTTTCGGTGTTGACGACGACGGACTTCACACCGAACTTCGGCAGCATGGTTTGGAAGAAATCGTCTGTCGAACCATACAGCGTTTCGCCGCGCAAGAGTGTGTCACCAGGCCGTAGCAATCCGAAGGCCAAAGATGCGATCGCGCCCATGCCCGATGAATAGAGCAGCGACGAGATGCAGCGGTCAGGCTCACGCAATTTGAGGTCGCGGCCTTCGAGCGAATTGAGTTTGGCTTCGGCAACGACGACGGTGGGGTTGCCCATGCGCGAATAAATGTAACCGGATTTGCGGCGGGCGAACAGATCGGCGCCTTCTTCGGCGTTCTCAAAAGTAAAGGTCGAGGAGGCGAAGATGGCGTTGGTGTGGCTGTTCAGTTTCGGTTGTCCGATTTTTTCACCTGCGTGAAGACAGCGGGTGGAGAAACCGTAGCGGAGGTAAAATGCTTCAATGGCATTGCGGAGTTTCGAGTCTTCCATAAACAAACAGGCGCTCGTGCGCCTGCTCCTTCCTTACACAGATTGCTTGTGCTTTAGTTGTTCAAGTTCGTCCAAGAATTCGACGGCCCGTCTCATATGCGGAATCACGATGGAACCGCCTACGACGAGGCCGACGGAGAAAATGTCGAAGAATTCCTTGACGGTCACGCCGAGCTTGTGACACTCAAGGATGTGATATTTGACGCAGTCGTCACAGCGCAGCACGAGCGAAGCAACGAGACCGAGCATCTCTTTTGTTTTGTGGTCGAGCGCGCCGTCCTGATAGGTCAGCGTGTCCACGCCGAAGAAGCGTTTGACGGCTTGGTGGTCTTCGGCGAGGATGCGCGTGTTCATTTTGGCGCGGTAGGCTTCGAAATCGGAAAGCAGGCTCATGGGTGTCAACGGGGATTATTGGCAAACGCTGCGGACGCGGTAGAAGCGCGCGTTGAGCGCGTAGCCGGTGTTGTCCTGCCAGAAAGTTTGTGTGGTGGTGGCGAGGGCTTCGTAGGGGCCTAATGCCGATGTGGATTGCTCGACCAAGTAGTAATCCGCTTCAGGGACATCCTGCCAATCGAGGAACGGCAATCCGGCGACGGTGAATAGCAGCAGATTCTGCGGGACGGGGCACTCTTGAAAGACAGCATCAATTTCGAGCGTGAACTCACCGAATTGGTTGGCGGATGTTCCTTCGACGACGAGGAAGTAGGTGCGCGTTGTCAAGCCGAAGAGATACAAATCCGCGCCGAGCTGACATGTACCGTCGCTAGCGTCGTCCATGAGGTCGCCGGTGCAGAAGCCGAACAGTTGCGCGCGCGAATCGAAGGAACCGGAGCAGACCCGCACGAGGAAGTCACCGGCCGTCGGTGGCGTAAAGGTGTAATAGACGTCAGGCGCAGGAGTTCCCATTTCGTTGCCGGCACCTAAGGTCGTGCTTTCGTTATAGTATGGCCAAAACGTCACGGGGCGTGCTTCGGCGCAGGTGGCGTGTCCAGAGTTCGACTGGGTTTGGCAGACGAAGCTCAGCGAATAGTCACCCGGCGTGCCCTGTGTCATGAAGACTTGAAGATAACAGGTTTGATTGAATTGCGCAAACACGCCGAGCATGGAATAGCTGCCGACGCCACTGTCGAGGTTCAAATCAATCAGTTGGTACAAGCTATCATAGAGTATAATGGTCGTATTTACGTCGGTCTGGCAGGGGAAGGTCGTAAAATAGACTGAGTCGCCGCCTGGGACATTCATGCGGTAGAAGTCGGATTGGAGTAGCGCGAGATCGGCGCATTGGACGGTATCACCGCACTCGATGACCGTGGCGCTGGCAAAGCTGTCGTTGGGCTCAGTTTCGCTGATGATACGTGCGTAAACGTTTGTGAAGAGTCCAATCGTGAGCATGACGGCCACCACGTAATGAAGTGCGCTGCGCTGAATGGACAAGGTCTTCAATACGTCAGCGCGCACTTTCCACAGGTCCGAGATGAAACCAGCGCGCGACTGCGGCGTGGAGATTGTGTGGAAAGCCGGAACCATCGAGGAACATCAAGGGGCAGTAGCCGTCCATCAGGGTTACATTGCGTGCGGTGCAATCTTGCGCGAGTGACTCACTGGTGCAAACGGTGCCGTCTTTGCCGCGCACCCAAATACGTACGGCTCCGGCATCAAGGCACTCGCGGGCGGCGGCCTCAGATGCTTCGGGAGGAAGCAGAAGAAGTACGGCATCAAGCGGATGCGGGACGCTGGCGATGCTGGTGAAGCACGTTGTGTCGGGAATCTCGACGCCATCGCGGTTCACGCCGCTGACGTCGTAGCTGCGCTTGCGGAGGTGATTGAGAACAAGGCGCGAGTAGCTTTTGGGACTGCGCGAGAGTCCGACGATGACGACACGTTTCTGTTCCAGAAACTCCGCGACGTCTTCGCGCGTGCCGCGGCCTTTGAGAGTTGCTGCCATGATAGTATCTGCTACTTTATGAGCATGAGTTTAATGTGTTCCTGCCACTTTCCGGCACGGAGCGTGGCGAAGTAGGTTCCGCTGGGAATGCTCGCGGCGTTCCATGTGACCGTGTGCGTTCCGGCGGTCCAGCGTGAATCGGTCAATGTTGCGACTTGGCGGCCTTGGATATTAGTGATGGTTAGATTCACGAACTGATCGCTGGGCAGGTCAAAGGAAATTGTTGTGGACGGGTTGAATGGGTTGGGGAAGGCTGCGTGCAGCGCGAAGTCGAGGGGGAAAGGGGACTCGTCGGCGGCATCGCCTGGATACAAATGTATGGGAAACAGAACAGGAGATGGCACGTTCGCGGCATTGTGAAAAACAAACAGTGTGTCGCGTACATCTGCAGGTCCGTCCCAGTTAGATTCAAGAGTATAGGTACTTACAGTCAGGGGAGAAATCAACAAATTGGGAATTCCCCAGAAGCGAAACCGCTCACCAATCTGAAACTCAAAGATCAAGTTGAGGTTTTCTGTTCCCATATTATTAATATCAAAAAAGAACCTTCCCTCGAAAATATTGATCTCGGCAGAGGTTGGCGCAACCTCAACACTTGGTTCGCTGTAGTGGAAGAACTCGTGGGCGCCTGGTCCTCCATAACATCCAATGTCATTGCGTGTGCCGTCGGTGTCGTTCCATTGCGCGTCTGGATTGCCGGCGTCAATACAAGGCGACGCAGCAGAGAGTTCGAGGTTTTGTACGGCGAATAGCGGGTCGCTGTTGATGTTGTCGGTGCCGTTCAACGTCTGCGCCACGCATGTGTAGTCCAAATGAAGATTGGCTGAGGCGCCAGCAATTTGATCCGTTCCGCTGCTGGCTTCATTGCTCAACACGATGTTGCCGTGCCCGTTCAATACGCCCGCGAACAGACGAATCCCGCCGCCGGACAGCACACTCGTGTTGCCGCCGATAGTGTTGTTGATGAGATTGGTCGAGTGACCTGTTCCACCGATCCACAAGCCGCCGCCGCCGTAATCTTCACCGCCATTGTTATTGGCGATGACGTTGTTGCGCAAATCGCCGTCGGCAAAGAAGCTGACAATACCGCCGCCATAGCGGCCTGAGTTGTGGGTGATGACGTTGTTGTGAATACGCGGCGAACAGTAGCCGTAGCGAATCGCGCCGCCGCCTGCGCTTTGTGTGCCTTGCGGTCGGCGCGTAGCGGAATTAAGATAGATATAGTTGAAGGCAATCAGCGGATCGGAATTTTCGATGATGATGCCGCCGCCTTCGACGTAGAACAGGTTGTCCGATTGATCGCGGAATTTCGTGCCCGTGCCGCCGGTGATGGTGAAGCCGATCAGCGCAGTGGTGGAATCTTCGCCGCTGATGATACGCACGACAGAACCCGAGTCGCTGTGCTCGGGTTGGCTGCCATCCAGAATCGTGGCGGGAATGTGCTCGACATTTCCATCGAGCAAGAATTCGCTGGCGACGACGATACTGCGGCCGCGAAAGTCAATGTTCTCGGTGTAGTGACCTTCGGCCACGAGCACGGTGTCGCGGTTCACGCAAGCGAGAATGGCGGATTGAACGGTGTTGAAATCAGCGGGGACGTGCCGCAGGGTAGCGTGGGTCACAACCACTGACAGCAGCACAACGAGAAGGGCGAGACGCATGGTACCTCCGCATTCCATGAAAGTATTGCCCGGGACCCGAATATCAATTTAGGCAGCTAAAATTGAGTTGCAAGTTACCACAAAAAAGAAGAGCGGCCAGATGACCGCTCTTTGAACATGTGACCAGCGAGGACGCTGGACCCGATGTCGCTATCGCGAAGGCTTCAGAATTCGACCGGCAGGCGGCGCGGGGTCAACCCTGCTCGACTACTGGGTAGGTGCTGGTTACTTCCGCGCGTAGGTCTTGCTGCTACTATCTACTTTGCGCGAGGATTTGGTGTTGGCTTTGGGGCCACTGCGTGATGTTTCCGAGCGCACCTTGGTCACCGAATAGGATTTTGCGGGTGACTTGTAGGAGTTTTCGCTTTTGCCGCTGGATGAGTTCTTGCGAATTTCGCCGCCGGGAATCCAGTCGGAGTCTTTGGGACGTTCAATCTGAACGTTGCTGCCACCGCCGCGCGGTGCGGTGCGGTCGTCGTCATTGTTGCCTTCGACGTAATGGCGGCCTCCGCGATGTCCGCGGCGTCCGTCGCGGTCGTTGTCCCAATCGCGTCCGCGTCCGTGGTCATCATCGCATGTCCAGGTGTGACGGCGCGGGTGTCCGCTCCAGCAGTGGTCATCACAATCCCAGAAGTGACTGTGGCGATTGCACGACCAGAACGGATCGCCGATGACGAAGCAGATTTGGAAGAACGAACGAGTCGGCCGCCAATCTATTCCGCATTCGTCGTAGCCGCGCCAGCGCGGATAGCCGCGGCTGTCGCAGAGGTCGTAGCAGAAATCGCGTCCGCTGATTTCACCGGCGTAGCAATAGTCATCGTACGGATCCTGCCACGCGACGACACTGACATACCAGCCGCTGCGCAGATAGTAGTCGCGTTCATCCCAAAACCATTGTGGTCCGAGGAAGACGCGGAAGCGCGCGCCGCAATCGTCTTCAATGACGGCAATTTGTCCGCGAATGGACTCGATGCGGCCTTCAATACGAATGCGGTCAAGGTAATCGCGATCGCGCGCGCTGGCCGCAGTGGTCAAGAGGACGCTACAGAGAATAGCGGTCCAGAGTAGTGCTTTGTTCATGTTTGGTCTCCTCAAGTCGAAAGGGTGCGGTTACATCGCGCGCGGACGGGCGTGGCCGTCGTGGCGGCGCATGTGCTGGGGAGCCCACGGATGATCAGGGGGCATCTGTGGAGCAAATTGCTGGTGGCGGAACTGCCGCCTCATCTCTTGTCGGGGCATGAAATCCTGACCTTGCGGGCCTTGGCCCTGCGGCGGACCCCATATTGGACCTTGCGCCATCGGACCTTGACCCTGTGGCGGCCCCCATTGCGGGCCGAATCCCATGGGGCCGAAACCTGGGCCGTCGCCCATGTGCTCTTCGCGGAATTCGCGTCCGAACTCGCGGGCCATCTTTCTGTGTTTCATGGCTTTGCGCTCGTATTTCATGGCCATCTGGCGGTGTTTCATGTGCTTGCGCAGGGACTTGCGCTCGTCCGGGGAAAGTTCGTTCTCCCGATTTGCGGGGCCACCGGGAGGGGGGCCGGGCTGGGCAAGGGCGGGAACCACCCACAGAAGTGCTCCAAAGATAAGAGTTAGGGAAATCCGGGAAGTCATGGGTCGTCTCTCAATCGGTCAGGATTCTTGTGCTTTCTGTAAGTTGGACAAGCTGAGGGGGGAGAGGTTTAATGGGGGCAGGAATTGGCAAAGCAACGGGAATTGAAGTATTTTGGCGTGACGCTCGTCTTTACCCATGTATGATCGAGGCATTTCCGACCACAGTGGCCAGCCAGCGCGAGACCAAGATCGTTGCCGCCGTGCAGACGTACGGCCGTCGGCTGTTGAGCTTTATTCGGCAGCGTGTGCGCGGCGACGAGGCCGAAGACCTGCTGCAGGACGTGTGGCTGCAATTGAGCCGTGTGGGTGACCTCGATCAGATTGACGAATTGGGAGCGTGGCTTTATACGGTGGCGCGCTCGAAAATCATTGACAACCAACGCAAACGCCGGGCACTGACCATGAGCGAACTTGCACCGCGCACGGATGACGAGCTGACGCTCGAAGATTTGATGTTCATCGAAGAGCGCACGCCGGAAGATGTTACCTTGAACAAGATGTTGTGGGAGGAGTTTCGCATCGCAGTCGGCGAGCTTCCTGCTGAGCAGCGCGACGCGTTCGTGGGCAATGAAATCGAGGGGTTGACCTTTGACGAGATGTCGCGGCGCTCAGGTGTGAACATCAAGACGCTGATTTCGCGCAAGCGTTACGCGGTGCAGAAGCTGCGGGCGCGCATGGAATTGGTGCGGCAGGATTTTCTCGGCAACTAATGAACCATAGCACAGGAGTACTATACATGAGACGGCCATTCTTCTTTCCACTGATGTTTATTCCGTTCGCGCTGTTGGGCGCGTTGGCGGTGATGCTGTTATGGAACGCAATCTTGCCGGAACTGCTTTCGGTGAGTGAAATCGGCTACTGGCAATCGTTGGGACTATTGGCGCTGGCGCGGATACTCTTCGGCGGATTTCACCGCGGGCCGTGCGGGCCATCGCATCAATGGGGCGGGCATCGGCTGCACAACTTGAGTTCCGAAGAGCGCGAGCAGATGCGCGACCGCTGGCGGAGTTGCTGCGGGTGGAGTGATTCACCGAAAGAGAAAGTTAGTGAATGACAAAACGGCGGCCAAGTGGCCGCCGTTAATTTACTCAACTCCCGCAAATCTTAGCAGTGGTCTAAAATCTCCCTTTTCGGCGGCGTATATAGCCTCAAGATACTCATTTCGCCGAGGGTTCATCACCTGCAAGTCGTAGCCTTTGGACCAATCAATTGGATTTCGGCCCAGTATTTTGCGCAGAAGCTCGTCTGCTAATATCCGTGCATGCCGTCCGTTTCCATTGGGGAACAAGTGAATCTTGACAAGGCGAAAATGGAAGCGTAAAGCGATTTCGACTTTTGGATAGGACTCATTTTCAATCCAGTACTTCACGTCATCAAGTAGTTGACGAAGCAAAACGGGAATCTCATACGGCGGACAACCGATGTTTGTTTCCCTTGTTCGGAACTGCCCTGCCCATTCCCATACTTCGCCAAACATGTTACGGTGCAAATCTCGAATGAAAGTTTCGGATAGAATATCGGGATTTTTCACGCGCTCAAGCCATCGAAGTCCTTCCACAATGTTCGCTTGTTCGAGTTGATCAAGCTCGCCCCGCGTTGTGACGTGACCGTGTTTTAGTCCGTTAAGATCATCCGGTTCAAGCGGCGTCGCGCCTTTCGGATACTCAAATGTCATGACGGGTCGCTCCAGAAGTTTTGAGGCGGATTGGCGATCAACTCCTGCGTTAACCGACGGACTTCTTGCTCCTGCTGCGCATTATCAAGCTGCTGACCTTCAAGGGACATGTGAACGCCAGCCTTTCTTAACAACGCGCGCGCGTGTTTTTCGGCTTGTGCCTCAATGGTTTTGCTGATATCGCCACGCGGAACGAGAAAATAGACAAAATCACAGTTCATGGCTTCGGCCATGCGCTGCATTCTTCTGAAAGTAATCTCATCGGCCCGCTCCGCGCGTTCGCTGTTAGAGACATACGCCCGGGTGGTGTTGGCTCGCCGCGCAACTTGCTCCGCCGTCATTCCCAATGCCTCACGTACGGTCGTGATCCAGCCGGACTTAGGGCGAGTCTGTGAGGATAGCAATCGGCGAATTTGATCCAGTTTCTCGATCTTCTGGCTTCTTACAATTGAGCGCAGGTTCATATTTGCTTCCAAAATGATATACAATCAACTTCAAGTAAGATACAAAATAATATACAAAACGCAAGCCAAAAGATACAGAATTGAATGCGCGAGTGTAATCATTTGAAAAATATAAAGAAGCGGCGGCCAAATGGCCGCCGCTTTAGTTTGGAGCGGAAACCCGCGGCTATTTCAGCAGGAGCAGCTTGGTCGAGCCGATGACAGAGTTCTTGAGCACATCGTGGACGGACAGGAAATAGACGCCGGAGGCGAGGTCGTTTGCTTGAAGAGTGAATATCTCGCGGCCGTAGAGGGGTCCGCGATGGATGGAGCGGACGGTTTGACCGAGCAGGTTGGTCAGGGTGATTTCACCGATGAAGGGCGAGGGGACAGCGAGTTCAATGCGCGCCGCGCTGTTGAAGGGATTTGGAGAAACTGAAAGGATAAGGGATGAAGGATAAAGGATAGGCTGATCGTCTGCGGCATCCACGAGAAAAGAAGTGTCCGGATACCACGGGTCGAAAAAGACGGAATCGGAGACGTTGTCGCCGTGGCCTTGCGGATTGTGCAGCGCGTTGTACGGCCCGGTGGAGTCGCCCCAGTAGTTGTGACGGGCGTCGTTGTAGGCGAATGCTTGATAAGCCAGGCCGTTGTCAATGAAGATGTTTCGACGCGCCACAACGCTGTCGCACACCGAAAAGACCGCTGCATGATCGGGCGGAGACAGGCCAATCATACGGTTTCCTGTAAGCAGGGTCTTTGCGTCCGGCTCAATCTGAATAGCCTTCGCACGCGGAGTTACAATTGCAGTGAAAAGATTTGAGTCAATCCGCGCCGGGATAGAGCCAGGCGAAGCGCATTCAAGCACAATGGGCGTAACGTCAAACAGTTGATTGAATATATTTCCGGCGATAGTCAGCGGGAGTGTGCAATTGCGGTTCGCATGTATGGCAAAAGCAGCGAATTGCCCATTGTGAAACACGTTTTCTGCGACCGTTCCACCTCCGTTGAGCAAGAAGAGCCAGGCGTTGACATCAGGAGAATTTCCGCTGAAATCACAATGCGTGACCGTAGCTTCTCCGTCAATAAGCAGATGATAGGCCGAGGTCGCTCCGCTGAAGCGACATCTATCGAACTGGCTGTTCGAGGCGCAATTCACAAGCGTGAAACCTGCTCCGTTGAACGAGGAGTTGTGCGCAACAACGCGGTGCTCCTCGGTACTGACACATCCCACCGGATTGTTCTCGAACAGGCAGGAATCAAGTTCAATCAACTCACCGGCACCCTGGTCTCGGGCAATGCCGTAATAGGTGGAATCAAGCTTAGCATGTCTCAAGACCAACTGCGAGACGCTTCCTGCAATTCCGCCGATTTCATCACGCGGATACATTTCCGGGCCGTTGCGAAAGGTGAGTCGTTCAATGCGGCAAAACGGAATTGACTGCAAGAACGTCAGGCAAGTGAGTTCCTCTGGATGTGGCAAGCCTGATGGGTCAATAGTTGGCAAGTTATCGAGCGCAGAATCGGGAACAACATCGCCCAACAGCGAGAAGCTGACAAGAGGCGCAGTGAGCGCCTCTTGATAAATACCGAATGATACGAGTACCGTGTCGTCTTCCTGAACAGAGTTCAATGCAGATTGAACTGAGGAGAACTCGGAGGGGACTCTGAGAATCTCAGACCATGCAAAGCGCGCTCCGAATGTGCAAAGCACGACGCCAATCGTCAAAAACTCACGGGCACGCAACGGAAGATTTCTCCAATGTGGCAATGGCGACCCAATCGGTCGCCGCGACTTATCATGCGGAACGTCTTGCCGGAGGCAAGACATAGGTCTTCCCCGCTCAATCCAACCGGTTCAGGAAATCCTTGATGACGGTCAGGACGAGGTGCTCGCGGGCGGATTGGAACGGATGATTGGTATCGGGTAGGACACACAGTTGTCCGTTGGGCAGCGCTTCGGCGAGGTCTATCGCTTCGTTGGCGGGCACGAGTTCATCGCGGTCGCCGACGGATACGAGCGTCGGGATTTTGAAATCTTCGAGTTCCATTTCGGTCAAACCGGTATCGGGAAGATTCAGAACCATTTTCGAGAGCCACGGCATCAACGTGTCGAGATTTTCACCGTGCACTTGGCGCATGCGCTCGAGACGCTCGGGCTTGTTCTCTTCCATCCACGCAACATCGAGTTCGGCGGCCATGTTCTCGGCTTCTTCACCCGACCAATAAAACTTGGTGCCGTGCATCCAGATCGCCAAGACGCGATTGGGATGCTTGAGCGCGTAGTGCAGCGCCGCATAGCCGCCCATCGAGTAACCAAAGATGACGGCGGGTTCGGTCTTGAGACTCTGGAACAGCGCGTCAAGCTCTTCGGTCAGCACGCGGAAGGTGAACGACTTGGTCATATCGCTTTGCGCGTGACCGGGCCAATCAATCGCGATAACCGTGTAGCCGAGATCGGCGATTTGCTTCATGTAGTTGCGCCACTCGGAATCAATCGAGCCGAGCATCGAAGGCAGGAGCACAATCGGCGGGCCGTTGCCGATGGAAGTGTGTTTAAGCATGGGAGGTACTATGAGTGAAAGAGTAAAATCGTGGTTTGGGGCACCCGCAGCGGGTGCCGCCGCGCGAGATTAAAGACCGGCCGAGACTTCGTCGAGCAGATCGAGTTCTTCGAGCGACAGGCGCTTGCCTGCGGCGGGGATGGACTCAAGCAGTTGCTCCACCGATGTCGCGCCGATGATGGGGCTGGTGATGAACTCTTTAGAGAGCATCCACACCAGCGAGGTTTGCGTCATGGTTTCACCGCGCTGCTCGGCAACTTGCGCGAGCACTTCGAGTGTGCGCACGACATGCGGCGTGAGCTTATCCTGCGCGCGGCCATTCAGCGTGTGACGCGCATTCTCGGGGCCGGGTTCGTTCGGGCGATACTTGCCCGAGAGCAATCCGCCTTCGAGCGGCGAATAGGGAATCACGCCGACTTCGGCATCGAGGCAATAGGGCGCGAGTTCTTTTTCAACATCGCGGCGGCAGATGAGATTGTATTTCGGCTGCGTCGAGACGAACATCGGCTCGCCCTTCATGTCGGCATAGCCGTTCATCTTGGCGTGCTGCCAGGCGGGGAAATTCGACAGGCCAAGATAGCGCACTTTACCCTGATGCACGAGTTCGCCGAGCGCTTCGACGGTCTCTTCAATCGGCGTGCTCTCGTCGGGATAGTGGCACTGGTAGAGATCAATATGATCCACCTTCAAGCGGCGCAACGAGTCTTCGCAGGCCTTAATCAAGTGCATGCGCGACAGACCTTCACCGGATGGACCATCCCACATGCGGCCGCGCGCTTTGGTCGCAATGACAACGTCGTAGCGCGATTTGGTTTTGAGCCAGTTGCCGATAAACGTTTCCGACACGCCGCCGGGATTGCCTTCCACCCAGCGCGAGTAGATATCTGCCGTGTCAATCAGCGTGATGCCGTGATCGAACGCAACATCGAGAATCTGATGCGATTCGCGCTCGTCATTGCGCCAGCCCATGGTCATGGTGCCGAGCGCGAGTTCCGAGACCTGGAGGCCGGATTTACCGAGTCGTCTAGTTTCCATCTATCTATTTCTTTCGGGGGTCGTTATAGACGTTGCCTTTGCGCGGCGGGTCGGTGGCGGGGCGCACTTCGGGCATCGGGCTGTCTTTGAATTGCGGCGCGAGATCCGAATTGATCTTGGCCCATTCCGGCGACAGATCGGGATCGTCCACAATCGCTTCGACCGGGCATTCTGGCACACAGGCGCCGCAGTCAATACAGAGTTCGGGATCAATGACGGCGAAGATTTCGCCTTTGAATTCTGCCGGGTAGATGCAATAGACCGGGCAGACTTGCATACAGGAGGCGTAGCGTTCGCCGAGGCATTTTTCAGTGATGACGAAAGTCACGAGGCAATCCTTCAGTTTCCCGCCGCTCTTGCGGGGGGATACAAGGGGGTCAAGGTTTGCGCAAATTTGCGCAAACACCAAGATAAAACATTGAAAATTAAAGAAAAGCGGCCAGTTTCCTGTCCGCTTTGCGGTGGCCCATTGGCCGCATAAAATATGGTGAATTCAGGGGTAAGATGCAAGGAGAAGCAGCTCAAAGCCCGGCTCTACCTTACTCTTTCCCTCTCTTTTTCAGTTCCTTGTCAATCCAATAGACAGAGGAGGGGCTGTCTTTCAGGTCTTCGAGTTTCTGCAGGACGGACATTGCGGTCGCTTCTTCTTCGAGCTGTTCGTCAATGAACCAGTGCAGCATGACTTGCGAGCGGTAGCATTTTTCGGCCAGCGCGACGGTGTAGCAGTCGTGAATGTTTTTGGAAATCTTCTGCTCGTGCTTGAGCGACGCGCGGAAGATGTCGGTGGCGGATTTGATGTTGAGCTTGGGCTTGTCAATGCCGGTGAGTTCGACTTCGTGACCGTTGTCAATCAGGAAGTCGTGAATCTTCATGGCGTGCTCGCGCTCTTCGGCGGCCTGGTGCGCCATCCAATTGTAGAAGCCTTCGAGATTGTTGGCTTTCGACCAGGCAGCAAGTTGCAGGTAAACGTACTCGCTTTCGAGTTCGTGGTTGACCTGTGCATTCAGCACGTCGTACATTTTTTTCGTCAGCATATGCGGAATTCCGTTATCGTGAAATGTGAAAGAGTTGTCAAAAGTTAGTGCGGCGATGGCAGCTTGGGATGCCGCCACGCATACACCAGCAGCACGATTCCGGCTAGCAGAACGGCACCGCTGATGTAGATTTCCAAAACATGCGAGAGATCATCAGCGACAAAACCGAAACCGACAATCCCCAGCAAAGTCAATACGGCTCCGGCCCAGAGCGACGGGCTGGTTGGAACTTCGATGTGCATCCGCCGTGCGCGCATGGAAACGGCGACGAGGATGATACCGAAGACGAGAATAGCACTGACGGCGATCAGTTCGCCGGGGTGCCGCAAGTCGTCGGCGACACCGGTGTAGCCGAACAAGCCGGTCAGAACGAGGGCCGAACCGAACCAAAAGAGCAGGTCTTTCATGACGGTCTCCCTTGATATTGCTTATTGCTCAAAGGGTTACGAGAGGTTCCGGAAAACAACGGGGTGAGCCGACTGGCTCACCCCGAAAGTTACGGAAAATACAAGGAAATGGCAAACCTATTGCCGCACAGGCGTTCCGGGGGGCGATTCGACATGAATCGAATCATCGCGGAAGGTTACGGTGTAAAAGCCATTGGCCTGTGTCGAGATGATACCGGTGTGGGTGTAGGTACGCGCCGTGGTGGAATCAATGACGGTGTATGGTCCGCCGGTCGTCGTGGCGCGCTGGATGTAATACTGGTCAATGCCATCCGGGAATTGCCAATTCAAGATAATATCGTTACCCGAGGGCGTAACGACCAGCGTCGGGCCGACCAGCAACGAGTCATACTCTGGCTCTGACCAGCGCCCCAAGTTGTCCTGCGTCCGGATACCAATCAGGTTGTAGCCGAAGGGAAAATCGGTCATCACGATTGATAATCCCTCCTCGCTTTCGTCCCATGATCCATCCACCGGAAATGGAATTGCCACACCATTTCCAATGCCAGGATCGGGTGCGATAAACACTTCGGCGGCCACAATGGTTCGCGGCAGGGAATTCAGATAGGGAGAAGTGACGACAAACGCCACACGATGTTCCCGGCCTATGCGTCCCCGGTTGTCCAGCGTGCGGACATTAACAAAATGTAGCCCGATCGCGAGTGGCGCTGTGCCAATCAGTTCGCTAATACTGATAACAGGCGCATCGAGGGCATCTATCATGGTTGGTGTATTGGAATCTATCCAATACTCATAAGCCACGACGCTGTCGGCGACATGTGCGTCAGGCAGAATGGGCAGATACGTTCGCGTGAACTGGCTGATGCGTCCGAGATTGTCCGTGACTCGAAAGTTGACGGTGTGGAGGTTGCCCACGGTTAATCCCTCAGTCGCGATAATCTGCGTCAGCGTTTGCGAAGAGGCGTCTTCGATGTCCACGACGACCGGTGCTTGGTTATCAACGGTGTACTCAAATTGAGTAACGAGGCCGGGAATCTCATTTTCCGGCGTAATCGCCAGAAAACTCACCGTGGATTCACCGGTCCGGCCGGCACCATCCGTGACGCGCACATCCAGGTGATGCAGCAAGCCCTTCAGTAATCCCACCGTGGAGATTATCTGCTCAATATTCACTGCGGAGGCGTCCGTGACATCCACAACAGAGAAGGGCCCGTTATCCAAGGACCATTCGAACTGCGTGACCAGCTGAGGCACGTGGCTTTCCGGAGAGATAATCAGAAATAGCGATGTCGGCATGCTCCATCGGCCATTCGCGTCTCGCACGCGGACCATGGCTCGGTACAAGTTCGGTACCAGGCCATCGGTGGAAATGTTCCACGCGAGTGAAACGGAATCATCCGGCGAGGCCATAGCGATAGACGTTGCCTGTCCTTCTCCGGGATCGGCTCCGATAAAATACTCTGCCTGAAGTATCGTGGGCTGCGCATACGCCGTCATGGCCCCAATCAGACAGACAACAAACAAAGCGAGCTTTCTCATGGCGAAGCTCCTTTCTGCGTTTATTGCGGCCCGACGCGGCCGATTGCCGTGGCGTTCACTGGAGTGCCTTGACCGGCGACATTGGGTGTGCTGACAAGATTGACCGCCCACGGGTAGTTGGGCACGCCGTTGTCAATCAGCGGCCGCGGCCCTCCGTAAACTCCGACATCGGAGCGCGAGTTGTCTACATCAAGGATGCCGGGATTTCCGCCGTCTATCAGGTTAGAGCCATCAATCAAGTGAAGGTCCGTTGATCCTACGACGTAGTTGTTCGTTGTGTTATAATTGACGAACGGATTACTGGCGATGATAAGTCCGTTCGTTCCGGGCGCGGCTGGAGTTGCGGGCGAAGCGTTGTAATCCACGATGCTGCTGCCGGGAATAACACCCCACGATTGTGTTGTGCCCGTGAAGTCATAGGCGGCATTGTTGATCATGATCGCGGCGGGTGATCCGGACGGCAAATTGAAGATATCATCCCAGTTCAGAAAGATGCAATTGTAAATCTCCAATGTTGCCGCCAATGCGACGCTACTGCCGATGGCCCAACTTGAACCATTTCCGGTGGTGATGTTGGCTGCGATGACGCAATTGCGGACTACTCCTCCGCTGCGCGGCCCCTCTATGCCGTTGGCGTAGAGGTAATTGGTGAGAGTAACACAATCTTCGAGGTAGAGTCGTGCGCCAGTCTGGTTCCAGAGAATCGGAGCGTATGAACCTCCGCCGACAAAAATGCAGCGACGCACGGTTATAGAATCGCAATTCGCGGCCGTGCAATAGAATGCGACTCCACTGCCAGACGCGGCGAATTTGATTCCTTCACAACTGCTTGAGGCAGCCGTGGCGTTCGAAAAGCGGAATGACTCGGAGGGCAATGAGACGGTTGTCTGATCCCAGCCCGCGCCGATCCAGACAAGCCTCTTGGTGACATTGATGCCGGAGTTCTCAACAAAAACTCCAGGCCCAATCAGGATGGTGTCTCCGGCTACGGCGGCGGTGTGGGCCGCGCTGGGCAGAGTGTAGTTGCCCGCTCCGGTTTGCGAGACATAACGCATAGTTGCCTGTGACGCAGAACACAAGAAGACAAGCAATGCAACACAACAGGACATGAAAGTTCGCATAACTAATCCTTTCCTTGCAATACACGAGATTGGCGTATTTCTCCCACTACAGATTGATGCTAAAAGAATTTTACAATAAGTAAATACCTTGGCGGCATAAATCATGTTTGCAACGGCAGCGGATAGCATGTCATAGCCGCGCATAGCAGCTGAGATGCAATGATCGCCGCTTCGGCCAATTCCTCTAAATCAAACAGGGCGCACCAACTTGGCGCGCCCTGTTATTTTCGATTTGTAATTCCGGCTATTTGCCCACAGGCGTTCCGGGGGGAGCTTCAATGTGAATCGAGTCATCACGGAAGGTGACGGCATAAAAGCCGCTGGCCTGTGTCGAGATGATGCCCGCGTGGGTGTAGGTACGCGCGGTGGTGGAATCAATTACGGTGTATGGTCCGCCGGTCGTCGTGGCGCGTTGGATGTAATACTGGTCAATGCCATCCGGGAATTGCCAATTGAGGATGACGTCATTGCCGGACGGACTTATCACGAGAATCGGACCGACCAACACGGAGTCAATTGCGGCACCTGACCAGCGTCCGAGATCGTCGCGTCCGCGATAGCCGAACGTGTAGTAGCCAACGGGTTGGTTTGTGAAGATGTGCACGACATCTTCATTGCTTTCGTCAAAAACTCCGTCCACCGGCAGGGGAATCGGAATACCGTTGCCCACGCCGGGATCGGTACCGAACCAGACTTCGGCCGCGACGACTGTACGCTGTTGGCCGACGACGAACGGGCTTGTGACAACGACCAGCGTCCGGCCAACGGGTCCTGCGCGGCCGATATCATCCACGCCGCGGAAATCAATCGAGTGCAACCCAATTGCAAGCGCATTGGTTGCGATGATCTGATTCACATTGACGATGGGCGCATCGGCAGGATCAATTTGCGTGTAAGCGCCGCCGTCAATCCTGTACTCCGCGAAGGTTGCCAGTCTTGTCTGCCCGGTGAAGTCGTTGTTGATCGTTGCAAAGAACCCGTCAGTTACGACGCCGACTCGTCCGGCATTGTCGTGACCGCGCACCCGCAGGCGGTGTAAACCATTTGGCAGCCCTGTGGTCGGGAGAATATCCGCCCAGTTGATGCTGGCGGCATCGGCGGGATTCACATTCGTGAAGGTCGCTCCGTCAATCTGGAAATCGAGATCAGTGATGACGCGCGTTTGACCGGAGAAGTCGTTGTTGATGGTGCCAAAAAATCCATCGGTGATTTGCGCGATACGGCCTTGGTCATCGGTACCGCGCACGCGCAGGCGGTGCAAGCCGTTTTGCAGTCCGGTTGTAGGAACAACGTCGGCCCAGTTGACGGAAGCGGCGTCAGTGACATCGTAGGGTGTGAACGCGCCGTTATCAATTTGGTATTCGACGGTAGTAATGAGTCTGACTTGTGCGTTTGCGGAAACGGTGGCAAACAGGCACAAGAGACTCAGGAGAATCCTCTGACTCATGCGGGAATCTCCTTAGGGTTAGTATGCAGGACCGACGCGTACCGTTGCGGTGGCGTTGATAGGCGTTCCGGTGCCGACAAGATTCGGTGCGGCGGTGACGTTGACGGCCCACGGATAGTTGGGCACGCCGTTATCCACGAGCGGCTTCGGGCCGCCATAGACACCTCGGTCGGACTGCGAACCGTCCGTGAAATCCAGCAGCGAAGGATGGCCGGAGTTGATGAGCGCGGCACCGTTGGTGGCGTGCAAATGTAAATCGGCATTGAAGCCAGTGTAGCTCACAGCTTCGTCGTAGTTGACGAAAGGATCGGTGGAGATGGTAATCAGGTTCGATCCCGGGAATGCCGGACTTGCTGGCGCGGCGTTGTAATCAAAGACGGATCCCGCGTTATAGGTTCCGATGGACGGCGACGTTGGATACCAATCCCAGATCACGTTGTTCACGGCAATGACCGGGCCACTGGAAGCGTTGAGATTGAACAGGATGCGCTGATTCAGGAACACGCAGTTATAGATTTCGAGCGTGCCTGACGTTGAAACGCCTGTAAAGCCGACGCTGTTCGTGATGCCGTTTTGCTGGGCGATGACACAATTGCGGTAAACCGAGGGGTAGTTTCCATCCGGCAATGTGACATTCGGCGCGCTCGTGTTTCCGGTGAGAATCAGAATGCAATCTTCAACGGTAATACTTCGGCCAGGGTTTCCCCCTCCACATCGGATGTTGTCATAACCGCTGGCAATAACGCTGCGGCGTATGGAACAAGAATCCACATTATTCGTGGCGACCACGGCATACTGTCCGGTGGTTTGCTGGACATTGAATCCTTCAATGGACGTACGATTCGCACCCGTGCTGTTGAAGTACCACAAGTTGTTGTTCAACTGAACGGTTGTTTGATCCCATCCGGCCCCGATCCAGATCAGTCGCTTATTCGGAAAGTTCATGCCCGCAGGAGCATACGTACCGGGTCCCACAAGAACTGTGTCTCCGGTGACGGCAGCGTTACCCGCAGCGTCCATCGTTGTGTACTGTCCGGCGCCTTGCGCAGAGACAAAGCGGATTGTTGCGAAGCTCGCGCTTGAAACAAATAGCATCAGGGCAAACAGCCCGATCGTAAGATTCTTCATACGGTTCCTTTCATGCCAGAAGATGACAGAGGGTTACTTGCTTACGGGAGTTCCCGGCGGTGATTCGATGTGAATCGAGTCGTCACGGAAGGTGACGGCGTAGAAGCCGCTCGCCTGTGTCGAGATAATGCCGGTGTGCGTGTAGGTGCGGGCTGTCGTAGAGTCAATGACGGTATAGGGGCCGCCGGTGGTGGTGGCGCGTTGAATGTAGTACTGGTCAATCCCGTCCGGGAATTGCCAGTTTAACACGATGTCATTGCCAGCAGACGAAACCACCAGAATCGGGCCGACCAGAAGCGAGTCGAAGTCAGCTTGCGACCAGCGTCCGTCTTCAGTTTGGATGCGGAAACCGACGCGGTAGTAGCCGACCGGGAAGTTCGTATAGACTTGCAGGAAGTCTTCGGTGCCTTCATCGAACACGCCGTCTTGCGGGAGTGGAATATCAATACCGTTCCCAACGCCGGGATCGGTGCCGACAAAGACTTCGGCGGCGACGACGTGGTGCGCAACGCCGCCGACGAACGGTGACGAGACAATCAAGAACGCGCGGTGCGGTTGTCCGACGCGGCCCAGATCATCCACCGAGCGCATGTCAATCTGATGCAGGCCGATGCTCAGCGCATTGGTGGCGATGATCTCACTGAAGTTGATCAGTCCGTTGTCGGGATAATCAAAACTCGTGTAGGTGCCGCCGTCAATGCGGTATTCCATCGAAGTCACCAGGCGCGGGCCGAAACCTGCGGTATTACTAACGACAAAGAAGCCGTCATGCACGGCACCGACGCGGCCTAAATCATCCGTTGTGCGCACTTGCAAGTGGTGCACGCCGTTGGAGAGGCCGGTTGTGGCCACAACTTGATTGAGGTTGACGATGCCGCCGTCAGCAACATCCGCGACGGTAAACGTGCCGCCATCCACGCGGTACTCGAATTGCGTGACGAGACGGTTTGAGTAACCGGCAGTATTGGAGATGACTGCGAAGCCATCTACGACAAGACCCGTGCGGCCGAGGTCGTCGGTAGCCTTGATGCGGAGCTTGTTCAATCCGTCGGGTAATCCGGCGGTCGCCACAATTTCATTGAGCGGTGTCGTGGCGGCGTCGGCGACATCAATGTTAGTGAACGCGCCGTTGTTCCATTGGTAGCTCATCGAAGTCACGAGACGCGCTGTGCCTGTGGCGGGGCTGAGCAGTACGAACGCTTCAGTAACAGCGCCCCAGACGTTTAATGCACCGGAGCGCACGCTATCCATGCGGCAGCGCACTTTGGCGCGGACGAGATCTCCCGCGTTCAAGGAACCTGTGGCTACGGTAAACGCGAGCGCTTCAGAGGGATCAGGTGTGCCGATAGAAATCGGAGTTGCACTGCCTACTCCGGGATCAGCACCTGTGAACCATTCGCATTGTGTGACGACGGCACGCTGCGCAAAGGCAAGCGAACTCAGCGCCAACAACGCGATGAGAAGAATCTTCTTCATGATGAGATTCTCCTTGGGTTTAGTACTGGGGTCCGACGCGGCCAGTGGCGGTAGCGTTGACAGGAGTGCCGACACCGACGAGATTCGGGTTCAGGACGATATTGACAGCCCACGGGTAGTTGGGCACGCCGTTGTCCACGAGCGGCTTGGGACCGCCGTAAACGCCGCGGTCGGATTGCGAGCCGTCGGTGAAGTCGAGCAAGGACGGATGACCGCTGTTGATACAGCTCGCACCGTTGGTGGGATCGAGGTGCAAGTCGCTCGTGCCGTGTTGGTAGTTCAGTGCTTCGTCATACAACACAAATGGATCGCCTGCGAGCAGGAGCGCATTCGTTCCCGGAGGAGTAATCGTCGTCGCGGCGTTGTAATCCCAGACGCTGGAGGCGTTGTATGTGCCGACAGACGGCGAGGCGAGGAAGTCGTGGAAGATGTTATTGACGCCGATGACCGGACCGCCCGCAGTGCTCAGTGTAAGTGGCGCGGAGAAGCCGAGGAATACACAGTTGTAAAGTTCGACAGTACCGGATGTCGAGGTGCCATAGAGCGCCTTCATGGCTGTGCTTGTACCGGTATTGGCAAAGACACAATTGCGGAATGTCGAAGGGTAGTTACCGTTGGTAACCACAACTTGACCCGTACCACTCGTGGTAAGGACGCCTGTGAGAATGCAATCCTCTAAGGTCAAGGACCTGCCGTTCGGCCACTGGATGAGCGATGTCGAGCCAACCGTAGAGTTCATACGGCAGCGGCGGAAGGTGGTTGAGTCAACAACGTTGAAGGTGTTGAATGACGAGTTTGTGTTGAGGTAGAAGCCCTCATAAGAAACGCGATTTGCACCGTTCAGATACCAATCCTGAAGCATCGTAATCAACGTCTGATCCCAGCCCGCGCCGATGACGACGTAGCGCTTGTTTGCCTGATTGATTTGGTTGCTAATCGTGTGCGAGCCGGGTCCGACGAGAATAGTGTCGCCAGAAACCGCTGCTGCAAGTGCGGCTTCAATCGTCGTGTGCGTTCCCGCACCGGTAGAGGAGACATAGCGAATCGTAGCCGAGGCGGAGCCGGCGAGTACAAACATGAGGGCCAGAAGCCCGGTCGCAAGCGTTTTCATGCGTTGTCCTTTCAAGAAAATGACGGAATTGTCTGAAATAACGAAATACCCGGTAATATACGAAGAAAACGCAGCAAAATGAAGTCGGAAGTGCCCATAAAACAAACAGGTAGAATATGACTGGTCTTGTATTATAACAACTTAGAGCTGGTCAATTTCGTTGACCCTCGCCCCGCCTCTCGAAAGAAAAACGGCGAGCCGAAAATCGGCTCGCCGTTATGTCAATTCGTGGTGCTGTAGAGTAGGCTATTTCAGCAGGACAATCTTGCGAGTGTCGGTGCGGCCCGGCGCGGTCAGGCGGACGAAGTACAGTCCACTCGGCAGGTCGTCCGCATCAAAGGTCAGGCGGTGCTGCCCGGCGGGCTGTTCCGCATCGAGCAGCGTGCGCACGTTGCGGCCGGTGATGTCAATGACATCGAGCGTCACATGCGCCGGAGTGGGCAGTGCATATTCGATAGTCGTGCTGGCGTTGAAGGGATTAGGATAGGTTGCGGTGATCGAGAAGTCTGCGGGGAGTAGGTCGGGGATGGGGTCTGCGGAGACTTCGCTGAACCAGATGTTAACGGTGTCACGCACAGGTGGATCAAGCTGTTGGTCATTATTGTCCACGAGAAACAGTAGGCATTCATAGTTTCCGAACAAATCAAGCGGGATCTCAACCGGGTTGGTGTTGTAGAGATCATAGTTCTGTGGCATACCAAACTGCGGTGGAGTCACGATCAGCACAGCATGGCCATCGCCGCTATCCTCTGCAAGGATAAAATTTTCAACGGCAAAATGGACCGTTACTGAATTAACAGCGCTCACAATAACTGTATCCTGACTGGGCGAAGTGAAATAGGCTTCAGGCAGCAAGGAGGTCACATGCACAGAGTCCACCACCTGTGGCACAAGCGGCTGGTAATTGAGATCGAACAGCTCAACAAAGATTGTATTCAGTCCTTCCACCAGCGGCATCGAATAAACGCCGTCTTGTTGCAAAGTGTCAATGGCAATGCCGTTATCAAAGATCAGGACGGAGCCTTCACGATTGTTTGGGCCGAGATTGAAGTGGTCAACATCAAATACCAAGTCCACGCTGGCGGCATGAACGACGGCGCCGTCCTCCGGTGAATCAATGCGGACGAGCGGTGGAATATCCTGCAACGGCCCGAGCGAGCCGCTGGAGTTAACGTTTTGCACATAAATATCCATCGTAGCCGTGCGCGAATCGGGCCAGGCGGCGATGATTTGATTCAATGGGTTGATGCAGGCATCCGGGCGACCTTTTTCACTGGCGACGTTGCAAAGGTCACTCACAGTGGGCGACCAAGTAAACTGTCCGGCTTCGCCTAACTGACATGCCCGGAGTAACGTGTTGACCGCGCTGCCGAACGCGTACTGCGAATAGAACACGGCATAGTTACCGTTCTGGACAAAAGCCTTGACATTGAAGACGTGCTCATCGGGCAAGAGCGGCGAAATCGTCACGCCCCCGGTATTCCAGTTGGCTTGCCCCGTCGGGCTGAGATACTGCGCTTCGAGTCCGCCCATGGACTGCACAGAGTTCGACGTTTGATAGAAGATAACCAATCCGAATCCCGTATTCACGGCCGAAGGCGACATCTGCAATTCACTTGCGGTCAAGTCACACTGCACACCGTTGGCGGTCCACTCGGCGGTACCTGCTGCAGAAACGTGCTGCGCATAGACATGATGCACGTTGCCGCGCGCATCATACCAGTAGGAATAAGCACCACCCGCGCCGTCGTAAACCACATCGGGCCGCATTTGAATGCCGATACCACTGATGGTCATGATGGGCACGCCGCTGGGATTCCACAAGGCGTTGCCACTCAGGTCGTACTTGCGCAAATAGAGATAGCGCGGCGACATGAAGGATGTGCCCTGCTGTGCGAGATAGGAGAGCACGACCGCGCCGGAATCGGCTTCGGCCAAACGCGGAATCGAGACGCCGTTGGCCTGCGTGAAGGTGATGACCGGCGGATTCCAAACGTCTGCGCCCTGCGCATCCAAGCGGCGCAAATGAATGTTCGTCTCTTCCTGCCATGCGAACACGATATCGCCGTTGTCCATCGGCTCAATTTGCGGGTCGGGCTCGAAGCCGTCATTGTTGGACAGCGCGATACCGTCCGCACCCCAGAGAAACTCCTGCTGCGGGCCGATGCTGTAAACTGTAATATCGCGGTCGCTGCCGTTGCGAATGTCGTTTATCGCGAGGATGCAATTATCCGAGACATCCGCCGCGACATCCCAATCGGTCAGCCAAGTTTCTTGCGGGTGGTCGGAAATCAGAATGCCGCACGGATCTTCCCACTGCGGAACACCATTGGCGTCCAACCGCTGCAAGTAGATGTCATAGTTCCCGGAAGCGAGGTCCTGCCATGCGATGTAACAGCCGCCTTCCGACAGTGCGACAATCTTCGGCAGCGCCTGTTCACCCGTGTGATCGCAAATCAAGAGATTCTGCGCAGGGTCGGTCGGCCACTGGGCAAGTGCGGAGAGGGTGCAAAACAGAGTGAATAATGCGCGTTTCATGGGACGCCTCCGGGGGAAGAAAATATGAAATATGAAAT
>Ga0268298_10000889_pt1 | contig 37170 bp, 33 predicted proteins | sample WWTPWeurt_MetaG_FD_194462 | JGI IMG/M metagenome (GOLD analysis project Ga0268298, IMG submission 194462) | Activated sludge microbial communities from WWTP in Nijmegen, Gelderland, Netherland - WWTP Weurt | ecosystem: Engineered > WWTP > Aerobic digester > Activated sludge | place...
TACAATCCTAAAGAATTCGAGCCTCGAAAGATATTAAGCATCATCTCTCGCGCCAAAGGTGATGCTAAAACGGTGTTGGAATTTAAGGACGCGGCACACTCCTTTCCTGAACAGGTAGCAGCAACGGTGTGGGAAAAATACGAAGCCACCCTTCGTACTGAACACGCGCTTGATTTTGACGATTTGCTCGCTAAAACACTCTTTTTGCTCCGTGAACACAAAGCGGTTCGCGACACTTTGCAACAGCGTTTCCAATACCTTCACGTTGATGAGTACCAAGACACCAACCGCGTGCAATTTTCTATCATGGAACTTTTAGCTGGTGAAGCGCACAATATTTGTGTCGTGGGTGACATCGACCAAAATATCTACTCTTGGCGGGGTGCCGACATTAAGAATGTCCTTCAGTTTGAACGTCATTTTCCTCGTGCCAAGACTGTTTTACTGGAAGAAAACTACCGTTCCACCCAAACCATTATCGCCGCTTCCAATGATATTATTAAGAAAAATCAAAATCGCGTTGAAAAAAACGTCTTTACCAATAATCAGGAAGGGGAGAAGATAACCCTCTACGCTGGCATGACCGGAATTGATGAAGCTGAATACATTGCGCTCACTGCCAAGAGTTTAATTGCTGACGGGACAGATCCTGCTTCAATCGCCGTTTTATACCGCACCAATTTCCAATCACGCGTGCTGGAAGAGGCTTTTCTAAATTATGAAGTTCCCTACCAACTCCTTGGCACAAAATTCTTTGAGAGAAAGGAAATCAAAGACGTTCTGTCCTACCTCCGTTTTGCATTGAATCCAGGCAGCAACGCCGACATTGCTCGCATTATCAACGAACCTACCCGTGGCATTGGGAAGGTAACCATGCTCAAGGTAATCGAAGGGAAGCGTAGCGAACTAAATGCCAGCGCTGCGGCTAAAGTGAAAGTATTTGATGACATTATTGCCGATATTGCCAAAGCAGCTCAAGAAAAACCATTATCTGACACCATAAAATTTATTATGGCACGCAGTGGTATCGAGGCAGCTCTAAAAACCGAAGGTACTGAAGACGCACTGGAACGGCTCGAAAACCTGCGTGAACTCGTGACCCTTGCTAGTCGGTTTAATGAAACAGAACCTAGTGAGGCTGTAGAATTACTACTCGAGACAGCAGCACTTCAAAGTGACCAAGATGAACTGAAAGAAAAAGAAGAACAAAATGCCGTTCGACTGATGACCATTCACGCTGCCAAAGGACTTGAATTTTCTTATGTATTTATCACTGGGCTTGAAGAAGGACTATTTCCGCATGAACGGCTCGACGATGGTCGCACCGATCAAGAAGAGGAACGACGATTATTTTATGTTGCCCTAACTCGCGCTGAAAAAAAAGTGTTTCTCACCTACGCTCACCTGCGCACTATTTTTGGCAGCCAACGAGTAAATGTTCCCTCTTCATTTCTAAATGACATCAGTCGTGAACATGTTGAAAACGCTGAACCAGAAGCAGGGAAACATCACTCCGGATACGAAACCACCATTTATCTCGATTAACCTCGCTACTTGCACGAACACCAGTTATAGACTACCGTGTACGCACATGACCTTTGCACACAAGAAATCATTGGGACAACATTTCCTCAACAGTGACTACATACCCAAAAAACTCTGTGATGCTGCAGGAGCACTAGCAGGGAAGACGGTGCTCGAAATTGGTCCAGGGACCGGTGCACTAACAAGCGAACTCTTACTGCGCGGGGCGAAAGTGATTGCCATTGAAGCCGACCAGCGGGCGATTGCCGCGCTTGAAGAAGCCTTCCCTGCGGCAATCGCCCGCCAACAACTCATCATCCACCATCATGATGCCCGAACCCTCAACCCTGCTCAATTTGGACTTGTAAAACATAGCTATATCGTCATATCGAACATCCCCTACTATCTGACAGGGCAGCTACTACGCACCCTTTTAGAAAGCCCCTGTCAACCATCAACAATTGTCTTTTTAATTCAGAAAGAAGTGGCGGAACGAATTGCTCGTGATAAAAAAGAATCACTCCTTTCTCTCTCGGTAAAAGCCTTCGGTACGCCCTCATATATATGTACAGTAAAAAGGGGACACTTTACCCCTCCACCAAACGTCGATTCTGCCATACTCGCCATTACTAACATTTCTGACGGAAATTTCACACTTTTTTCTCAAGCGGATTTCTTTACCCTGCTGCACAAAGGTTTTGGTCAAAAGCGAAAACAACTACTCGGCAATCTTGCTGAGACCTACGACCGATCATTACTCGAAATGATTTTTACGACGCTCGATTTGCCGCTTACTGTGCGAGCAGAAGATCTCTCACTGACAACATGGTTGACCCTAGCGAAACGGCTACTTTCATAAAATAATGCTCTCAATTAACTTACTTTGCACAGTTTATACACAGTTTCATACACACCTGTGTGCAAATTTACAGAGAAATACTTTCGATACTGCTATACTTATGGATATATGCAGGGTCAGATTAGTCCAAAAATTATTGGATCAACACTCATTGGGTTCGCGCTAGTTGCTGGAGCCTATCTCATGAGTGATTTTAATAAGCGCGAATTAACTGTGCCCGTAGCTCAGCTTGCCACCAGCACCCCTCAGCGAGTCGCGATTGCTGTAACCGATACCGACAACAACGGCATTGAGGACTGGCGTGATGAATTCGTAACCACCGCCCCAATCATTCTTAATGAATCAACGTCGACCTACTCACTTCCTGACACCCTCACAGGGAAGATGAGCATCAGTTTCATGGAAAATGTCATTCGATCAAAAACCTATGGTCCTTTTGGTCGTACCGAAGACGAAGTGATAAATAGCACAATTAAAAATCTGGCTTCTGAAACAGAAATAGCACTTTATGATACTCCAGATATTTCCATCATGACCGAATGGGACGATGCTGATATCCGTAACTACGCCAACACCGTCGCGTCGGTTATTTTGAATAACAGTATTGAGTCAGAAGGGGAGTTAAATATTCTATACGATATCTTACAAACCAACGACCAAAACCGAATCCCTGAACTAGAAGCCGTGGCTACTGTCTACAAAAACTACCGAGATGACACCCTCAAAGTGCCCGTTCCGGCTTTTCTCGCCAAAGAGCATCTGGACCTCATCAATTCCTACCACGCCATCCAACAAGATATCGCCGCGATGGCAGTCGTTTTTGATGACCCTGCCGTATCGCTCCTTCGTTTGAAGCGCTACCAAGATGATGCTACCGGACTTGGGCTATCGCTGCAAAATATGTACTTCGCGCTTGAACCTTATGCTCGACTGGTTACGGCTGATGATCCTGCGACGTTATTCGTTTTATTTAATCCTGATTTAAAAATTAATTAATACTTTATGGATACTTTCTTCTCATTTTTAAAGAAAAGTCTGGTGGCAACAGTATTTCTCATGTTTGCGTTGGTGGCAACCTATACCCCTCAGGATTGGAATGAAGTCGAGATCGCCCATGCGGGAGGAGCGGGGGGTGGTGCCCTTGAAGTGACTCAGATGGCACAAAAAATCGCTGATGGTATTTTCCAGACTATCTCCAATGGTTTTGAGAAAGTCACTGCTTGGGCATCAAATAACCTTTGGATTAAAGAGTTCAAGCTCGACGGTATTGCGTGGGCGATAGCCAAAACCATCATCTCCTCGATGGTACAAGACTTAGTGCAATGGATTAACTCTGGCTTTGAGGGAAGCCCGATGTTTGTCCAAGACCTAGAAGGATTTTTACGTAACGCCGCGGACGTCGCAATTGGCGGGTATATAGAGGAACTCGGGGGATCCGCTTCATTTCTTTGTGATCCGTTCAAATTAGATATTCAGGTAGCAGTTGCTTTGCAGTATCAAAAGGCCCGTGTTTACCAACCCGCCGATAAATGTACCCTTACTGGAGTAATCGACAATATTGAAGGATTTATGTCCGGAGTACAGGGAAGCTTTTCAGAAGGAGGCTGGAATGATTGGTTTGACATTACTTCCAAGCCTGAAGTCTACACTCCTTATGGCGCCCAACTTGCCGCTCAAACTGGCGCCACCGTTCGTATTTTAAATACCAAAGGCGAAGAAGCTACGAAGCTCGAGTGGGGGGGAGGGTTTCTCTCAGGAGAGATTTGTGAAATGGTTGACGGAGCCGGAACTCCTAAGGAAGAGTGCTTTATTTCTAAGCCGGGAAAAATTATTCAGGAAGCACTCACTTTTAACCTCGACTCAGGACGCCAATCACTTATCACTGCCGATGAATTTAACGAGATCATCGCCGCTCTTCTAGGACAACTTGCCAATACGGCACTTACTGGAGCAGCAGGACTCCTTGGACTCTCTGGCGGAACAGGGCATAGCTATACTGGTTTCACGTCTGGAACCTACCTCGGTGATATGACTAATTCTTCCCTTGGTACTCTTACTGGTGATTTGCTCACCAACATGCAGACAACACGAAACATTCAAACTCAATATCGTACCCTTGCTAACACCTATCGACCACTGCTTCTAAACCTAGCAGCTAATCCAGCTGCTAATGCCACAAAAAGACAGGCTGCTTCGGCAGCAGCGGCAGACGCCTTGGTAATAATCAACACCACTACCACCAATATTGCTAAACTTACTACCCTTATAGCTGATTACGAGGCGGCTACTGAATCCAGCCAAAAAACAGCTATTGCGGTAGAATTCGGAAAACTCTCTGTCACTCTCTACTCAGCAGATGACATGAATGGTTCTGAAGACACTTGGAAGAAAATTCTCAATTAACATTGCTTTATGAAACCACGTACGCTACAACTCTCTGCCATCCTACTGCTCTTTGCAGTACTGGTAAGCTTCCCTCAGCCAGCACTAGCGGGCTGGATTGAATCTGCGATGTGGAGTATCGTAGTTGGTTTCTTCGGTCTCTTTGTTGGTCTGGCTGGCTGGCTCCTTAATGTCGGGGTGACTGATTATGTAGTAGGGTTTGGCACATCCTTCCTTGAGACAGGGGTAGGGGTAGCGGTAGACACTCTCTGGATTGCTGTTCGAGATATTTTCAACATTAGCTTCATCTTTGGATTGGTTTTTATTGGCTTTAAAATGATTCTCGATAGTGACGATTCCGGCACCCGTCGCTGGCTGGTACACCTCATTCTTGCTGCAATACTGGTAAACTTCAGTCTCTACTTCACCAAGTTTATAGTCGACTTCAGTAACATTATGGCAACCCAAATTGCCAATACTTTTCCCACCACCAGCGGAATAATTGATGTTTCTGGAGCTTTTATGGGCAGTCTCGGTATCACTAGTATACTTAAAGCTCCAGAGCTTACCGCGACAGGCAACGGGGCTTGGGGATATATCTTTGGAACCATGATATTGTTCATTGTCATGATCTTTGTCTTTGCAGCAGGAGGATTAATGCTCCTTATTCGGTACGTCTCCCTCTGCCTCTACATGGTGCTTTCACCACTCATGTTTATTGGCTGGGTATTTCCACAACTGCAGTCCTACACCGATAAATACTGGCGCGAATTTCTGGGAAAAGCCTTCTTTGCGCCTATCTATTTACTACTCATCTACTTTTCTTACTATGTAGTAACGGCTTTTGTTGCTGGCAATAGACTCAAAGGAAAGAATCCAGATTTTGCAGAAGCTATCTCTGGTGATGGAGTTACAGTGATTGATAAATTCGGACAAACCTTCCCCCCCTTCATTATTGCATGCATCTTCCTCATTGCCTCCATTGTCGTTGCTAGTAAGCTGGGAGCCGACGGAGCAAATACTGCAGTGAGTTTTGGAAAGGACCTCACGGGAAGAGCGAAGCGCTATGCTAAAAATACTGCTCAAAGAACAGCCGTTGGCGCAGCAATGGGGGCCAGCTTGCCAGTTCGTGCTGGGCTCCGTCGTGGTGCCTATAATTTAGGCAACAAACTTGAGCAGCAAATCAATCGTGCTCAAACACTCCAAAAGAGTGACGGCAAGATTAAGGGTGCACTTGGCAGCTTAGCCAGAACCACAATTGCTGATGACCTAGTTCGTAATAAGGCAACTGAATTACAGAACCGTAAATACGGCATGAGTCGAACCTTCAAAGATGAAGAGGTGAAAGCTGCTGCTATTGGTTCAGCTGCGGAAGCAAGTAGAAATGCTGCTATAAATGCTTCAGAAAGGGAAGCGTCACAGACTAAATATCTCACCAACAGCGCCCTCGCTGGTAATGCCAACCTCACCCCTGAACAACAAAAAGAGGCTCTCAAACTTCGTGAGAGTACGCGCTCGGAAGTAGCCGTACGTGTAAAGAAAACTACTGACGAAGATTTGATTAAAATGGACCGCTCTGAGCTCTTGCAAATTGCCGAACATCTTTCCGATAAGCAAATTGAAGCAATCGAAAAATCAGGAAAATTCAGTACTTTTGGAAATGATAGTGATATTAAAAAGATTAAGGAGGCGCGAGCCGAAAACACTTTCAAGGATTACGTTGCTGACCTCGACGATGCTTCCAGCTCTGCCGAAAAGCTTGGCGACGCTATTAAAGGTATCGCGAGCGCCGTCAAAGGTCTTTCCGATGAGCGCTTGACGGGCATGAAGGCTGCTCAACTCAGTCAACCAAATATTGCGATGCACTTATCTAATGATCAAATAAGGGCATTGCGCACCTCTGGAAAATACAGTGCTGAAGGCTTGAGTGATATCGAAAAAGCACGAGAAACCGGCATCACTAGGACGATTACAGATGGAGGAGTGGTCAATTTTGCTCAAAATGCCAACCACACTGCCAATCCTGCATCCTTTGATCAATTTAAAGAGGCACAACGAGAAAATCTCTTTAAACGTAGCGTTGCTGATGTCGGCAGCTTGCCAGTGAGTGCCTTTACTCAAGCAGCGGCTTACAAATACATCACTCCCGCCATGCTGGAAAGCCGAATTAAGAATGGTGTTTCCAATTCTGAAAAAGAAAGTATTGAAAAGGCGCTTCAGACGCATCTTCAGGGCGCCAACACCAATACTGTTAACCAGTGGAAAAATTGGCAGGAGCGTAGTTCAGCCGCCTTTCGCTTCGATTTAGGACAGTCTGCACCAACCTCTGAAACACCAAAAGTTGAAGTAGCGCAAGGATATTCATCCACGAGGCCTAAATAGTACTAGTTTAATCTGAAGCTCATATGAACGATTGGGAAACATATCAAAGCGCGTACCAAGCAGCTCCACAACCAATAAAAGAAATCATTGATTCTGAGGCTATTAGCACCTTTGTATCAACACTGCTTGCTACTCAGGCAATTGATGAGAAACACCGTCGCGTCATTAGTCTACTAGTTTCTGATCGGCTGCTCGCTCTAACTACTGATGTCGAGGTTTCAGCTTCACTACAGGCACTGCCACTAGAAAAAGTTCTCGCTGAAAAAACAGCTGCTCTTATTCATGCCTTTGTACAAAGCAAAATTGATGGGGTAGTCGAAAAAGCCGCAGCTCCTGCCGAGGCAATGAAGGTGTTGCCGCCCACTACTGAACAAAATGCCCCCGCGGTTGTTTCTCACATTCGCACTATGGCACAAGACATGCACCGTTCCAAAGAGCAAGAAGCACATGTTTACTCATCAACACAAGATTCTATTCTGAAGCACACTCCAAAATAACCAGCGCCTAATCACTAACTATTAGATGGGGATAGCTCTTGCAAAAAGACTCCTTCGATTTTTTATTCCATGTATAATAGTGGAGTATGCGTTTTGAAGTTCCTCAATTCATTGACGTAGAAGATAAAATATTTGGACCACTTTCATGGAAACAATTCGTGTACCTCAGCGGGGGAGTCGGCATGGGTGTGGTAATCTTTTTTACCACCAATCTTATTGTTTTCCTATTTCTCGGACTACCACTCGCTCTCCTTGCGGCAGCACTGGCGTTTTATCCAATTAATAGTCGCCCATTCCCATTTTTTCTAGAGGCAATTTTTAACTACGTCACCAAACAACGCCTCTATCTCTGGCGGAAAAAATCAGACGTGGTGTATAAATCTTCCACTCCCGCCAAAACAGAAGCTCGAAGCGACGTTTCCATTCGCGAAAGCTTATCTACGAAAAAAAACCTCACTTCACTTGCTCGTCGTTTAGAATTACAAGCCTTACAAAAATCTGAATAACCATGGCAACTACACAATCGACAAGTCAAGACTTTGTGTCCATTCGAGACATTAAAGACAGCGTGGTTATTCAAAAAAGTGGGCAAATGCACATGGTGCTACTCGCCTCATCGGTCAACTTTGCGTTGAAGTCTTTAGATGAGCAAAAGGCGATTCTTATGCAATTTCAACAGTTCCTCAACACCCTTGATTTCTCTTTACAGATTTATGTTCAATCTCGACGACTCAATATTCTACCTTATCTTGAACTTTTAGCCGGACTAGAGGAAAAGCAAGACAACGACCTCATGCGAATTCAGCTTCGTGAATACATCGAGTTCATCCGTACCTTTACCGAAGACGTAGACGTAATGAGTAAGAGTTTCTTTGTGGTAGTGCCATACACCCCAACAAAATTAAATATCACCAAGGGTATTACTAACCTTTTTACTCCCACCCAAGCAACTACTTCATCACTGCCCACTGATACCCAATTTGAGGAGCATCGTATTCAACTAGAACAACGTGTAGGGATGGTGAGCGAAGGATTGGCTCGAGTTGGTGTTCGAACTATTACCCTACAAAAAGACGACCTTGTTGAACTGTACTACCATCTCTATAACCCCGGTGACACCGCTGGTTCAGCCCCAATGATGGAACATCAATAATTATATTTACTATGGGAATTCTTGACTCAATACAACCAACTCCAAAAGAACCAAAAATGAGCGATCAGCTTTTGACGCTTACTGATGTGATTGCCCCTTCGGCAGTAAGTATTACTCCGCGAGGTATCAACGTCAGTGGCGTAAATGCTCGAGTGTACTATGCGGTATCGTACCCTCGATTTTTAAATGACGGTTGGATTGAGCCGGTGCTCAATCTTGCAAAGGAGCTCGACGTTTCGATATTTGTTCACCCTATCGACACTGCCGAGACGCTTAAAAAATTCCAGAAAAAAGTAGCTGAGGTACAGAGCCAAATTAATATCAAAGCTGAAAAAGGGGAAGTACGCGACCCACAACTCGAAGCTGCCTACCGCAATCTTGAAGAACTACGTGACAAACTACAACAGGCAGAAGAAAAACTTTTTGACGTTGGCTTCTATATTGCTCTCTATGGAGACAATGAGAGTGCCGTCAGCAAAACCGAGAATGATATTCGTGGCATTTTAGACGCGCGCTTGATTGCCATGAAACCTGCCCTTTTTCAACAAGAGCAAGGGATTAGAAGCGTTCTTCCGCTCGCCAATGACGAACTCCTCGTTCATAGTAAATTCAATTCGGAACCACTTTCCAGCTTCTTTCCTTTCACCTCCTTTGACCTCACCTCCGATACCGGAATTCTTTATGGTATCAATCGTCACAATTCTTCACTGGTACTTTTTGACCGCTACTCTCTTACCAACTACAACTCCGTCACCTTTGCTACTTCTGGTGCTGGAAAATCCTACGGATTAAAGCTTGAAATATTGCGGTCACTCATGTTCGGCACTGAAGTAATCGTGCTTGACCCCGAGCGTGAATACGAATATCTAGCTGACGCTACCGGGGGAAGATTTTTTAATATCTCTCTTTCATCAAATCACCACGTAAACCCCTTTGACCTTCCACCACCTGCTGATGATGAGGATCCTCGTGACGTACTTCGCACACACGTCATTGAGCTCGTTGGACTATTTCGTCTCATGCTCGGAGGTCTCACAGCAGAAGAGGAAACCTTAATTGATCTCGCCATTCAAGAGACATACGCACTCAAGGATATTACCGGAGATACCAATTTTGGTGACATGGAACCACCGCTGTTAACAGACTTTGAAATGGTCTTAGCAGGAATGGACGGAAGCACTTCACTCATTACCCGACTACAAAAATACACTTCTGGGACATGGTCAGGATTCATGAACAAACCAACGAACGTCGACATCAATCAAAAATTCATTGTGTTCTCACTTCGCGATATGGAAGATGAACTCAAAACAATTGCCATGTACATTATTACCAACTTTATTTGGGGGTCTATTCGACGGCGATTGGCAAAACGCTTAATGGTGATTGACGAGGCATGGTGGATGATGAAATCTGAAGATACTGCTTCGTTCCTTTTTAGCCTTGCGAAACGAGGTCGAAAATACTACCTAGGCATTGCTACTATTACCCAAGACGTCGACGACTTTTTGCGTTCACCGTACGGGGTACCGATGATTACCAACTCCTCCATTCAGCTGCTGATGAAGCAGTCGCCCACCGCCATTGATAACATTCAAAAAACATTTAATCTCACTGACGAGGAAAAATTCTTGCTCCTAGAATCAAATGTGGGGGAGGGGATATTCTTTGCTGGTCTGAAACATATCGCGATTAAAATCATTGCTTCCTACACCGAAGACCAGATTATTACCTCCGATCCGTCACAACTGCTACAAATCAAACGAGCCCGTGAAGAACTGCAGGCAGCGCGGATGTAGTCTTATAGTATACTGTTAGTATCTATGGCTGAGTCAGTACCAAATACTTCACCAAATAACAGTCTATCTAACTCCCAAAGAAGAATGGGTACTGACCGTTCTGACCTACAGCGCCCCTCCTCAATCAGAAATGTACGCACCTCTACAATGCCTGGATCAAAATCAATTGGTTATGATTCTGCTCGCCTAACCACTGACCAAGCTTTTAATGCTCAGTATGCAAAAAGTGGCTTACAACCTTCTTGGATTACCAATAATCGCCGCGAAAAAGCAAGAGACGAAAATCGACCACGCTATGAAGGAACTGAAACACTATCGAGAAGCACTATTCCTGATGAAGAGTATGCTGCCACTTCAGCCACTCCATCTCAGAATATAGTCACCACCAGCACTAGAATAGAAAGTGTAAAGAACAAGAGAAAAATATCTCTCTCTATACCAAAAAATACTCTTACGCAAGTAAAGGCAAAATCAGTAAGCGCTAGAATTTGGTCGTGGGGAATATACAGCTGGCTTTTCTTTCAACTACCCTTCGCTATTCTCGGACTCGCTTTTATTGTGCTTGCGGTAGCAGTAGAGGGAACGATTACTAGCGTTACCGATGTAAAACAAGATGACGGACTTATTGTTAGTCTTGCCAAGGGAGCACTCAATGTTGTTACCGATGCCGTTGTGTCGGCAGCAAAATTTGTCAATGATAAAGTATTGGGGCTTTTTGATGTTGATCTTACTAGCTTTAATCCCGCCTCAGTATTCCTCGTTCCGTACGGAATAGTACTCGCCTACGGAATCTTTCTTCTATTATTAATTTATCTAATCTATAAACTGTCCTTTTTGGAACCTCTTTCAGGGAACGGGGGAGGGGCAAAGAAAGGGGCTTTTTTACTTGCTTTAATTGGCTATTCCGTTCCTGGTTTAAATCTTTTTCCTTGGTTTATATTTTGGACCCTAGCGGTGATGCGCTACCCAAAATAAAATTTAGCTTAATAAACAGCTTATACACTGTATTTACAGTAACTTTCAACAGATTATACACAAGTTTTTAATACTCTATTCACACCCCATAGCACCATTTTCCCACAACTTATGCAAATTAATCTCTAATACTTTATTCCATCTGATATGATTATTGATATGAGGACTTTTTCCATACTATGCACACTATTATTCGCCTTTACTGCTTTACCAGCAGCGGCACAACTTACTAGTAATCAGTTCACTAATCCCGAATACGGTCTTGAGATACAACCAGAATTTCCTCGCCCAGGCGAAACAATTACCGCCACTCTAACCGACCATCGTGGGAGTAGTTTTGGAGCTACCGTCACATGGCTCGTTGATGGAAAAGTAATTTCCACCGCTGAAAACCAACGAAAAACTACTCTTACTGCTGGTAAAATTGGGGTACCACAAACAATTGAAGTAATTCTTTCTAAAAGTGGTAATACCAGTGAATCATTGAAGAAGATAATTACTCCACTCTACGTCGACATCGTCATCGAACCACAGACACGAACTCCTGATTTTTATATCGGTCGATCATTGCCCAGTATTGGAAGTATTGTAAATGCCACCGCACTCATAAATGGTAGCAAGATTCCTGCGAGTGATTTGGTCTACACGTGGCGTATTGGGCAGCAAGTCATTGAAGGTGGTCCTATTCGGGGTCGTAACCAAGTATCATACACCACCCCGATGGGGGATAGAGAAACATTAACTGTCCAAATTGCTACCACCAACGGAACCATTATTGCTCGACGCTCGGTATCGATTCCTTCGGTCTCACCAACTATTCAATTTTATGAATTGAGTCCACTCTTTGGTTTAAATTCTAAAACCATTATCGATTCTATTCCCCTCATTGGAAATAGTACCGTTATAAAAGCCGAACCATACTACCTTGATTCTCGTGTTTATAATCAGCCAGCTATTTCGCAATGGAAAATTGGTGGAATAACTACCAGTAACCAAAGTAGCAACCCTTATGAAATAACTCTACAGCGATCATGGTCGGGTGGATCGACGGAACTTGAATTTCAAGTCCGAGACACGACACAAGTGTTACAAGGAGCAAAAGGTTCTACTCGTATTAACTTTTAATCCATGAAACGTCCTATATTCATTATCATTGGCACACTCATCGTCCTTCTCCTTGTAGGAGTTTGGATGTACATACTTTTTTTCAGCCAGTCATCTTCCACACCAGATGAAACCTATGCCGACCTTGGTCTTGGTGACACTACCGACCCTTCATACACTCCTCCCAGCACTGATGACCAAACAAACACACCCGTTATTGACGTTGCCAGCAATCAGTCCCTTCGACAACTCACCACCCGACCAGTTGCTGGTTATCAAGATGTGACAGCCACCACCTCAGACCCGTCATATGTCTACTTCACCGAAAGGGGAACAGGGCACATTTTTTCAATTAATCTTGAATCTGGGGAAGAAAAGAGAATCTCTGCTACCACCATCCCTCTTACCACCCATTCTGTTATAACTCCAAATGGTCGTTATACGATGGTGCAATCTGGCAGTGGTAACGCTACACAGTTTACTCTTGGTACTATTAGTACCACCAGCGACACTCTCGAGACACAAACTATTTCTGAATCAATTGTTTCCTTTACCAAAACTATTGAAAATACATTTTTGTACGCGGTAAAAACAAACAATAGTGTTGTTGCTAAAGAATTTAATCCCGCAACAAAGAGTGTTAAAAACTTATTTACCGTTCCGTTCCGCGAAGCAGTAATTGTCTGGGCAAATTCTGCAAAGGGAGTACACTTTGCGTATCCTAAAGCGAGTGCTCAATTAGAAGGCTTTATTTACCAAATTAAAAATGGAGTATTAGAACGACTTCCTATTGATGGGTATGGGCTATCAGCAACAGGAAACGCTTCAGGAATTCTTTATAGTAAGGTTGAGAAGAATGAATATAAGACCTACTTCTATAATCAATCTACGGCTATTTCCTACCCAACATTACCAGCTTTAATTCCTGAAAAATGTAGCAGTTTGACTGAGATTATCTGCGGTGGTTCTTATACCACCTATAAAGAAATCATGCCTGATACTTGGTATCAAGGAGCAGCTTCTTTCGCTGATGATTTGTTTATCACTCACCCTGAGACTAATTTGACTGAACCATTAACCGGAGTTTCCAAAACAACGAGTCAAAACATTGATATCTCTTCACTACATATTAGTAATGACGGTCAGCGAATCTACTTTATTAACACCCTCGATAAAAATCTTTGGTTGTTTGACCAAGGAAAATAATAATTACCTATGTCTCACATCATGAAATACACTCCCGTACTCACTGTCTGCTTTCTTTTGCTACCGCTTATCGCATTTGGACAGGGAGTATATAGCCCATTAGTGGGTGTTCCAGGAATTAATCCTGATGCAAATTTCAATGATTATATTAATGGCCTCTATGTCTTCTCCATTAGTATTGCCGCCCTACTAGCAGTAATTAAAATCACCATCGCGGGCGTAAAGTGGATGATGACTGATGTCGTTACTTCCAAGGGAGAAGCCAAGAAAGATATTCAAGGAGCACTCGTAGGATTACTTATTATTGTTGGTGCCGTACTGTTCCTTACGGTTATCAATCCCGATTTGGTCAAAGTGAATTTGGTACTCCCGCCTGCTGGAACACTGAAACTTGACGGGATGACCTCAGCGGCACCGTCTCTTACCGCACCACAAAGCGCCTATACCACTCCTTCTGGAGCAGTTATTACCTCCATTCCAGCTACCTCCTCCCAAGAACAAAAGCAGCTCTTCCAAAACCAATGTCAAGACACCGACACTCAAGGAAAAACACCGCTTTATGTTCTTTCTTCAGCTGGTACTCACCCCCGCTGTATCACCCACGGAAAAACTCAAGCAGTTACAACAAAACAATTCACCGTTGGACAAACAAACGTTGAAAAGAGTTGTACTGATGGGGGAGGAAAATGGTCAGTAGATACCGAAGTAAAGGACTTCGGATACTGTATAATGTAAAACATTCTCCTACAAAAAAGAGCACTATTGGTGCTCTTTTTTGTATCAGAGTAATAATTACCGATGCTTCCGGATGTAATATTCTTGTGCAATTGAGACTACGTTACTTACAAAGAAATAGAGAGCGATGGCTGCGGAAATTGAATACGCCACAAAGGTAATCAGAATTGGCATCACATATTTCATTTGCATATGCATATTGCGAGCAAAATCTTCCTTAAGATTTGGAGCGGCACCATCAACTTTTGGCGGGGGAGTAGGCATCGTTAACGTTACATGAATATACTGAGTAATTCCGGCTCCTAACGCAAGGAGTATACTCCTCTCAGTAATATCAGTTAGACCGAGAAAATTCATTGACACTTGAGTTCCTGGATCCATAATAAAACTATATAAAATATCAAGATTGATGGCTGGAAGCGCGATACCACCACCACTATAGACCGAGAAATAGAGAGCAATAATAATTGGGATTTGAATGAAAACAAGAGCAATACTCGCCAGCGGATTCATTCCTGCTTCCTTATACACCTCCATCATTGCCTGCGCTTGCTGTTGGCGGTCATCTTTGTATTTTTCTTTGATTTCCTTTAGTTTTGGTTCAATTTCACGCATTACCTTTTGCGTCTTCACTGCTTTGATGGAGAGCGGTAATAAAATAGTTTTTACCAAAAGGACTGTTGCAATAATTGCCAATCCAACGTCGCCATTGGGTAGGACATCAATAAAAAAAACCAGTGCGTTATAGACTGGGTCAAAGAAAAATGTGTGCCAAATATAATTAAACATAATGGCACCATTCTACGCACTTTTGGTCACTTGAGCAATCACATTCTTAAGTTCAGCTTGAGCGTCTTTTCGAGTGAGCGTACGAAAGGATGGTTTAACAAGTAGAATTAAAACGCCACCATCTTGTCTTTTGCCTAATTCTTGGTAAAGCACTCCAAGAATTCGTCGTTTATACTTATTTCTCTGTACCGCACTAGTGGCTACTTTTTTTCCCACCACTACTGCAACCTTGCGAGTGGGGTAGGGTTGATGAATAACAGTCACATGAGGAAAGTGTTGTCGCTTTCCAGTCGCAAAAAAAGCAGTAAATTCAGACCGAGTAAGTCGTTCACTTTTTTTAAACATACCTCAAGATAATAGCATCATCGCTCTAGTACAAAAAAAGCTCATTACTGAGCTTTTTTTACCGTAAGCTGGGCACGTCCCTTGCGACGACGAGCCAAGAGCACCTTACGACCCGTGGGGGTCTCAGATCGCACCAGAAAACCATGGGTGGTTGCCCGCTTTCGCTTACTTGGTTGATAGGTTCGTTTTGACATATCTGTAGATTAGTAATGGGAACTATACAGGAATATATAAATAATTCAATAGGGTACTGACTGTTTTCTATTTATACACAGTTTATACACAGTTGCGTTTTTCGATTCAAAAATGGGTATTTGAAAATCATGCTTTCGCTAAAAAAGTTTACAGTTTTTTTCACGGCGGTATAATGCAACTCACCGAACGATCTTCCTTTGAACATGAATTCACTCTCACACTCACCATCAGCAAATAGCATCGTCCATACTCAACAAGTCGACGTAAAGCAACTCTGGGATGATGCTCTGGTGAAGATTGAACTTTCCATCACTACTGCTAATTTTAAAACTTGGTTCCGTGATACTTACATTGTTTCACTAGAAGATGGAACTGCCACTATTGGGGTACCGAGTGTCTTTGTGAAAGATTGGTTACAGGACAAGTTTCATAACATGATCTTGAAAACCCTTCGAGATCTTACTCCACACATTCGAAGTGTTGAATACACGGTCGCACAGCGCACCGACCGCAAACAAAAATCCACTAAAAACCAGACGGTGAATGCTGCGTTACCTCTGGAAGATTACTACATCAATAAAAGTGATAATCTTAACCCAAAATACTCGTTTGAAACCTTCGTTGTAGGACCATACAATGCTCTTGCACACGCCGCGGCTAGAACGGTGAGTGAAAAACCTGGTATTACCTACAATCCATTATTTATTTATGGAAAAACTGGTCACGGTAAAACCCACCTTATCCAAGCAGTAGGGAATCAAATTAAAAAAACTGGCAAGAAGGTGTTTTATGTCACGAGTGAACGGTTTGCTATTGATTATTTCAACTCACTCCAAAGCGGTAACGCTAATAACTTTAAGGATCGCTACCGACAGTACGATGTTCTTATTATGGACGATGTACAGTTCCTTGCTACAAAGGAAAAAACCCAAGAAGAGTTATTTCATCTCTTTAATGCCCTACATGATAACAATAAACAAATTGTATTTTCTAGCGATCAACATCCCGCCTTGCTCAATGGTATGGAAGAACGACTACAGTCTCGTTTTTCACAAGGAATGATTGTTGACCTTCCTGCTCCTGACCTCGAATCTCGAGCGGCAATTTTGCGAGCAAAATCAGCACAAAACAGTATTACCCTTCATGATGAAGTGGTGGATTATCTAGCACAAAGTATTGAAGGGAACGTTCGTGAACTCGAAGGAGCACTTAATACCATCATGTGCCAATCACAGCTACTCGGTCGATCATTGGCTATTGATGAAGTTCGTACTATTATTAAAAATAATTCTCGACCGCGAAAAACACTCGCCATCACTGATGTGGTAGAAAAAGTTTCTCGGTACTACGATATTGATCAAGCTAGTATTTACGAAAAAACTAGACGCAAGGAAGTGGTGAAACCAAGACAAATCATTATGTACATCCTCCGTGAAGACTTCCAAGTATCATATCCCGCCATTGGAAAGAAATTAGGGGGAAGGGACCATACTACCGTTATTCACTCTTGCGAGAAAATAAAAGCTGAATTACGAAGTAATAGTGAACTCGAAGAAGAAATCACACAGGTGCGATTACTTCTCAAATAGAACAAAAAACGTCTCGTCTGAGACGTTTTTTGTTCTATTTGAGAAGGAGGTACAACCTGTGCATAGTTACCGAAACACCCGTTTATAAACATGCGCATAACGTACAAAAGTATCGGTATAATGACCACTACTATCCCCACCAGTCATTCAATTTCACCTCAGTATATTATTTTTTCCCCAAACTATCCTCAACCAAACACACACTACTCACAGGTAACGACCTTTTATAGGGTATTAAATACATAAGTAATACGCCACACTTTCGACTTTTTCACACTTCCACAGCACTAATAATAAGCAGTAAAATAGATTACAATATAAATATGGAGATAACTATTCCACATGATGAATTAACAAAAGCTTTAGAGCTTATAGGGAGGATAAGTACCAAACACATTACTCTTCCGGTACTGCAATGTGTTCGCTTGGAGGCGAAGCAGGGGAGTATTACATTACAAGCAACTAATCTTGAAATTAGTATCGAAATACCAATTTTAGGAACAATTATCGAAGAAGGAGTGGTGGCAATACCGACACAAATATTTCTTCAAAGTATTCAGTTCATTGCCCAAAAAGAAATTACGTTAAGAACTGAAGAGCAAGTACTGCAACTGGAAACAGTACATACGAATACTTCGATTAAAACCTTTACGGTGGATGAGTTTCCGACCCTTAATCAGCTACAGGGTGAGGAGTTACGACTACAGGGGTCACTATTCTCATTTGGAATCAAGAGTGTGGCGTTTGCAGCCTCACAGACCTCTATTAAGCCGGAGCTTGGAAGCGTTTCGATTCAACAGAAAAAGGAACATTCACTTACTTTTGTAGCAACTGACTCTTTTCGTTTAATGGAAAAAACAGTCTCTCAAAAAGGATTGATATTTGATCAATCAATTATGATTCCACAGAAGAACGCAATTGAATTGGCGCGAATTTGTGACGCTGTTGGTGAAGATCCAGTATTGGTTACTAATGAGAATCAGTGTGCTCTTCGCTTTCCAAAAGGAGTGTATGTCTCATCTCGCCTTGTGACTGGAAATTTCCCAGACTACGTACAAATTATTCCTAAAGAATATGTCACTCATGTCACAGTGCTTAAAGATGATTTAGTGCGTTCATTTAAAAAAACAAATATTTTCTTAAATAAATTTCGCCAAGTCTCACTCTTGATTACAGAAAATGACCTGACAATATCTTCACAAAATAATGAGGTAGGGCACACGACCGACACCGTGCGGGCAAAGGTAGAAGGGCAAGATTTGACCCTGAGTTTCAATCAGCAATATATTATGGAGCCATTAAGTTACATTAATGATGATTCGGTAAAAATGAGTTTTGCGGGCATTGGAAGGGCGATGGTGATGCAGGGGGTGAATGATACTAGTTTGCGGTACTTGGTGATGCCAATGAATAAATAATTCGTGTAAGGTATGGAAGAATATTCCGTTCCACGAGGAATGAAACAGATTAGTGATCTGTTTGAAAAATATAAAACGAGAATAAAAGCGCCACAAGCCAGTGTAGAAAAGGAGTGTATTGTGGTGATAAAGGAAGTGACAGGGTTTGCGCTTACTAGGGAGCAGGTGTCCTACACGGTGAGTACGAGAGTAATTCATTTACAGATTCCTAGTGTTCTAAAATCAGAACTTCGATTTCATCAGGCTGCAATTTTAGAACAACTTAAACATCGTCTCGGAAAAGATGGATGTCCAAACGCCATTTTGTAGCACATATAGTAGATGTGCTGAAGAAACACGGCTACTCATTTTCTTCATCTTCCAAAGTTGTGGTAGCTGATGGAGTAAGGAGTGCACCGAAGGTGTCAGTTTTCCATTGTTGCACACCATATTCCCAATTTTGGTATTGAGGATCAAGGTTAGGGTTGGCAGGGTATCCTCCGAGCGGATCCTCTTTATTTACATAGTGAAGAATGGAATGGATGTTGTTGTATAGTGTTGCCAAATCAAGTGTTGGTTCATTATTTTCAGAATCTGAATCGTCTGTTGTGGCATTTTGATTTTTCATCACTTCTAAGAGAAGGTTGGTATCAATATATTCACCACGAATAATTGGTTTTACCCCGTCGGTTGAGATTTGTGGGGTGGGGAATTGTTCTTCCGGTAGCTTTGCGAGAGCGATGTCAATGAATTCTCGCCAGATAGGAGTGGTAATTAGTCCAGAGAGTCCGTGCATAGGGTCGTTATTATTATTGCCACACCATGCTCCTACGGCAATATTTGGAGCATATCCCATAATCCATGCATCACGGAAATTATTAGTACTTCCGGATTTTGCGGCAACATCACGATTGGGAAAATTAATGAGAGAATTTGCTCCCCAAAGTGGAGTGCGGGCAACATTGTCGGAAAGAATATCACTGATCATTGCCGCAACATTTTCTTCAAGTACACGGTTCGTTTTTACTTCTGGTTCGCTAATGACGGTGCCACGACTGTCTTCAATTTTTAAAATATATCGTGGTTCAGCTTTCACTCCGTTGTTTGCAAACACACCGTAAGCGTAGGTCATATCCAGTAGTCGTACCTCACCACCGCCAAGTACGAGTGTAAGTCCATAACGGCTAGGGTCAGTGAGGGTGGTAATGCCCATGTCTGCAGCAAATTTTAAGGTATCAGCTGCACCAGCGAGGTAAAGTGTCTTAACGGCAGGAATGTTAAGTGATTGAGCAAGCGCATTGCGCATACTGATAGGACCAAGGAATTTATTATTGTGATTATTTGGTGCGTAACACGGAGATTCAGAACTTCGACTCCAAGGATCACATTGTGGAGAGAATTGTGTGGGTACATCAAAAAGGATTGTGGCAGGAAGATAGCCCTTTCTAAAAGCATTAGCATACACAAATGGTTTGATGGCTGATCCGGGTTGGCGATCAGCGAGAGCGATATTAAAATTACCTTCTACTGAATCACTGAAGTAATCACGTGAACCAACCATTACTAATAAATCGCCAGTTTTTGGATCGGTGGCTACTAACCCTGAGTTTGACGCATTAAAACGCTCAGTGTTAATGGCTGTTTTTTCAGCCACAATGCGTTCAGCTTCTTTTTGTAATTCCCAATCAAGGGTGGTAATCACTCGAAATCCTTGATCGGTAAGAGCTTCTTCACCATAAATTTTTGCCAGTTCTTCAATTACATACATCACAAAATGTGGCGCACGTATACCTGTAACTGCCTGTGGCTGGAATTCTACCGTAGTAGCCTTTGCTGCCTCATATTCCTCAATGGTAATAAACCCATTGAGGCGCATGCGTTCGAGTACTAATTGCTGCCGTTTATCGAGATCGTCACGGTGATTTCCATAAGGTGAAAAGTAGGTAGGAGCCTGTGGAATTGCAGCGAGGTACGCAGCTTCAGGGAGTGTAAGATCAGCGGCTTTCTTTCCAAAAAATGCTTGTGCCGCTTCTTCAATGCCATATATAGTCCCTCCGTATGGTATTTCATTAAGATAGACAGCGAGGATTTCGTCCTTCTCCATCACTCGTTCCAATTTAATGGAAAGAATTGCTTCCTTAACCTTGCGATTGAGATTTTTATCTCGGTCGAGTACAGAGTTTTTAATAACCTGTTGGGTGATAGTAGATCCACCTTGTCCACCAAGAAGATCTCCCGCTTGTATATTTGCTACGGCGGCACGAATAATGGCTTTCAAATCTATACCAAAATGATTGTAGAACTGATCGTCTTCAATAGCGACAGTGGCGTTTTTGATATGTCGAGACATGTCGGCAAAGGGAATAATGGTACGACGAACATCTTGATGAAGGTCGTAGAGAAGGATTTCACCAGTACGGTCATAAATTTTGGTTGATTGTAGAACTCGTCGGTCTTCAAATGCCGAAAGATCTGGTATTTCGAGGGTGGAAATCCAAATTAATATCACGGCAGAAACCAAAATGACGGCAGCAAGGAGAAATACAAGGAGATCAATAATTATTTCTTTCCAATTTTTACCAAACCAAGAGCGAATATTCATAATTATGTATGTTATATAGCCAATACTAGCATGAGTTGTCTAGACAATTTACTACGAATGTGTGATAGAGTTGTTTCACTATGAGCCTTGCAAACGAACTACAAGCCCGAGGGTTTATTCATCAAATCGCTGGATCTTCTTTAGAAGTAATTGTTGACGAAAAACAGCGTACCATATATCACGGCATTGACCCAAGTGCTGATTCGGCCCATGCTGGAAATTTTGTTATTTGGATGTTGCTCCGACATTTAGCTCATGCTGGACATAAAATTGTGTTTTTGGTTGGTGGCGGAACAGGAATGATTGGTGATCCAAAACCAAACGCTGAACGGCAATTAAAAGACCCTGCACTTGTAGCCGAAAATGTAGCAAAAATTAAACAACAAGCGGAGCGTTTTTTTGCAAATTACGAGTTTGAGTTTGTAAATAATTTAGAGTGGCTCGGTGAATTAAAATTAATTGACTTCCTGCGTGATATTGGAAAACATTACACCGTTAATGAACTTATTAAGAAAGATGCAATTGCTACCAGACTCGCGAGCGGTACTGGGCTTTCCTACACTGAATTCGCATACCCACTTTTGCAAGGCTACGATTATTTACAGTTGTTTGAAACAAAAGGGTGCACGGTCCAGATTGGTGGATCAGATCAGTGGGGGAATATCGTCTCAGGAGTGGAATTAATCCGCCGAAAGAAGCAGGCGGAAGTATTTGCGATTACCGTACCGCTGATTATTGATAAAGCAACAGGAAAGAAGTTTGGAAAGAGTGAAGGTAATGCGATATGGTTGGCAGCAGAAAAAACATCACCGTATCAATTTTATCAATTTTGGCTTAATGTTTCTGATGAGAGTGTCATTGAACATTTGAAGCGATTTACTTTTTTACCACTGGAAAAAATTGAAGCGTTACAACAGTCGATGATTGCTGATCCAAGTAGTCGCCTGACACAAAAAACATTGGCTTATGATGTGACAGAAATTGTTCATGGAGAAACTGTTGCTGCCATGGTTAGAAATGTTTCAGAAATGATTTTTGGTACTCGAGAAATTGCAGACCTTACTCCAGAGGAGCAATCCATCTTAATTGAAAATGTACCAGTGACAGCGGTGAATGCCTCTGCTGCAGTAGTGGATGTATTAGTTGAAACAACATTGGCTACGAGTAAGCGAGAAGCGAGAACGTTTATTGAAAGTGGGGCGATAACATTTAATGGAGAAAAGATTAAAAGAACCGATACAGTAATAAATGATGTTTGGAAGGGAGGTAATCTCGTTGTGCTCCGCCGTGGAAAAAAACAAATATCGATTTTAAAATTAACATAAAAAAAGCGCCATTTGGCGCTTTTTTTACAATTCATCGACGTCATCGAAGGTGTCAAAATCGACATCTTCAGCGTCCTCTTCAAGCTTCTCATTACCGTCATCGTCCTCATCCTCGTCATCGTCATCATCTTCTTCATCCTCAGTTTCGTCAATATGTCCAAATCCTTCGATGTCAGCAACTTCGTCAACTGGCTCCGCTACATCACCGACTTCTTCCAATAAATCATCGTCTAAAGATGCCTCTTCATCATCAGGTGTTTCTACTTCCTCTTCTTCCTCTTCGTTCTGAAAATACATCATAGATAGATAATCAAATTATATAGTTGTTTGTATCAAATTTATCTGACACTGACAATCGTTTTCTGTGTATCAGTGTAAGGCAATGTAGGGAGTGAATTAGTAGTAATAATTTCACCAGCAACATGCTTGGGGGGTAGTGTACTAGGAGCGATTAAATGTCGCAAGTACCAGTATAGGGAAGTGGGTATAGAGATATTACTAGGCGCCTCTTCCGTGGTGAGCAAGACAGGTAATGCCAACTGCAATAGCGTCATACTCATCATCTAAAACGTTTTCTGGTGCTGCTGGAAGGAGTCTCTTTACCATAGCAATGACAGCGGCCTTTTCACTCTTTCCATATCCTGTAACCGCAATTTTTATTTCTTGTGGACCAAATTCATATACTTGGCAGTGTGCGCGCTGTGCTAAATAAATTAAAATGCCTCGCACTTGAGCTACTCCCATAGCGGTCTTTTGATTTTTATTGAAGAAAAGAGTTTCGATAGCGAGGGTGTCAGGAGTATAACAATCTAAAAGTTCTTGAAATCGGTCTCCAATGAGCGAGAGACGAGCATTTAGTGAAAGTGTTTTATCGGTTAATACACATTCTGAATACAGCAGGTACTCAGACCGGTTTTGTAATTCAATGATGGCAATTCCTAAACGGTCATAGCCCGGATCAATGCTAATAACACGCATGCTTATTCAGGAGTGTCTGCCGTGGTGTAGACATTGGTAACGTCTTCCTGTTCTTCCAGTAAGGAAATAAATTCAGCGAGTGCTTGACCGGTAGTATCGTCGAGGGCGATGATTGTTGTAGGAACATACCCCTCTGTAGTTTTGGTGAATGCCCATGCTGCTGATCCTGGGGCACCGAGAGTAAATCCAGCTTTCGTAAAAATGTGTCGAATCTCAGGAGCAGTACGATTGTTGTTGTCAGTGACCGCTTCAATTACTATTGCGACTCCGCCAGGACCATATCCTTCAAAGAGGACTTGTTCTAGAGTTGCACCGCCAACACCACTACCTTTGGTGATTGCGCGCTCAATATTTTCTTTTGGCATGGAATCTTTTTTAGCGCGCTCAATGGCTGCCAATACACCTGCTGCGGCAGGGTCTCCACTCGCCTTACGAACTTCCATGGTGATTATCATGGCGTGTTTAGAAAAAAGTTTACTTTTTTCAGCATCACTTGCTGCTTTTTTATGCTTAATTTTTGACCATTTATTGTGTCCTGACATACGTTACTGATTATTGTTGTTAAGGTGTGTATAGGCTTCGGTACCAACAACCCGACCACGAGGAGTGCGTTCTAGCAGTCCGTGACGGATAAGGTATGGTTCAATCACATCTTCGATAGTTGATGGTTCCTCACCTGTAGCCGCCGCAATCGTATTGAGTCCTACTGGACCGCCATTAAATTTTTGAATGATAACTTCGAGTACCGCTCGGTCTGGTTTACCTAAACCAAGAGAATCAATTTCCAGTAGATGAAATGTTTTATCAACGATTTCGTTGGTAAGTGAACCGCCTTCAAGTTGTGCCAAGTCACGACAGCGTTTGAGAAGGTAATTGGCAGTGCGTGGGGTAGCTCGACAGCGTTTGGATATGTGTTCAAGAATGGTATCGGTAGTAGTGATGCCGAGTAGTTCGGCAGAACGCTTCAAGATAGTGGCGATTTCGTCATCAGTATAGAAATCCAAACGGAAGGTGCCACCTGAAAAACGAGAGCGGAGTGGGGAAGAGAGGAGGGAGATGCGAGTGGTAGCTGCAACCATGGTAAATGGGGGTAGTTCTAGTTGCACCGTACGAGCTGAAGGTCCTTTTCCAATAATGATATCAAGCACTCCTGATTCCATAGCAGGATAGAGTACTTCTTCGATACTTTTTGATAAGCGATGAATTTCGTCAATAAAAAGTACGTCACCAGGAGAAAGGTTGGTGAGAATTGCTGCTAGGTCTCCAACGCGCTCAATGGCTGGTCCGGAAGTAATCTTCATATTGGTGCCGAGGGTTTTGGAGACCAAATTTGCTAAGGTGGTTTTCCCTAGCCCTGGTGGTCCATAGAGTAAAATATGTTCAGCGGCATGACCACGTTCGCGAGCGGCAGTGAGTAAAATACGAAGATTTTCTTTTGTTTTTGCTTGACCAATGTATTCATCCCATGTTTGTGGACGGAGTGTTCGGTCGAGTCCACTGGCGTCATCACGAACGATATTTTTTTGAGTAGTATCTGACATAACAATCCTTGTAGTATAGCAAACACACTAAAAACAACCGAATGTGTTGACAAATTTTTAAAGTATGCTAATATCTTAAGCAATCGAGTTCTCCTGTACGCCAGTAGTCTGTCGTACTTTGTTTTTGATTCTATTCCAGACGATAACTCTCTAAGCAACTTGGATGCGTTGCGAGGGGTTTCTTGGCGCTCACCCTAGAGTGAGAGTGCGGAGAACTTTCTTAGCGCGGCATTCACTTTCAATGCGGAAGCCTTGCTTAGAGAGTTATATTCTGGAATGAGCGTAATCAGTGATGACAGTATCATAATTTACTGGAAAACAATATTGACCGCCCATCATTTCACTCCCACAATTAAAAATTGAAAAACGTTACACAACATGTGTAAAGAAATCGACATCAGTTGCTTCATCAGGAGCAACTGATGTTGTTTGTGGAGAGGCGAGTGGTTTACCGGCAACAAGATAGGGAAGTTCGATAACTCGTTCCAGCTCGCGAAGAGAAGTGATCCCCTTTAAGACTTTTTCGATACCGTCTTCTACCATACTAGGAATTCCTTGTGGTTTTGCCGCTTCGACAATGATATGTTCTCGTGGGTCACGAATGACTGCTTCTTCAACCGCATCATCCATAATCACTCCTTCAAAAATACCGGCGCGTCCACGGTAGCCAGTACCACCACATTTTTCACAACCAATGTTTCGATAAAGGGTAATCTGGGCAGGAATATCGATAGGGTGCGGATGTCCTTGCATTACGTGAGTTATGAGTTGTGTTTCCTCGGTGGTAGCATGGTAGGCACCTTTACAGTCTTGGCAGAGGAGTCGAACCAACCGCTGCCCAAGAATGAGATTAATTGATGTTCCCATTACTCGCGGGTCAATTCCAAGGTCGATCAATCGAGCGAATCCAGCCACTGCGCTGTTGGTGTGAAGGGTGCTAAATACCAAGTGTCCAGTTTGGGCAGCATGAATAGCAGTTTCGGCGACTTCACGGTCACGAATTTCACCAATCATGATGATGTCGGGGTCTTGGCGAAGGATGGCGCGCAGTCCAGTCGCAAACGTATAATCGTCGCCAACTTGTGTTTGCACGATCCCTTCGAGTTTATATTCGACAGGATTTTCAATAGTAATAATTTTCACCCCTTCAGAGTGGACTTCTTGGAGGAAGGCATACAGAGCCGTAGTCTTTCCTGAGCCAGTAGGGCCGGTGGTGATGATAAGTCCGTTTGGTTTTTTAAGTTCTCGGCGCATCACTTCTTCAATATAGGGATTGAGCTGCAGACGATCCATGTTAAAAGTAGAAAGAGAAGGATCGAGGAGGCGCATCACAATTGATTCTCCAATTGCTCCTGGAATAACTGACGAACGTACCTCTACTTCACGCGTCCCAATATCAAAGGTAAATCGACCATCTTGCGCTTCCGCTTTTGAGTTGAGTACCATTCCTGAAAGGAGTTTTAATCGAGACATTAGGCGACCGTAAATATAGTTTTCCAAATCGGCGACATCATGTAATACACCATCAAACCGATAACGAAGCCGAATGCCTGTTTCTTCTGGTTCAATGTGAATGTCCGAAGCATCAAGAGCTAATCCACCAGCGAAGATAAGTTCGAGGGTTTCGGATACTCGTCTGGTGTTATTGATGGTACTGATGCTCTTCATTATTTTTGGGACGTCCTCTTTGTGTTTAATCATTCCCATTAAGCGGTTGATGTCATTAACGCTGATTTCAAAGACCCCTTTCTTTTCGGCGGTAGAATCAGTAATGTCGCTGTAACGACTCCAAGCATACGAAAGGCTGGCGGTAGAACACATGAAGACGGTCAATTCATATTGTTGGTTTTGAAGTTCTTGCAGATATGCTTGTACTTGAGGATTAGTTGGTTGTTTGGTGGCAACTGAAAGTCGGTGTTGCGTAACATTAAAACCAACGATTTGTAGCGCTCGCGCTTTTTGCTCTGGAATAATGCCGAGTGCTTCTGGGTCAATCGTGAGACCACGAAGATTAATATATTCAAATCCAAGACGAGGGGCGTTTGTTTGAATTAAGCGTTCCTCCTCTTGGGTGTACAGATCGGTCAGTTTTGCATTTGAATAATTATCGTCAAATTTGAGCATACGGATTCATCATAGCATGCTGATGGTTCTTGGCGCAGGACATTTACGGAGCGAATGTTGGTTGCTATAGTCTTGGTATGTCAGAATTATATCTCGTACAAACACCGGCTGATTTTGAAATCCCGATTACGCATATATTGCAGCAGCACGCCCAGACAGAGTTTTCAACATTGATACTGGCTCTTCGTGGTGACCTTGGGGCAGGGAAGACAACATTTACCCAACAGTTAGGAAAAATACTGGGAGTAAGCGAACCAATCACTAGTCCTACGTTCACTATTATGAAACAGTACGACACCAATCATGATTACTTTGATAGAGTAATCCATCTTGATAGCTATCGATTTGAATCAGCGGATGAGGTCATCCCGCTACATTTAGCTGAATTATGTGCACTCCCAAGAACGGTGGTTTGTATTGAGTGGCCAGAGCGGATTGAGAATTACATTCCGGCTCAAGCGGTGCAGGTGGCGATTCATATTATTGAAGGAGAAACTCGCCAAGTAGCAGTTACCTATCCTTTGATTGGTAGTAGTCTGAGCTAAAAACCCGTATACTGAACACATGCCAAAACCGACTGAAAAGACACTTGTCTTATTAGATGCTCATGCTATTTTGCACCGTGCGTACCATGCGTTGCCAGACTTTTCTTCACCGACCGGAGAACCAACGGGCGCACTTTATGGGGTAACGACCATGTTGCTCCGGATTATTGAAGAATTTAAACCACAGTATATTGCTGCTTGTTATGATTTGCCAGAGCCAACCTATCGCCATGAGGCGTTTGACGGGTATAAAGCAGGACGAGTAAAAACTGATGATTCACTCGTGCGTCAAATTCAGCGCTCACGAGATATATTTAAGGCGTTTGGTATTCCAATTTATGAAAGAGCTGGATTTGAAGCCGATGACATGCTTGGTTCAATTGCCCATCTCACGAAAGATGAAAAAGACTTACGAGTGGTTATTGCTTCAGGGGACATGGACACGCTTCAGTGTGTTGATAAAAAACGAGTGCAAGTATTCACTTTAAAGAAGGGAATCAAAGATACTATTTTATACGATGAGACCGCAGTGAAGACTCGGTTTGGATTTGGTCCAAAATTAGTTCCTGATTATAAAGGATTGCGGGGCGACCCCTCAGATAACATTCCGGGAATCGTTGGCATCGGTGAAAAAACTGCCTCAATTTTAATAACCACTTTTGGTACTGTTGAAAAAATGTACTCCGTCCTTGAGAAAGGAGAAGAGCGTTTTATTGCTGCAGGACTTACTCCACGAGTTATTCGTTTGTTACAGGAGGGGAAGGAAGATGCTCTCTTTTCAAAAATGTTGGCAACGATTCGCACCGACGCTCTTGCTTCATTTGTGGTTGCCGAAACAGAATGGAAAAAACAAGCGAACGCAGAAGCAATTGTAACACTGCTCAGTGAATTAGGTTTTCGCGCGGTCACCGATCGTATAAAGAAATTGTTCGATATTGCTCCAGAGCGTATGACCGTCGCCACCGAGTCAGTTGATGAGTTGGCTCTACAAGAGGCAAGTATTATGTTGTGGCTACTGGAAAGTGAACGAACCAATGCCACTTTTGAAGATATTATGGATTACGGACAGTCATTTTTAAAAACTAAAACGTGGTCTGAAACAGTGGCGGCATTGCGAGCGCGTATTACAGCGCAAGGGTTACTAAAAATCTTTACCGATATTGAACAACCGCTTATCAAAGTGCTGGCGAAAATGAAGCAGCTTGGAATTGCCCTAGATACAAAATATTTAGCTACACTTTCTATACAATTTCACACGGAACTAGAATTGTTAGAGAAGAATATTTATGAACAGGCAGGAGTGACCTTTAATATTAATTCCCCAAAGCAGTTGGGAGAAGTGCTGTTTGATACTCTAGGACTAAAGCCAAAAAATGCTAAAAAAACAGCTGGCGGGCAACGTTCCACAAAAGAATCTGAACTAGAAAAACTACGTGACGCTCACCCAATAATTAGTGAGCTGCTTCGCTATCGAGAATTACAAAAACTTGTCTCGACGTATGTCGATAACTTGCCACCAATGGTGGGGGCAGATGGACGGATTCATTCCACTCTATTACAAACGGGAGCGGCTACTGGCAGAATGGCGAGCAAGGATCCAAACTTACAAAATATTCCCATTAGAACGGTAGAGGGGAGGCTGGTTCGAGGTGCTTTTATTGCCGCGAAGGGATATCAGCTGGTTGCTATTGATTACTCGCAAATTGAACTGCGAATTGCTGCGATTCTTTCTGAAGATAAAAATATGATGGATATTTTTCGACGCGGGGAAGATGTCCATGCGGGAGTGGCAGCTCGGGTGTTTGGTGTCGCATCAAACGAAGTGACTTCTGACATGCGTCGTAAAGCCAAGGTAATTAATTTTGGTATTCTCTATGGAATGGGGGTGAATGCCTTGCGACAAAACCTCGGTGCGGAAACAACAAGACAGGAAGCACAAGAATTTTTGAATGCCTATTTTCAAACGTTCACTCGTTTGGCAGAGTATCTTGAAGATACGAAAACATTCGCTCGTCAGAATGGATACACCGAAACCTTGCTCGGTCGACGTCGCTATTTTCCTGGAATTACTTCCAACATTCAATTTATTCGGGCACAAGCTGAACGAATGGCAATCAATGCCCCGATTCAAGGAACCGCTGCTGATTGCATGCGTATTGCCATGCTCCGAGTACATGAGTACATTGAAGCCACGGAAAATCCGGATGCAATTCGTATGCTACTACAGGTACATGATGAATTGGTGTTTGAAATTGAATCATCCCGCGTGTCAGCGGTGATTCCGGTATTGGTTCGCCTGATGGAACAAGTCCTTACTGAAGAAGAGAGTCATGGGGTGCCACTTATTGCTTCAGCTAAAGTAGGAAAAAATTGGAATGAGCTCACTGAGGTAAAACAATAAAATATGTACGTTATTTTTTTTGGTTCAGATCGAAATGGGGTACGAGATGCAGCTACGGCGTATATTGAAAAGCAACTGCCGAAAGACGCGACGCTTTCTACAATTGATGCCTATGATTATTCTGTTGGGCAGATAGCTGAGGCGCTTGGAGCCCACTCACTCTTTGGTGGGGCAGAATGGTTCGTGCTTGATACCCCAGCAGCGAATGAAGAATTTAAGGGAGAGTTAGAAAGTATCCTCCCTGAGTTAGCCACATCTATAAATACGTTTGTAATTCTTGAAGGGGCGTTGTTGGCGCCAGCAAAAAAACGCTATGAAAAATATGCTGCTGAGAGTAAAGAATTTTCAGTTAAGAAACAAGAAAAAGCTAACCCGTTCGCTATTGCTGAAGCCTTGGCACAAAAAGACAAACGACAACTGTGGGTATTGTTACAAGAAGCGAAACTTGCAGGGCGACGAGAAGAAGAAATTATTGGTCTATTGTGGTGGCAATTAAAATCACTACGCTTGGCAATGAAAACCACTTCTGCTGCTGCGGCGGGGATGAGTGAATTTCCTTACAGTAAAGCAAAACGCGCTTTGTCAAAATTTGCAGAAGGGGAGGTAGATCGATTATCACAATCGCTTTTAGAGCTTTATCACGACGGGCATGCAGGGGTGAGGGAGCTTGATTTGGCACTCGAAGAATGGGTGCTGAAGGTGTGATTAAGAGTCTTTTATTTTTTTAAATCTCAAAATAGGGACACTTCAAGTAGTTACAGTACTTCTCAAAAACCTAGCTCGACTACCTTCTGAAGCAGTAGGCGAATATAGTAAAACCCATTGTCCGCCCAGCAGGGATCGAACCTGCGACCCTCAGCTTAAAAGGCTGCTGCTCTACCGTCTGAGCTATGGGCGGACAATGGGTTTTACTAAGGTGGCAAAACTATACCATGCTGGTGCACGAAATCAACCCACTTTTCTAAATTGTGTTTTGTGGTTGCAACGTTGGCACATTTTGCTAGGCTGACAAGGTGAAATATCTTATATTAGAAAATATTCGCAGTGCCTATAATGTTGGAGCGATGTTTCGTACCGCAGATGGGGCGGGCGTGTCAAAATTATTTTTGATTGGTCACACGCCCGCCCCAATCGACCGTTTTGGAAGAATTCAAGCTGAGATAGAAAAAACTTCTCTAGGTGCTAGTCGAGAACTTCCCTTCGAACAGTCGTCAGAAATTTTGTCGATCATAGAAAGATTAAAGAATGAAGGAATAACTATTGTTGCAATTGAGCAAGGAAATGAATCAGTGCCCTTACATACATTCACTGTTCCAAAAAATGTTGCGTACATTATGGGGAACGAGATTGAAGGAGTGAGTGAAGTGGCTCGTTCGATGGCTGATATAATAGTTGAAATACCTATGTTAGGAATGAAAGAATCGCTAAATGTCTCAGTAGCAGCTGGTATTATTTTGTATCATGGACTTACTACGTAACTGGGTTTTCTCTTGGGTAGTATCTGGACTTTTATTAGGAATCGGATTTGTCATCCCTTCACTCTGGGTGATTGGTCTTAGTGGGGGAGTGTTTTTTCTATACCTCCTTTTTCGAGAAGAGACATTTAAGCAAAAGGTGTGTGGTGCGTGGTTGGCATGGACAACAAAAGCGGCATTTTCGGTTGGTTGGTTGTGGAGTACGTACCCGATTGTGTGGTTACCGCTGGAGCTCAGTGAAGTGCAGTTGGTCGTGATTGGGCTCACGTGGCTTTTAACGGCTGCTACTTTAGGTGCGGGAGTGTTCATTCTCGTCGCGGCCACAACATTTCTAAAAAAATATACAGATGTTCCACGATGGTCATATTATATTCTTATCATTCCGCTCCTTTGGATTATTAGTGAATCGTTTGGGTCACTTTTCTTTTCACTATTTTTTAATGGGGCAGGCGGTTTTATTAACTCCTCGTTCAGTTTTGGGTATGTGGGGTATTTACTCGCAGGGCATCAGTGGTTGCTTCTGGTAGCAAAAATAGCAGGAGTGTACGGACTCACCTTTCTATTTGTTTTTATTGCAGGGGGGCTTTTCTGGTTGAACGGAAAGCAGATGTGTTATCGCTACGTTGCTCTGGGTATTGTAGTTGTTCTTTTTGGTAGCGGTTTTATACAAAAGGAAGTCGTAGAAAAATTAGAAGAAGGATATTCAGTTATTGCTATTGATACTTATTTTGATGCGGGGATGTATCGCTCTGAAGAAGGAAGGAAGCAGGCGAGTGTCGCCCTTGCTACAGCCGTTGAAAAAGCTATGGTAGAGAATCCAGACTATATTTTGCTTCCTGAAGATAGTCGCTATTTTGACCAAACAAAACCAATGAGTGTTATCAAGAATTTTTTTGAGTACAAATATGGCGAATCCGCAGCGGTAATTATTGATAGTAGTCGAGCGGAATATAATGGTGAAACAGTAATGCAATCCTTCACTTATAATGGAAAAAATAACACCGTGGAGCGATACCATAAACGTTACTTAGTTCCAATTGGTGAGTTTCTTCCCGCTACGTACATTGTCTTGTTTCAGCTCGCGGGATATGGCGAATCACTACGGTATCTTTCCCAGAGTATTTCCTATCGGGTCGGTCCTTGGACTTCTCAAAAAGAGGCAGCAGCTACTACCCCCGCTATTCTTTTTTGCTTTGAAAGTTTTTCCCCACGTGGCATAAAGACACTTACTGAAGAGCGAAGTGAGGTGCCGTTTGTAGCGCACATTGCTTCCCATGCGTGGTTTCATGAACCACTCACGTTGTGGTCGCAAATGGAAATAATGCTGCGGGTGCAGGCAGTGTGGAGTGGACAGTACGTGGTGAGTGTGGGGAATATGATGTCAGGAAAAGTGTATACCCCCGCGGGAGCTGTTGTGGAGATGGAGGTCCTTGAGAGAAGTGGCTGGTGGGAAATAAAACAGATTATTATTCCTCGAGTGAAGGAGTAGATTCCTTTTTAGGAAGTGCAGCAAGAGCTTGCTTCACTTCCTTGGCATCGCTCCAAGGTGTTTTCGTTCCATGAGGACCCATGATGTAGGGATCGGTTCCTTTTCCAGAAATCAGCACGTAGCTTCCGTTTGGGGCGATGGTAATCGCATGCTCAATTGCGGTTCTGCGGTCCATAATAATTTCGACGCTAGCCGTATCACTCATTCCTTTTCTCATTGCGGCAACTATTCTTTCAGGGTCTTCATCATATGGGTCTTCATTGGTGAGAATAACATGATCACAAAACTGTTCGGCAATGGCTCCCATTTCAGGACGCTTCCATGTGTCGCGCCCGCCACCTGTGTTACCAAGGACACATACTTTATATTTTTCTGGAAAGGCCTCATATAGTTTCGTGAGTGAGTCAGGGGTGTGGGCATAATCAACAACAGCGATAATCTGCTTCGTGGCTTCTGCAGACGAGATAAATTGTTCGACACGTCCACGTAGTGGTGGTAATTCTCGTAACGCGGTTTGAATAGTCTCAAGAGAAATACCAAGCGCTCGCGTCAAGGTAATCGCCGCCAGTACGTTATAGACGTTAAATAATCCTATGAGAGGCACTCGAATAGTCATTCCTTCAATGACGATACTAAAACTGTCCTTGTGGAGAGAATACAGCGTGAGATCTTTAAGTGAGTAGGGGAGTAGCTGTTCGACTGGGAATTGTAAAAAATCCTGCCCGTGGGGGTCATCGATATTGGCGACGATATAGCGGGGACGCTTCGGTGATTCAGCTACTGCCGCAGCAATAGAAAGTTTTGCCTGTTTGTATTTTTCGAATGAGCCGTGTGATTCGATATGTTCAGGCGTGAGATTAGTAAAAACGAGGGCGTCAATGTTAATAAAACGATGGCGATATTGTTTGGCTCCTTCAGAAGTCATTTCAATGACCGCGTGCGTGCAACCAGCATCTACTGCTTTACGGAGAAATTGCTGGACAAAAAATCTTCCGGGCATGGTCATTTTAAATAAATTGGGTTCCTCTTTTCCGTCAATTGAAAACTGAATAGTAGAAAGCGTGGCGACCTTTTTTCCACTCGCACGCAATAGATGTCCAACAATTTCGGTCGTCGAAGATTTTCCTTTGGTCCCAGTAACGCCGATGACGATAATTTCTCGTGAAGGGTTTCGGTACTGTATTGCCCCAAGGTAAGAAAGCAGTAAGTGATAGTAGGGTTGAAAGAAAAGAAATATCCGTTTAGGCAGTATTTTTTTGATGAGTATGCGTATGGTATCCATTCTTATAAGTATAAGCTGCTTCAGGGTTTGTTGCACGTCAGGCATTTGTCACTGTTCTGTGCATAAAAAAACCAACGAAATACAGAGTAATTACGTATTATACTTAAAAAGATAGTTGTTTAACTCGTATAGTATTTATGAACATTTATAACCGTATTTTCGCCACCGCTTTGATGGGAGCAGTCGCATTTCTGGCAGTGCTTCTTGGAGGAGTTTTAACAGTTCCGGCGCCGGCTCAGGCGCAAACTGAGATGTTATGTCCTCTACATAGTGACATACAAGCTACTATCGTAAATAGTGCAGAACAATCGCTTCAAAAAATACACACTACAGAAGTAAGAGTAAGTAATCAAAATCCACAGTATCTTCCAGGAGTGAGAGTGGGAATAGCGTTGTTCTCTAAAAATGACCTCGTTACTCCAAAATTCTGGAGAGTGACAAATGAATCATACTTACTTGCTCCGGCTTCAGAAATATCAGTATTGTTGGAATCTGAAGTGTCAAAGGTGCCTGCTGGTGAGTACGTACTGAAAGCCTTTGCTTTTCAGGGAAGTGAGGCTGATTTGTTGGGAATAATCATGCGTGATGCAGAACAAGTAACGGGAGTTACTTTCAAGAAGACTGCAGCAGCTGAAACAGAAGTTTCATTCTTGGTTTCGATTGATAATGTGCCAACACAAAATGAAAAAATGATGTCATTTGGCGACCTTCCTCAATTTAAAGTTGAGACAAAAAATCTTGGTAAAACACCGATTTTTGACACTACTTTGTTGCATGTTGTTACGCAAGGAAAGATTCCTCTTGGAGGTGCGGTGTTAAGGAGTGTTAGTGACAAAACCACGTTGTTGCCGCAATTTGCCAGAATTAATGAATTTTCGACACAGCCGTACGGATTTGCCGCTTCGGGTTTATTGATTGCTACTTTGATTGACAGTACTGGTTTTGCCCCGATAAAAATTATTGATCTTTCTATCTCTAATGAGGGTGAAGAAGCTTCGTGGTTGTATTTTTCACGAATTGGATTTTCACAATACCCTTTAACTGAAGAAGATCAAATAGTATCTTGTGTTTCTTATATTGGTCCATGGGAAGAATTAAATTATGTTCCAGAGTCACTTAGTACCTCGATTGAAATTTCAAATCAAAAACAGACTCTCTATTCTGAATCGATTTTTAACGAACAAGATCGGAAAAAGTATTTCTCTTTTAGACCAGAGTTGGTAGTTGGTACATTTGACATAACTCTTGCTTTATCACAAAAGCGACTAAATAGTATCTATCTTGATGGGGATGCTAGTAGTGCGCAGTCGGACATAAAAAATGGCTTGACCTTGTCTGACCGTAAAACATTTTCACTAGTTTGCGAAGAAGAATTGTGTCAGTCGATTGTTGCGACTCGTGAGGTTGGTGAAGAAAAGGAACTGGTTGCCAATCATGTTCGTTCGTTTTGGTTTTATGCTGGCATTGTTATTGCCGCAGCTCTTCTGATGTATCTTATGCTTCGTCGATTAGATCCTGTTGCTCCAACTAATAAAGCAGGAAGAGTTAATCCAGAGGAACTACAGTAAGTAATTATGATTATGAAAATATATTTCAAGGTAGCAAAAATTTTGAGATTGAAAGCGATAATTGCGCTCTTCTTTCTCCTTGGATTTGGCGGAATAACTCAAGCACAAACTGATTCAGAATTAATTAAGCTGGTGACTGACAAGCCGGTGTATATTAATGGAGAAACAGTTAATTTATCTTGGTATATTGGAAGGTACCCCAAAATTGGCACACCTTTTCTAAAGTCATTTGATAATACTAGAGTTGTTGTTTAGCAACAAACTGTCTCGGGGACAGCTTGAGAGCTGAGTGCAGCCTCCGCTCGTTGTAGTAGTTGATGGTCTGGTACACAGCAGCCACCAACTCACCGAGCGTATCGTGTTTATTGGGGTCACCAAGGTCCAATTTGAAGCCTTTGTAGAAGGATTCTTGGTACCCGTTTTCCCACGGACAGCCAGGAGCAGACATTGACTGCTGAATGCCAAGTGATTGCACAAAAGTGGTGTAGTCAGCACTTGTATACTCACTCCCTTGATCCGAGTGAACGATCCGTGGTGGCGGTCGGTGAAGCACGGCACTAGCAAGTGCGTTTAGTATCAGTTGGGTGTTGTGCGTGGTTAAGACTGACACACCAACAATCTCTCTCGTGAACACGTCAATCACGGTAGCGACATAGACCCACTTGCCCTTGAACTTGAGGTAGGTGAAATCTGAAGCATAGATGTCTCCCATACCTTTCGGTTCCTCCACCAAGAGCAGGTTCGGGAACACGCTATCCTTGGGCTTTTTATACACTTTTTTGGCCACTCGACGGTATGGTTTGATACCGAACTTGTGCATGACCCTGAGGACTCGTTTCTTGTTGATACCAAGGTTGAGCGCGAGACGTTTGTGGCCATAGCTCGGGTGATCGCGAAGTGCTGCTTCAA
>Ga0268298_10000890_pt1 | contig 37153 bp, 12 predicted proteins | sample WWTPWeurt_MetaG_FD_194462 | JGI IMG/M metagenome (GOLD analysis project Ga0268298, IMG submission 194462) | Activated sludge microbial communities from WWTP in Nijmegen, Gelderland, Netherland - WWTP Weurt | ecosystem: Engineered > WWTP > Aerobic digester > Activated sludge | place...
CCGTCTCCCTCTAAAGCAAGCGGATGAGGAAGTGATTATTGCACTGAAATCCAATCAATCACCAAACGAAGCATCCAACCCTGATTGTAGATCAGTGTTGGCGGTAAATATGGCTGCGAATCTTGGGCGGATTCGATTAATCCAAAAAGATTCTTAGCCGCATTAGTGTATATTGTTTTCTACAGTTCACACAACCTGGTGGTGCAGGCAGACCACCCCACTCGAAAAAGTATGGCTCGCCACCAGCTTCAGGGCTCGCTTGTGTTGAATATTTTTAAACAAGGGTATGCCCTGCCCGATTAAAATCGGATTAACAAATAACCAGGTTTCATCGATCAAATTCTCTGCCATCAACGAATGAGCGGCGCCCGGGCTGCCAAAGATCACGATTTCTTTCTCGCCTGCCTGTTTCAACGGATTGATTTCCGCAGCTAGATTGTGGGCAATAATCTTTGTGTTGGGCAGTACAGTTCCCTGCATAGTTTTGGATAGAACCACCTTGGATACATTTTTGTACCAGCGGGAATGCTCAATATCGTGTTTCGAGGGATTCGGTTGGTCCGCGGCGGTAGGCCAGTAGGTCTCCATCATCTGGTAAGTGACCCGACCGTACAAAGCCATATCGGCATGGTTTGTGCGCTCCGCGGCGTAATCGAAAATTTCCTCATCCACGTGAATCCAATCCATCTCCCCATTGGGTCCCGCCACAAAACCGTCGAGGGACACATGCATAAATAAAACGATTTTTCTCATAAGGCTCTCCATTATTGTCTGAATGAAAATCAGATCAGACTGCTTTTCTAGATATTGTACTCTAATTCAGACAAATACTATCGATATTATTAAGGAAGTTACGTACCGAAAAGTAAATTCTAAATTGGAAATATTGGGTGCTGCCTCACTCTCACGCCTTTCTAAAAATCGAGGTTTGGGGTATTTGTTGCAGGTCGCAGCCTGCAGGTTGCTCTTTTCTGTGAAGATGGAAGGCTGAACCACCATTAAACGTAGCGCACAATGTCTTACCGGTTCTCAATCTACGACTGTGATTTCACAGGCATAGCTCAGAGCCGGTTTTGATTCTACCCAGCAAACTGAGCGAGGTCCCGCTAAACGCCAAAGCCCTCCTGGATTAATTGGAGGTCCGGCCGTACCTCGACAATGAGTTCCATTTCGTCGGCCAGTGCAACGAAGTCGTGAAAGAATAAACTGTCCAGCGGTCCGTCGAACGCTTCGCCAAAGCAGCCGGCATGGACGGTCTGACCCCGCACGTTCTGCGCCATAGGTTTGCCAGGACGCTGGTCGACAGCGGGGTGAGCCTGGAGAAGGTACTACCTCCTCGGGCACAGTAATTCGAACACGACCAGGATTTATACCACGCCCGGGATCCAGGATCTGGAGGATGCAGTGGAGGGGGTGGAGTTGCGGAACCTCATTTAGGAGTTACCTTGCATAAATTTGCTTCTCAAACCTGGTCAAAAACTCCTCCAGGGTGAAAATATTTTGGTAATACAGTCCATACCCCATAAAATTGCTGACTGCGAACTTGATCGTGAAGGGTAAATCCCCTGCAATAGCTTTTAAGCGCTCAAGCTCCCGAATCAGGATTCTGGAGTCCGGATCATGGTTGGCGAGAAGCAAAATGTACTCCGGGAGTTTGTCGCTGAAGGACTCAATCGGTTTCACATTATCAATCAGCCCCAATTCCAGTTTTTGATTGAATACCGTGCGCATCTCTTCCTTCAGCCCCGCAAAATGGTCAACATCAAGCTCGAAGTAGTGGGAAATGTCCAGGATATGTTCATAAATACCTGCTGTGCGTGCCATGGATTTGTTCAGGTATTTCATTTCCAGGATCGCCAGATCAAGATTCTGGTTTTTCTTGCGTTTCTCGCCAGAAGACGGCCAGTGGACAGCGATAAGATCGAATCTGCCAACTTCATTGCTGTATTCAATGTCGCAGACAAAATAATCCGTACTTTTGGCCGGATTGCCAAAATTATTTTCTCGCACGATGAGCTGCTGGAACTCGCGTTCGTCTTTGGTGTGCGCAGTAAACCAATAATCCATCTCTTGTTTTAGGAAAGGAAGAGCATCGAGCCAGTGAGACAAATCCGTATCCTCAATAAAAGTCTCCCTTGCGATGAGGGCACTCAGCCTGGTAGTCTCCGGATTGAGAATGTAGTTCCGGTCAAAGAAGGCAGTGTAATTCCCGTGCTTTTCTTCCAGGCGCATCAGGCTGCCGCCGCGGTAATAGATGTTGAAATAGTTTTCTCTGATTTCAAAATCCAGGGTGTGATCGTGTTTGACTGCTTGAACGATCCGATTTAGCCCCAAACCAGCATGTGTTTGGAGTGATCCCATAAATTTCGGGGAAAGGCCGCGTCTTTTTGTCATTTTACCTGTTTTCCTTGCGCAGTTCGGCGCGCACTTGCATCAAGGTCTTGCCAAGCTGATTGCGTCCGCTGCCATCTTCACCGATACCCCAGTAGTAATCCTTCTTCGAATTTTCAGCCAGTACAGCATCGCCTGTGGCAAGCAGCAATTCTCTAAGATCCGGGTGCTGGGTAAACTTGGCGCGTACGACTTCCAGCATCACTTCATCTTTGATCCGTGTATGCCAGCCTGGGCGGGGCGAGTAATTTTCGTCATTCCCCATAGCCTTGGCTTCATCCGGTGTTTTTTGGCGCCGCACCTGCTCTTCACGCTCAGACCCGGCAAACTTCCGGGCCTGGTAGTAATGCTCCGCCGTCGGCCAAATGATTCCATTAAGGTAGACCGCATGGGCCGAGTAATTTGAGAAACAGCCGTAGGGTTCTTCGGTTTCAATATAAAAGTAGATGGTTTGCATGGCCTCTCCTCTAAGATAATTGTAGCTGTGCATTGGTCGATCCCCCGCTCCCGTTCAAGAGATCCTTGTGCACCCAGGCTTCGACCTTCCCTCTTTGGCCCAACTTCGTGCTGTGAAGGAGCCAAATTCTTGTTGGCGAATTTCTTTTTCCGGATTTGGTTTAGTTGGCGTTTTTTGAGGTTCGTTTCATGATCAATAACCAGACCTGTTAGGTGTTTATCAAATCTTCGTTATGCTCCCGCAGGGTGAAGAACTTCTCCACCACTTGGGGGTCAAAATGCGTGCCGGTTTGCTCCTGGATAAACGCCAGGACGCGCTCCTCGGGCCAGCCCCGACGATATACCCGGTCTGCGCGGAGCGCATCCCACACATCCGCCACAGCAAAAATGCGCGCCGCCAGGGGGATTTCCTCGCCTTGCAGGCCGCGCGGGTAACCGGAACCGTCCCATTTTTCGTGATGGCAGTACGGAATACCCAGCGCTGGGCGCAGGTATTCGATCGAGGAGAGCATATCATAGGCGTACTGCGGATGCTTGCGCATCACCACCCATTCCTCATCCGTCAACGGGCCGGGCTTTCGCAATATGGCGTCCGGAATGCCCATTTTGCCGATGTCATGCAAAATCGCCCCGCGGCGCAAATGCACCAGCCCTGCCGGGTCAAACTGGAACTGCTTCGCCAGCGCCAGGGTCAGGTTGGTAACCCGCTGCGAATGGCCTTCGGTCTCCTGGTCACGCAGTTCCAGCGCCCGCGCCCAGCCTTCCAGGGTGGAGTCATAGGCCAGGTTCAGGGCGACCGCGTCACTCACCGTCTGTTCATGCAGGCTGGAACGGCGAATCGCGTTGGCGGCGATATCCGCCACCGCCGTCAGCAGACGCTGCTGGCTGCCAGAGACTTCTCTGCGCGAACCGATCCAGATAAACCCGATCAACTGCTCCTGGGCGATCATAGGCACTCCCACCATCCCGACCAGGCCGCTCTTTTCCCAAACGAGGTTGGATATGGCAGGTTCTGCCTGCAGGTTTCGCAAATAATACGGCTTCAGCGTCCGGGCAATCAACGCGTTCAAACCCGTATCCCTGGGTTGGACAGTGCCTGCCAGGTTCTTCCAGATCCCACAAGCCGCTTCGGTCACTGCATCGCCGCTGACAGGGTCCTGAATTTCGATCGTCACACAATCCGCGTTCAGCAGCTCGACCAGGTTTTCCAAGATCGCTGGCAGCATTTCCGCCCGGCGGATGGCTGTGCGCAGGGCAGCACTGATCGTGGCGATGGCCTCCAGCTCAAGTTCGCGCTGCTTGCGCTCGGTAATGTCATGGACGATGTTCATCACCGCAATTTGGCCCTCATATTGGATCACTTGAGCGGTGAATTCAGCATACACCTGCCCCCCATCCTTGTGGCGCAGCACCGTTTCAAAATGCACGATCCCCCTGCTATTCAATTCCTGTTGACGGGTCTGCAGCTCTTCCGGGCTGACATCCAGCTCCAGATCGTGGGGTTCGCAGGCCAGCATCTCCTCACGGGTCAATCCGATCATCATGTGGGCAGCTTCATTCACCTCCACAAACCGCGCAGCGCGGTTGTTCGGATGGATGACAAAAATGCTGATCCCGTCCAGGTTGGCTTGAAAAAGCTCGCGGTATTTCAATTCACTTTGCTGAAGTTTCTCCTCGGCCTGTTTGCGGTCGGTGATATCGCGGTGGATGCCCATAAAACCGATGACCCGGCCGCCCTCGGCTAGGATCGGGTTGTTCGAAGCCTCGATAGTCAGAATCCGCCCGGCTTTTGTGCGGTTGATGATCTCGCCGACGACCGATTTTCCATCCAGCAGGTTTTGCCAGAAAGTCTGGTAAATTGATTTCGGCAAAATCCCCGACTTGATAATCCGGGGTGTCAGCCCAACGGTCTCCTCGCGTGTGTAGCCATAAATTTTCTCGAATGCCGGGTTGATGTAGGTGATCACACCCTGCGGGTCGGTCACAAAAATGGCGTCATTGGAATGCTCGATGCCCAGGTTGAGCATCAGCACTTTCTCTTCGGCCGCCTTGCGTACGGTGATATCCTGGCTAGCGATGACCATCGCCTGAACATTCGGCTCATCCAGCAGGTTGGTGGCCTTGGTGGCAATCCAGCGCCAGTCGCCGCCTTTGTGACAAATGCGGTATTCCAGGTAGGTCATCCCGCCCGGCCGGCTGAGAAGGTCGCTGAAATGAGCGGCGGTCAGGGATTGATCATCTGGATGGACAAAAACCACACCGCTTTTACCGACCATTTCGTCAATTTCCCAGCCAGTTATCCGGGCATAGGATGGGCTGACATACAGCACGGTGCGCTGACGGTCCATGAAAACAATCCCGTCCTGGCTGTGCTCCACCACTGCCCGGAACCTGGCCTCGCTGTCGCGAAGCTTCTGCTCGCTCAGTTTCTGGTCGGTCACATCCCACAGAATGCCGTGCATGCGCAGCGGCCTGCCCTGCGCATCCACAATTTCCACTGCGTCGCCACGCACCCAGCGAACGGCGCCGTCTTTGCGCACAATCCGGAAATCTTTTGGGTCTGGGTGGGGGTCGATCTGTCTGCCAAGGGCTGTAGCCGCAAGAGCAGCCTGGGCGAAATCCCGCCGGATATTCTCCCGCTGGATCGACCGGTCTTCTGGCAGGGTGAAATTGAGATAATCCTCGCCTCGGCCCGTGAACTCAGCTCGGGTGATGCCATAGATGGCAAGCATCTCATCCGACCAGGTCGTCCGGTCGCTGACCGGGTCCCACTCCCAAACGCCCATCCGGGCCAGGTTTTGGGCCTGCTGCAAGCGCGCTTGCTGGCTGAGCAGGTGCTCTTCAGCCAACTGCCGCTCGCGGCGAAAGTGATCGATCACCACCCGCACCGAGGCGAAAGTAAAAGAAAGAATAATGACGTAAAAGAACCAGGCCGAGAGCGGGCCGGGAGCGGCCTGGTATGGGGTGAACACATGACTGTAATCGACCAGGAGCAGCAGGATACTGACCAGGATGCTCAAAACAGTCATTACCAGACCGGTGCGCCTGCCCGCCAGCAGGCCACCCAAAACGACCATCATGAGAACCACCAGGGTGGCCGGGCTGGCAATTCCACCCGACACGACTGCAACAGCCTGAAAGATAGCCCAGGTGTTCACCAAAACCAGGCTCGCGGCGCTTTCCACTCGCCCTGAGAAAAGCAACCGCCGCGAGAAGGCATACACGCCCAGGAGCACACCACACATCAGCCAATCGAACAATTTATCAGCTGCAAACAACGGCACAAAGATCGCGGCTGCTACCAGGATGGCAGACACATAATAAAAACCCAGCAGGTTGACCAGGTAAGCCAGCTGTGTTTTGGATTCATCGCCTTCAAAAACAGGCGGTCTTAACCAGTGTACAATACGGGTACGCATGTAGTTGGCCGCGTCCTGTCAACAAATTAAACCTGTACTAAAAAGAGGGCAGTCCTGCCTTGCCTGGGAGTCGGGCAAGATTATTTCTATTGTACAACATATTCAGAAAAAGCAAGCAAAAAAAGACGTAAAAATACTGCATCCTTCCGCTGTATTCTGGTATGGCCGCACAGAATCTAGCCGAAAACCCGGTTACGGCATTCCACTCGGGTAGTTAGCTCGCCAATCCGAATCGCCGCGACGCACCCTTCACCGCAGTTTAGCTGCGCATGACCGGGACGAATAACCAGGTCTGAGCGGCGATCGCCAGACATGGAGATGGATAGAATCTCGCGCCCATCGGGGGGGCGAAAGCAAGGCCGTTGATTACGGACGTACCCAGCAGCTCACTTTGTCGCCTGATCGGAGGGAAAGCGTAGCCCAGGCGTCAAGTGCAGACAGGCTGCAGAGGCTATAATCTTTATACACCAATTGAGCAGCAGTCCTGCACAATTTATGCTTCTCCTTGGAACATTTGGGCGCCGGCTTTGAAAAGCCGGCGCTCGCTATTTAACTCCAAGGATTGGGGTGTTTATTGGGTGCTGTGCAACCCAATAAACACCCCAATAAATTTATCCGTTCAGTTTCTTTCGGCTTGTGCGCCGGAAGATGAAAGCCCCCAGCCCAAACACAGCCAGCCCACCGAGCAGCCCATCCAGGGGCAGGGTTCTTTGGGCTGAGGCGGATATCCAGCTCAGGGTCAGGCTGGTTGGGCCGACGTTGGTCCCAACCGCCCAATCCGAGAAGGAGGTAACCGACTCCCGCCAGACGGAGCTGGCGTCGCTGCCGGTCAGCGCACAGTCCCATGCCAGGCTCGGCCCGACGTACTTACAGATTTTCGAGGACAGCAAGCCGGCGTTTGGCAGCGTCAGGGTCACAGTGAAGCCGCTGGCAGATGTAATTTTGTCGTTTTGCAAGCCGCGCAGCAGCCAATATCGGCCGGTCTGGATGCCGCTGGTGGCCTGGGGGTGATCAATTTTCATCTCATCCACATACAGGCAGTCCAGACTGCTGCCCAACCCCGTGATGTTGATTTTGACGCCGGACTGGTTCAAGAAGGCATATTCAGCCTGCCCCACGCCGCAGATCATCTCGCCGGCTTCGTAAGCGCCAACATCGCAGGCGGATGCGCCATCACCGTTACCGTCGCTCGGGCGCGGCAGGCCATCCAGATCATCCGCCGGGCAGTTGACAGTGCTGCCGGCATCAATGGCGGGCGAAATCTCTCTAAGCCGGAAATCGCCGCTGGCAGCCTCCATAAATAGGGGATCGACGTTCAGGTTGCCCGCCCCGGGCCAACCACCCTGGATAATGCTGGAGGTTGCCTCCATGGTTGGTGAACCCGTTCCACCCATAGCCCCCAGGCTGTTCCCCCACACGATGCTGTTGCGCAGATTGAGTTGCCCACCCAGGTACCACCACAGCCCCCAACTGCTGTTTTCGCTGATAGTGACATTGGTCAGGGTTATGGCTGAGATCGGAGAGGCATAAATGCCAAATGCGCCAACGTCGGGGGTCAGACCCTGGTTGTGGTGGATGAGCAGATTGGTCAGGGTGACATCCAGTGGATTGATGTAATGCACAGCCGATGCCTCTAACTTGCCATAATTATGGGTCAAGATCAGGTTGGACAAGGACGGCCCGGCATGCCAGCTAAACAATCCTCCCCCCGAAAAATTCGGATAACCGCCATCCGCGTAACCATCGCGAATTGTAAAACCATCCAGGATGGTATTATGCCCCACCGGGACAGACGCGTCCGAAAAGACAACGTGATAAACATTGTCTGTCATCAGGCTGGGGCTGCCTATCTCGCCGCTGAGAATGGTAACATGTGCTGTCCAATCGCGTTGGGAGCGTGTGGTCTCAGTCCCGCCGAACCCGCCGTAAATACTGACCCCGTCTTTGAGCCGGAAGTAGTCGGTACGGGTTGTACCGGGGGTGTGGGTTCCTTCCTTAACCCAAATTTCGCTGCCGTTTTGGGCGGTTGCAATCGCGTACGTCAAACTGCAGGCGTTGGCCCACGCCGTACAGTCGCCAGTCGTCTGGCCGTCCGGCGCAGCATAAAAGATATTGTTTTGCACCGTCAGCGTGAAACCACCGCTGGCTGCGAGCTCGCCATCATCCACGGTGACCGTTATGACCGCCTTCCCGGTCAGGCCGGCGGTGGGGGTGATCGTCAGACTGCGCGCTGCGCCTGTACCAAGGAACGCGATCTGACTGACTGGGATCAGCGCCGGGCTGTTGGATTCGGCTGAAAGGAGCAGTGAAGCCAACGGCGTGTCCACGTCGCCTAAAGTAAAGGCGACGCCAGTTTTCGTCTGGTTTTTATACGTGAGCTGGTCGGCAATCTGCGTCAGGGTGGGCGCGTCATTCACAGCATTCACCGTCAGGGTAAAGCTGGCGCTGGCGAAGGACAGCCCGTTGGATACAGTCACTGTGATAACAGCCGTGCCAGATTGATTGAGTGTTGGCGATATCACGAGTGTTCGATTCGCCCCAGCGCCGCCGAAGGTGATGTTGGCTGGCGCGGCCAGCCCCGGATTGCTGGAAGCGGCCTCCAGAACCAGGCTGGCAGCCGGGGTGTGCGGATCGCCAACTATCACGGGAATCGGCCCGCTGGGGGTATCTTCGGCGGTGAGTTGATCGGCAATGGCAGAGATCACCGGCGGGTCGTTAACGGTCAGCAGGAAGCTGTCGCTGACCCGGACGGTACCATCGTTCACATAGAGCGTGATGGTGGATGTGCCGGTAACATCGGCTGAAGGCGTGATACTCAGGCTGCGGTTAGCCCCAGAGCCGCCCAGAGTGAGATTGACGACCGGGACAAGGCCGGTGTTGGAGGAAGTCGCCGAGACAATCAGCGAGGCGGCCGCAGTTTCCACATCGCCGATCGTGAACGGAAGCGGGCCGGTGGCTGTGTTTTTGGGAGTAAACTGATCGCCGATATGCGATATGGTCGGCATGTCGTTGACGGCGTTGATGGTGATGCTGGCAGTTTCCGAATTTACACTGAAGGAAGTTGTCCCTCCGTTGACGGTGACATCCGCCGTTCCGACATTGCTGCCGCTGGAGAAGTCCCAGGCGCGGAAGGTTATTGTCGCAATGCCGGAGTAGTGGGTGTTCGGCGCAAAGCGCAGGCGCGTGGCCGCATCGGCGGTCAACAGGCGCGCCGTGGCTGCGTCAGGCGTACCCAGATCGCTCCAAATTGTGCCATCCAGGCTGAACTGCCACTGCCCGTTGGCGGTATCGGCCGCGAAGATGGCGATACCGTCCTGGTTGCCTGCGTCAGTGTCCAGAATGGGGTCTCCCCCGGCGCCTGTGGCGAGCAGGGCCGCAATGAGCATGCCGGGATTGCTGGCTGGATCCTCATTGACAGCCGGCAGTGCCGGGCTGCCGCTGTTGTCCAACAGGGGCGCAGTGTTGCTGGCTTCGTACGCACCCAGGTCCACGATGGGCGGCGTCCCGCTGCCAGTATCCACCGTAAAATAATCTACCAGGCGGGCGCGGCCGTCCAGCCCAAAGGGAATCGGCTCGGTGGTGTTGCTGTCGCCGTCCAGGTCCAGCGTGTCAGGCGGGACCCGGCTGTTGCTTCCGGCGTCAATGGCCGGTGAAGCCGGACGCAGGCGCAAGTCGCCGCCAGCCGCGTTTACAAAAAGCGGGTCGGGGCTGCCGGCGACCAGATGGTCGCAAACGGCGCCGCCCTGACAGCCCCCCTGGAGCAAGGCGTATGAAACCGCCAGAGCACTGGCGTTGCTGGCATAAATCTGTTCTCGTCCATCCGCGGAGGTGTTACCCCAAACAACGGCATTCTGGAGGATCAGCGCCCCGTCGAACAAAAAGATGGCGCTGCCGTCGTAGCCAGTGGTATTGCCGCTAAAGGTCACATTTACCAACGTGGCGGCAGACCAACTGTACAGCCCTCCGCCGTAGAACCCACTGCTGTTGCCGCTGAAAACCACATTGATCAGGGTCGGATGAGCGTTTAGATCGCTGAACAGACCGCCGCCATAGGAGGAGGCGCTGTTGTTGGTAATGATCAAATTGGACAGGATTGGGCTGCCGCTGGTCACAAATACACCGCCGCCAAAAAACGCACCGCCAGATGCTCTGCCGTCCCGAATGGTAAAACCATCCAGCACGGTCGTGTTGTCCACTCCGTCAGCCGTGACCACATGCGGCTGGACATCCGCGCCGCTCAGTATCGTCAGATTGGTCTGCCAGCTGCGCTGCGAACGGACTGTCTCACTGCCAGCAAAACCGCCGTAGATCGCCACCCCGTTCTTGAGACCAAACGATCCGATATACGTCCCCGCCCTCACCCAGATTTCCTGGCCGGAGACGGCCTGTGTCGTGGCATAAGGCAGCGAACAGGCGGTTGCCCACGTGAGGCAGTAGCCGGATTCCAGGCCGCCGGGCGCCGCAAAGAGCATGGGACCGTGCACGGTCAGCGTAAAGCTGTCGCTGACAGCGGCAGCGTCGTCCTGGACGGTGACCGTGAGGACCGCTGTTCCGTACAATCCCGCAGCAGGCGTGATGGTCAGACTGCGATTGGCGCCAGAGCCGCCAAAAACGCCGCTGCCCGGCGGCACGAGAGCGGTGTTGCTCGACGTGATGGTCAAGGTCAACGACACGGCCGGCGTCTCCACATCCCCGATCGTGAATCCAAGCGCAGGGGTGGGTGTATTGAACTTTGTGACCTGATCGGTGATGTTTGTGATGACCGGTAAATCGTTGATCGAGTGAACTGTCAGGGTAAAGGTGGCGCTGGCGCTGCTACTGCCATCGGAAACAGTGGCTGTGATGACAGCGCTGCCGAACTGGTTTGGCAGCGGACTGAGTACCAGCCCGCGCTGAGCGCCAGTAGCGCTGACCGCAATACTCCCAACCGGAAGCAAAGCCAGATTGCTGGAAGCAAACGTCAAACCCAGCGAATCAGCGGGCGTCTCGGCATCGCCGACCGTGACCGTGATGGGGGCGGTGGGTATATCCTCGTTGGTCGCCTGATCGGGGATATGGGTAATAGTCGGCGGGGCATTGACGGTCAGGGTAAAGTGGTCGCTGGTGCTGCGCGCTCCGTCGCTGACGGTGATGGTGATCACGCCGCTGCCATACAAATCGGCCGTCGGTGTGATCGTTACCGTCCGATTCTCAACCGAACCACCCAGCTTGATCTTCTCCAGCGGGATCAGGAGCAGATTGGACGACGCCCGAGTCAGGGTCAATTCACCTGCCGGCGTATCCACATCGCCGATGGTGAAAGAAATGGGTGGAATGGGTATGTTTTTGGTCACGATCCGATCGCCAATCGCGGGAATGGTCGGCGCGTCATTGAGAGAGTTAACCACCAGTTCAAAGCTGGTACGGACGGCATCGTTGACATTCCCGTCCGAAACAGTGATGGTGATGACGGCCGTGCCAGATTGGTCCGCCTCCGGGTTGAGTGACACGGTGCGGGTCAGACCGAAATTCTCAAAAACAAAGCCATCCATCGCCATCAGCGCCAGGTTGGAAGACTGCCCCCAGACCGTCAGCAAACCGGGGGCGGTTTCCACATCCCCGACTGTGAAGGTGATCGGTGCGGTGGGCATGTCTTCGTCCGTCACCTGATTGCCAATGCCCGAAAGGGTCGGGTGATCATTGATGGAGTTGAACGTCAGTACAAAGCTGTCACTGACGGTAGCCGCTCCGTCGTTTAAGAATACGGTGATCGTCGCCGTCCCATGGGTATTGGCGGCGGGCGTGATGGCCAGCGTGTGGGTGATCCCAGTCCCTGCCAGCGCCATCTGGGCGGGCGGTGTCAGGGTCGGGTTGGTGGTTGTCACCGAAATCGTTAATGATGCCGGCGGGGTTTCCACATCTCCGATCACGAAGGTAACCGGGCTCATGGCGCCGTCTTCATTCAGAGTCTGGTTGTTGATGTTCGAGATGGTCGGCAGGTCATTGACAGAAATCACATTGACCACGGCCGTCTCGGTCTGGGCGCTGAAGGAGGACAGGCCGCCGTTAAGGCTGGTGTCGGCCGTATCGCCGCTGCTGCCGAGCGATAGGTCCCAGGCGCGAAAAGCGATGACGGCGCTGCCATAATAATTGGCATTCGGGATAAAACGCAAGCGGGTTGTCGTGTTGGCCGCCAGCAAGCGCGCCGTGGCCGTCAAGGGCGAACCCAAACCGCTCCAGGTCGTCCCGTTCAGGCTAAACTGCCACTGGCCGTTGCTGCTGTCGACTGCAAAGACAGCGATACCATCGCTGGCTCCCGGGTCGGTGTCGGTGATCGGATCACCGCCAGCCCCGCTGGCAAGAATGGACGTAATGAGTGTGCCAGGGTTGCTGCTTGGGTCTTCCTGGAGGTCTGTCAGGGCCGGGCTGCCGCTGTTGTCCAGCAGCGGAGCGCTGTTGCTGGCCTCATAGGCGCCAAAATCCACTTTGGGCGGCGTCCCGCTGCCCGTATCGGGACGGGGATGCTCTGAAAAACGCGCTCCTCCGTCCAGGGCCAACGGCAGCGGCTCACCTGTATCGCCGTCGCCGTCCAGGTCAAGTCCATCGGCGGGGACAAGCGCATTGCTTCCAGCATCGATGGCGGGTGAATTCGGACGCAGGCGCAGATCACCGCCAGCGGGATCGATGAACAATGGATCGGTCGAGATGACCTGCGAGCAGCCACCGCCAGGACAGCCGCCCTGGATCAGGCTGTAAGAGATATTGAAAGAGCCGGCGTTGCAGACCTGCCCGCCGTAAGGGCTGCTGTTGCCCCAAATAATGGCATTGTACAGGGTGGTTGTGCTGCCATAATTGCACATTGCCGAGCCGTTCAAAGCTGTGTTGGCGTAGTACGTGACATTGACCTGAGTGGAAGCGCTGGATTCGGCAGCCAGCCCGCCGCCGTTCAGACCGGCACTGTTGCCGCGGAAAACAACATTGGTCAGCCTGGGATTGCTTCCGCCGCCGATAATGGAAACCGCCCCTCCGTTCTGGGTGGCGGTGTTGTTCGCAAAGATCAGGTTGGAGAGTGTCGGACTGCCGTTATACACGACCAGGCCGCCGCCCGCAATATGGGATGGCGAATAATTGGCCAACCCATTGCGGATGGTGAAACCATCCACAACGGCCGTGCTGTTGACCGTGTTGGCAGTGACAACGTGATAAACCTGCTGTCCATTATAGAGCGTGCCGTTCATGACGGTGACATTAGCCGCCCAGTTGCGCTGCGAGCGGGCTGTTTCACTCCCGGTAAAACCGCCGTAGAGCGCCACCCCATTTTTGAGGTTGAATGTATCAGAGCGCGCAAAGCCGGGTTCGTGAACACCCGCTTTGGCCCAGATTTCCTGACCTGCTGAAGCGCTGACAAGGGCGTACTCCAGGGTGCAGGCTGAAGCCCACGAGCCGCAGCCGCCGCTGCGCTGGCCGCCCGGACTGGCATACAGGATTTTGCTGGTAACGGTCAGTGTGAATCTGTCGCTGGCGGTCAGGTCGCCATCGCTGAGAGTGACCGTGATCGGCGCAGACCCAAAAGCGCCTGCGATCGGCGTAATCGTTATGCTGCGGTTGGCGCCTGAACCGCCAAAGACAATATTCCCTTCAGCCACCAGGGCAGTGCTGCCAGATTCTGCCGTTAGAATCAGATCACCGAGGGAGGTGTCAATATCATCCACCGTAAAGGGGATCGCTGCGGTGGGTTGGTTCATATGGGTGGTCTGGTTGGGGATGTTGGAGATGGTCGGCGCATCGTTGATCGGACCGACCGTCAGGGTGAAGCTTGCCCTGCTTGAATCGCGGCTGTCTGAAACGGTGACCGTGATCACAGACGTTCCAAACTGGGCGGCGAGGGGTGTGAGGGTAAGCGTGCGGTTGGCGCCCGAACCAGCAAAGGCGATGCCGCTTATCGGGATCAGCGCCGGGTTGGAGGTCAACGCCGTAAGGGTCAGCGCAGCAGCCGGGGTTTCGTTATCGCCCACGGTGAAACTGATCGGCGCAGCCGGGGTATCTTCCACCATATTCTGGTTGGCGATCGGGCTGATGGTTGGAGCCAGGTTGATGGTCAGGGTAAAGCTGTCACTGCCGCTCAAGGCGCCGTCATGGACGGTGACGGTGACAACCGCAGATCCGACCTGGTCCGCGGTTGGCGTGAGAACCACGGACCGGTTAACGCCTGAGCCTCCGAAGGCAATATTGGCAGTGGGTAACAATACCGGGTTGGTCGAAGCTGCACTGAGGGTCAACACAGATGCAGAGGTGTCGATATCTCCCACACTGAAAGCAATCACGCCGGTGGGTGTGCCTTTGTTGGTGATCTGAGCGGGGATATTGGCAATCGTCGGCGCATCGTTGGCCGGGTTGACCGTCAGGGTGAAGCTGTCGCTGCTCGTCAGGTAGCCATCCGAAACCGTGAAGGTGATCACGGCTGCGCCAGACCGATCGGCTGCCGGGGTCAGGGTTGCGCTGCGAGTTCCGCCGGATCCCCCAAAAACAACCCCGCTGACCGGCATGAGGGCCGGATTGGACGAGACGGCCGAAAGCATCAGAGCGCTGGCGGGGGTTTCTGTATCACTGACCAGGATATTTGAGATGGTGAGCGGCGTATCTTCATCCGTGGATTGGTTGGCTGTGTCCGAAATGCCCGGTAAATCGTCGAGGGCATAAACGGAAAGCACAAAGCTGTCGCTGCCGGTCAGGCTGCCTGCGTCACTGGCTGATACAGTGATGGTCACATTCCCGGTCTGGTTCAAGGTGGGCGTGATGGCAATGGTGCGGTTAACACCCGAGCCGCCCAGGCCGATGTTGGCCAGAGGCACCAGGGCGGAATTGCTGGATGCAGCCGAGACAGTCAGCGACCCCAGGTCTGAATCCACATCCCCGATGGTGAATGTGATCACCCCGCTCGGGGTATCTTCCGGCGTGATCTGGTTGGTAATATTCGAAACAATCGGCGGGTCGGGGACCGGGTTGACGGTCAGGGTAAAGCTGTCGGAGGCAGAAAAACTCCCGTCTGAAACGGTCAGGGTGATGGCTGCCATCCCAAACAGATTTGCACCCGGCGTCACGGTTACGGTACGGTTCCCGCCAGAACCGCCAAAGACGATACCGCTGAGCGGCGCCAGCGTTGGGTTCGATGAGGCTGCCGAGAGTGTCAGCAAGGCGGCGGGCGTATCCACATCATCCACCAGGAAGGCCAGCGGTCCTGCCGGCGTATCTTCATTGACCACCTGGTTAAATAGATTGGAAATAGCCGGGGCGTCACCCATGACATTGACCGTCAGGATGAAACTATCGCTGGCCGATGCAGCTCCATCATTGACAAAAATGGTGATGGCTGCACTCCCGCTCTGATTGGCCGCCGGGGTAATGTTGACGGTACGGGTAATGCCTGTCCCGCTCAGAATGATGTTCGTCAGCGGGACCAGGGTATGGTTGGAGGACTCTGCCGTCAGGGTCAGGGCATTGGCTGGTGTTTCCACATCCCCAATACGGAAAGCAATATCCCCCATAGGCATGTCTTCATTCGTGGTCTGGTTGCCAAGGTTGGAGATTGTCGGGATGTCGTTGACGGCATTAACCGTGATGGTGGCGCTCTCTGTGTTGACGCTAAACGATGTCTCGCTGCTGGTGAGGCTGACATCGCCTGTTCCGCCATTGCTGCCGCTGGAGAGATCCCAGGCGTGGAAGCTGATGCCGGCGCTGCCATAGTAGTTGGCATTCGGCGCAAAGCGCAGGCGCGTGTTGGCATCTGAGGCCAGCAGGAGTGCCGCTGTGGGCGCAGGGGAAGCCAGGTCACTCCAGGTCGTCCCGTTCAGGCTAAACTGCCACTGCCCGTTGCTGCCGTCGGCTGCAACGATGGCGATACCGTCGCTGGCGCCAGGATCGGTGTCAGTGATTGGGTCTCCGCCGGCCCCGCTGGCGAGCAGGGCCGAGATGAGCGTGCCGGGGTTACTGACGGGATCTTCGCCGATGGCCGTCAGGGCGGGGCTTCCGCTGTTATTCAGCACGGGTGCAGTGTTCGCAGCTTCATATGCCCCCAGGTCCACCAGCGGCGGCGTGCCGCTGCCAGTATCCAGCCGCGGGTGGAGCGTTTGCCGCGCTGTACTGGCCAGATCCAACGGCAGCAACTCGAGGATATCGCCATCGCCATCCAAATCGCGCACATCCGCAGGGAGAGCAGCATTGTTTCCGGCGTCAATGGCTGGCGAAGCAGCACTCAGGCGCAGATCGCCGCTTGCGGCATTGACGAAGAGCGGGTCGGGGCTGCCGGGCGCCAGGTGGTCACAGCTTGCCCTGCTCGGGCAGCCGCCCTGGAGCAGGCTGTAGGAAATTACAGGCGCAGAAATACCGCAAACCTGCAGCCCGCCGCCTGGAATGGTTGTGATATTACCCCAAACAATCGTATTGCGAATTGATCCAGCAGTACACAGCCCGCCAATAGAGAACGCCGTGTTGCCGTACACGGTCACCTGGGTCAGCGAAGCCGATCCGCCCTCGGAGTACAGGCCGCCGCCATTTCCGCCGTAGGATGTATTGCCTGTGAAAATCACGCTGACCAGGGTTGGATTGCCGACCACGCTGTAAAGGCCCGCCCCGTTTGCGAAGGAGCGGTTAGCACTGAAAATCAGGTTGGACAGGGTTGGGCTGCCGTAAAACAAATACAGACCGCCGCCATAATCCACGGCTGTGCTGCCGACCTGACCGTCGTCGGCATTGCCATCTCGAATGGTGAAGCCATCCAAAATGGCGCTGCTGTTTATGTTAGCGGCAGAGACCACATGGTAATTGTTGTCGCTGCTGCCCGCCGCGCCGATTTCGCCGCTCAGGGTGGTGACGTTGGCGGCCCAGTTGCGTTCATGGCGCGCTGTCTCGCTGCCGGCAAAACCACCGTAGATCGCCACGCTATTCTGCAAGCCAAAACTATTCCCACGCTGCTCGCCGGGGGTATAGGTTCCAGCTTTCACCCAAACCTCATCACCGCTGCGAGTGATCGAGAGCAGAAAGCGCAGCTCGCAGGCCGCGGCCCACGAGTGACAACTGCCGCTGGTCAGACCGCCCGGGGCGGCGTAGCTTGGAACCATGTTGACGGCAATGCTGGCGCTTTCGACTGCGCTGCTGAAGGCCGTTGTGCCGCCATTAGCGGCCGTATCCAATGTCCCGCCATTGACGCCGTGCACCTGATCCCAGGCGCGGAAGGAGATGGAAGCGCTTCCGGAATAGTGCAGGCTGGGAACAAATCGCAGACGCGTCGTGGGGTCGGCGGCCAGCAGGCGCGCTGCGCCCGCACTGGGAGTCCCCAGCACCTGCCAGGTTGTCCCATCCAGGGCGTACTGCCAGACCCCATTGGCAGCGTCGGCGGCGGTAATGGCGATGCCTTCTACGGCATCCACATCCGGGTCGGTGACAGGGTCGCCGCCTGCGCCGCTTGCCAGCACAGCCGAGATCAAGTCGCCGGGGTTGCTGGCGGGATCTTCGGTCAGCGCCGTCAGCGCTGGGCTGCCGCTGTTATCCAGCGTTGGGGCGGTGTTGATGAGCTCGTATGCGCCCAAATCCACAATGGGCGGCGTGCCAAGGCCAGTGTCGGCGTGGGTGTGATCATGCTTTCGCTCCCGCCCGGCGCGGTCATAGGGGATGTCCTCGGTTGTGATGCCATCCTGATCCAAATCTTCTTCATCGTTAAAAACAAAACCATTGTTCCCGGCATCCACCGCCGGCGAGGCCGGGCGCAGGCGCAGATCACCAGCCGCTGCGTTGACAAACAATGGATCAGGGTCGCCCTCAGCCAGGTAGGCGCAGGTCGCTCCGTCCGGGCAGCCTCCCTGGATCAGTGCGAAGGAGATGACAGCAGAGCCGCTGGCGACGAAGATGTGCGAGGCTGGTGTGCTGTCCCAAAAGATGGCATTGCGGATATTGTTGAGTGCGCCAGTATTGTATATCGCACCGCCGGCAGCAGCCGAATTGCCAGAGAATGTGACGTTGTAGAGGATCGGAGCGCTGCCTGTGCCGCCATACAGAGCGCCGCCATTCCCGCTGGCCGAGTTGCGGTCAAAGACGGCATTGACGAGTGTCGGGCTGCCGGTGCTGTACATCCCACCGCCGCTGCCCGAGGCTATATTTTGCGAGAAGGTGACGTTGACAAAATTCGGACTGCTGGATTCGTTATAGGCTCCACCGCCGTTGGCCGCTGTATTGCCTTGAAAAGTAATATTGATCAGCTTGAGACGGGAGTAGAAATTGTGCAGGCCGCCGCCTGTAGTGGCCGCGTTATCGAGAAAGATGACATTGGCGACCTTCAGCGTGTTGCTGTTATCCTCCACCAGCATCCCGCCGCCGCGCCCATCCAGGCCGGAAGTGCCGTCAGCATTCCCGCCAGTGATGGTGAACCCATCCACTACACTCCGGGCAGAGCCAGATGCAAAGACCACATGGTAATTGTTGTCACTGATGCCCGGCGCACCCTGCTCGCCGCTGAGAATTGTTGGGTGGGCGCTCCAATCCCGCTGGCTGAGCGCGGTTTCAACGCCGCTGAAACCGCCGTAAAGCGCAATCCCGCGCCGCAACAGAAATTCGTCTGAGCGGCTGCTGCCAGGTTTATACGTGCCTTGGGCTGCCCAAATTTCATCGCCATATTCGGCGGCGGTTAATGCGCTGGTCAGCAGGCTGAAGGCGTTGGTCCAGCTAGAGCCATTGTTCGCTCCGCTGGCGCTTGAGTCCACCAGCCACAAACCGGTTTCGTAAGCGCCCAGGTCCACGACGGGTGCATCTCCGGCTCCTGTATCGGCGGTCACCCCCACATCCCGCCGGCGGGTGGACATATCCACATCATAGGTGAGTGTTTCCGTCGTATTGCCATCTTTGTCCAGGTCGCGCGCGTCCGCCGGCAGAAAACCACTGTTGCCAGCATCGACGGCGGGCGAGTCGATCCGTAAGCGCAAGTTGCCGTTAGCCGCGTCCACAAACAGCGGGTCTGTGTTCGACAAATGATCACAGGTCCGAATCCCAGTGCCTCCAGACGGGCATCCGCTGCCGACCAGGCTGTAATTGATGCTCACCGGGGCAGAACTGTTAACGATCGTAAAATTATCCAAGGTGCTGTTGCTGCCATTGTTCCAGACAATGCTGTTATAGACTCCAATCGACGTATTGAGCGAATAGAGGCCGTCAGCCATGTTGACAGCGCTGTTCTCCGTCAGGGTTACATTGACCATATTGAGTGTACCGCCGCTGGTGCTGATCCCGCCGCCAGCCGTCTTGGTTGTATTGGCGTAAATCACCACATTTACCAGACTGGGGCTGCCGTTGAGGTTGAATATTCCGCCGCCATAGGATATATCAGACGATGAACTGGTAAAAGCCGTGTTGTTGATGATGGAGACATTGATCAGGCGTGGGCTGCCGCCGTTGTTATAGACACCGCCACCGTTGTTGTAGGCGAAATTATTGGTGATGATCAGGTTGACCAGATTGGGGCTGCCTCCGTAGATGTAGACGCCGCCGCCAAAAATATCTGGAATAAAGTCGATCCGGTTCGCTCTGCCATCCCGGATCGTAAAGCCATCCAGGGTTGTGGCGCTGGAAACTGAATTGGCCGTAACGACATGATAGTTGAAGCCGCTCCCGCTCAAAATGGTCGAATTATTGACCCAATCCCGGCTGCTGCGCACAGCCTCTGCCCCGCCAAAGCCGCCGTAAACCGCCACGCCGCTCTTCAACGAAAAAGTGTCGAAGCGATCATTGTCATAGGACGTGCTGAGGGTATACGTTCCCTTCTTGACCCAGATTTCATCGCCGCTCACCGCGAGTGCGAGAGCGTATTTGAGCGTGCAGGCATTGGCCCAACTGCTGCATGTGCCGCTGCTGAGACCAGTGGTGGAGACGTAACGGATGCTGGCGGCGCGCGCTGAACCTGCCGGAAGGGCCAGTACGCTGCATAATACCAGACAGGCGACAAGAGCCAAACGCAAACGGATGGATAAACTGCTATTCATAATTTTCTCCGGACAGAAATGATTCACAAAACTCTGGCAGCCAAACAACGGATAGTGTCCCGCTGTTTGCGAAGCAGCGCCGCAGGCAAAAGCCAATCATCTTTGACAGACCACTAGAATATTATATAAGAATAATCTTAAAACGAGGGCTTGAATTGTGCTTCAGTTCACATGTTCGGGCTAAATCGAGAAACCGGCGGACGGATCGTTGGCGGCAATCGCCCAATATGCCTGGGTTATCCAGATCTGCAAATCCGTTCCTGTGTTGTTTACAAGCCATTATTAATCTGTATAAATCAGACGGGCCGGGACGCCGCCTCCCCGGCAACGGCCTCCTACTGCGCAGTCCGTGCCCAAAATTCGGCTTTGGCGCTGTCAGAGATGTCCAACTCGGCTGCAGCGCAGGCCTCAGCTGGCCTGGTCCCGGTCCCCTGGACGGTGATGATTTACGCCGCTGCCGACACAACCTCTGGACCGCTATATCCAGCAGGATATCAGCAGCATTGAATTGGCAGTCCATAACACCTGTTTATACCTGGTGCTTGCCTGGGACGGGTTGGCCCTGAACGATTCGGCCTATCACAAGCTGCGCTTCGACCTGAATATGGGTTCGTGGGCAGCCTATACCAGCAGCGGCGCCGAACCGTTGGACTTGCTTTTCATGGATGCCTGTCTGATGGGGAGGCTGGAGGATACCTACCAGTTTCGCGGCCAGACCAGCGTGTACGTGGGCAGCGAAGATGTAACCTGGTCTTCCCTGCGTCCTAATTCGCACCACGATTACTTCTATGCGGCTGGCCTCAGCACCACCCCAGCCCAGTTAGGCCAGGCCATCGTCGATGACTATGCGAATTTTATGAAATCGCGTCTCTCCGGTTATGACTATACGATAGCCGCGGTGGACATGACCGCCCTCGGTGGGGTGTCAGCGCCGCAAACGATCTGGCCGCCAGTCTGGAGACGAACTTCACCCAGTTTGGCGCTCAGATCCAGTCCGCCCGTCTGGCGACTCTGCGCTACTGGTGGACGCATTACATTGATCTGTATGACGCAGCGAAAAAATCGATGCACGCATAAGCGATGCCGCCATCCAGACCAGGACGCAGGCGCTGCGGAATGCGATAACGGCCTATGTCTTTGCAGAGCGCCACAGCAGCTCGCAGGCTGGTTCGCATGGGGTTTCGATCTTCTTCCCGACCGACTCCAGCAGTTTTTACAACCCCGCCAGCTACGATTTTGCGGTCGGGGCGGCCAGGCCGGGAGGAACGCGCTCAGCAGATGGGTAATCTGCGCTCGCGAACGGTTGGGGGCCTCTGCTCACCCGCTACATTCATGTCTATCCGGGCGGGGCCGATGCCACTACACCCCCGCCCCGGTCGAACCCCAGGCGTCGCTGGCGGTCTTCTTGCCGTTTATCATCCGAGTTCGTTAGTTAAATTCAGCTGCGTCAGCATCTCCCGGCCAAAGGACGTCAGCCTGACGGCCGAAACCTGCGGATAATCATCGCCAAGGAGGGTGTGAGCACGGGTTGTCAGTTCCAGCACGCCAAACTCAGCCAATGGTTCGACTACTGTCTCTTTGATGATCCTCTGCAGGTTTTCGCGTTGGTTGACCGGGTCACCTGTCGGCCAGCGCATCCCGGCCGCCGCGACCAACTGGTCGGCAAAAAGTTCAAACGGCAAAGCGTTCTCAAGCGGCAGCGCCAGCAGGTGCTGCAGAGCCAGCGGGCGCAGCTGCTGGGTCGGGAAGCCCTCAGGAGAATAATTGGCGGCGATCCCCCAGTTTACCTGGGTCATCCAGATCTTCAAAAGCAGGTAGATCTGGACACCCGCCGGGACAGCCAGGAATTTCTCACCCAGTCTGGTGACTTTCCAACGCCGCCCCGCGCCGCCCTCCACCAACCCGCCGCTGGAGGCCAGAATGTGCAAAAAGAACAGCGGCCAGACATGCGACGAACTTTGAACTTTGTAGAAATGTTCACCGATAAACGTGCCAAACGGAATGGGCTTTTTCAGGGAGGAACAAATGGCCTCACCCGCCTTGAGCGGCAAACTGCCTGAGGATGCCGTGCCGGTCACCCGGTTGTCCTGCAGATATTCCAAAAAGATGTCCATATCAGTGGGGAGCGCCAGGGCCTCGGCCGTGGTTTTGTACTGGCTGCAGAATTCCTCCAGCCAGGTATAGTCCAATTCAGGTGAAGGAGCAGGCTCCAACGGCTGCGAGTATCCGGGCTGGTAGCCTCCATCCTCGATATCCAGCGACCCGGGCTTTTTCAGCTTGCGCAGCAGGCGGTTGACCTCCTTAACGTCAAAAGCCTCCGAGCGAAACTCCCCGCCCACCCATTCCAGATATGAGTCGTGTTCTTCATCTCGGGGGTGGCGGATCGCCTGCAAAAAGCGGGCATACCCATGGTAGCCGCCCACATCTTCCGGCGGGCAAGCCCGGGCGCCGTCCAGGCAAACCGGGTGGCGCATTTTGGGGTCGGGCGGCAGGATTTCCTCCACCAAAATGGTATGCTCCCAACTGTCGCCAAAATCATACTCATACTTAATCCGTGTTCCGGCCTTTTCTACGACCTGCTTCAGACGCACATTCCACTTTTCCAGGAAGCTCTGGTCGTGCTCTTCATTTAAAGAAGAATCGCCATACAGTTGCCCATCAATAACGAACTGGTGCAAGTGATAATCTTGCCAGCCCATCACAACCTGAATGACATCATGCAGCCGGCCCAAGGGCATAATCCCCGGCACAAGGATACGCCGCCAGATCAGCGGGCGGATATTGTTCAGGCTGATTTTTAGCTGATACACAGGCGATGTTTTGGATGGCATTGAACTCTTTGCTCAAGGATAACGATTGACCGGCAGGTTGATTCTACCAGATGTGTATCTGCAATCGCGCAATCGGGTCTATGGAGATCGAGACGATTTTCTTTCCGGAGCCGGCTTCGATATTTCTGATAAACGTCCACCTGATCAAGAAATAAGTTCATTGGGAGCAGCATATTTCGGGCTCGCGTCCGAAATATGCTGCTTTGGTGCTTCATTCAAATTTGATGAAATTGAACGGTAGATGGTAAAAATTCCTACCACAAGCAAAGCCAACAGGATAGCCATTCCTACCAAGGGCATGCCTCCGGCAGAGTGCACCGAAATGGTGACTAAGGTCACGTTCGTCGGATCAACATTGTTCCCCACAGTCCAATCGGAGAAAGCCGAGATCCCGCTGCGCCAGATAAGCCAGGCATCTGCATCGAATCCAGTCTGTGCACAATCCCAAAGCTGCCCGCTGCCTGTGTAGCGACAGAGCTTGTCTTCAGCATCGGGTATGAAGGGTGTGGGCATGGTCAGTGTCACACTGAAACCTGAAGCCAGGGTTGTTTTATCGCTGGTCAGGCCGTGAATGCGCCAGTACTGCCCGCTTTGCATACCAGCCGTGGCGTTGGTATGGTCGCTTCCAATTTCATCCACATACAAACAGGCCAGGTTGTTGGCCGTATCCACCTGAATTTGCAGCCCAGATTGGCTGGTGAAGGTATAAGGGGCAGAACAGATCATCTGCCCGGCTTCATAAGCGCCCATGTCGCAGGCAGCAGAGCCGTCTCCGTTGCCATCGCTGGGGCGCGGTTGTCCATCCCCGTCGGACGCGGTGCAGTCTGTTCCAGCATCTATGGCTGGCGAAGCGAAGTCCAGGTGCAGATCGCCATAGTCATCGTCGCTGGAGCCCCATACCGCATCCGCTCCGGGTTGGGGCTGGCGGATGAACTGCGGGTTGGCGCTCAGGATGTTCGTGCAGGAGACGCCAACCGGACAGGCATCGGGCAAGAGACTGTGGCTGAAGGTGATGATGTTGGCGCCTGCGCTGAAGCTCAACTGATCTACTCCGGCGGGCAGGTTGCCCCACAGGATGGTATTGGCAGCGCTCAACGTGGCGGTCAGCACATCCAGTGCGCTGCCCTGGGCGGCCTGATTGCCACTGAGTGTGACGTTGGTCAGGGTTATGGTAGATCCGTCTGCAATTTCCATCCCGCCGCCGCTCTGCCCAGCGTAGTTGCCGCTAAAGACCATATTGGTCAGGGTAGCACCACCGCTTTCGGTGTACATCCCGCCGCCCGTGTTGGCCCGGTTGCCGTGGAAAGTCACATCGCTCAGGTCCAGCGTCCCGCCATTGGTATACAGACCCCCGCCGCTGCCGCCGCCTGCGTTGCCTTTGGCGATTGTCAGTGATCTCAGGTTGAAGGCAATACCAGTGTTCACCGAGATCACGCGCACATCGCCATCGCCGTCAATGTCTGAGTCGCCACTGAGTGTGACCGCATTTCCTGCACCGCTCACGGTCATGTTCTTATCAATCGTCAGGGTGCTGGTCAGGTGGATCGTGTAGTCGCCGGCAAAGGTAATTTCTCCGCTCGGGCATACATTGGCAATCGCCTGGCGCAGCGAATCCTCGCCCGCGTTGACTTCACTTGCAACCTGGATGTAGCTGCGGCAGCCCACCTGCTGATTGATACTGCCTATTGAGACTTGATAGTGTTCATCGCCATTGTATTCTGCGCTGATGTTGTGCGCTCCGAGGGGGAGGTCGGCGGTTGAGCAGTAGGCTTGCCCGCTGTTCAACACTTGCGCCTCACAGCCGATGATCGCTGCACCATCTGCCTTGAACGTCACGGTTCCGCTGGCCGAGGATGATCCCACAGAAGCTGTGAAAGTCACCGTTTGGGCCACCTCAGACGGGTTCAAAGATGAGACCAGCCCGGTACTGGTGTCGGCTTTGGCAATCGTCAGCGTTTCAATTGCTGCGCCCTGATAGTCCGCATCCACGATGGCCGCATCTGCCTGGTACGCGCCGACTTCCGTCGGGGCGATCGGCGAAGGGCCATACGCCGTGCCGGTGTAGGTGATAACCGCCGTCAGGCCCAGTGGCGAAGTGACTGCGATCACTGGTTTGGGCTCCCCGTCGTAGGTTTGCTCCAGGCCGCTCCAGTTGATCGCGGCCGTAGCTTTAATCACCGCCTGTGAAAGGCTGCCGGAAGCGCTGCCGTTGTAACTCGCATCGCCGTTGTACACCGCGATCAGGCCGGAGTGAACACCCGCACTCAAAAGTGTCGTGGTGCAGGTAGCCTGGCCCTCAGTCACAACCTGCGCCTCGCAGCCGGTCAGTGCGTCGCCGCTACCCTCCTTGAACGTTACCATCCCGCTGGCCGCGACGGGCGATACCGTGGCGGTGAAGGTGATGGACTGCGCATACGTGGATGGGTTTGGCGCTGTGGTCAGGGCGACCGTGGTATTGGCCTTGAGGTTCGTCAGGCTAAAAGTTAGGCCCGAAGCCATGCCGGCAGTGCTGGCCGTCACCGTGTACGTCCCGCCAATGCTGTTCGCACTAGCGGCGGCGCTGACGGTTGCGCCGGCGCCAATCGCCGCCGGGCTGCCGCTGATGGCGGCGGTTGCATCACTGCTATGCGGGGCAAATGTGACCTGGCCGCCAATAACCGGCTCAACCGGATTGTTAGGTGTCACCGTCAGGCCAAGCGGCGCGGCAAAAGCAGCATTGATCGTGGCGCTTTGCCCGCCTCCGGTGGGGCTGCCCAAGGTAAAGCCTTGTGAGTCGAACGCGCCAATATCACACGCTCCGGTGTATCCCACCCCGCGCTGGTCGTGGCCCAGGCTGCAATACGCTGGGTCTCCGGCGTCAATCGCCGGCGAACCGGGCAGCAGCGGAATGGTCTGCGTCTCGCCGCCGTAGCTGCCCAATGTACCCAGCAATGGATTACCGCTGATGATGTTCGTTCCACTGATGTAGCCGCCCTGTACTACGCTGTGTGCGACGGTAACCGTAAGCGTGTCGCCAACGTTAAAAAGCTGTGCGCCTTCGGGAGCGTTGTTGCCCCACAGCAGGCTGTTCTGCACCTGGATATTGCTGGGGCTGTAGGATAGATTGTACAGCCCGCCGCCAGAGACAGTCGCCGAGTTGCCGTTGAAAGTGACGTTGCTCAACGTCGGATTGCTGTTGTAGGCGTTGCCCATCCCACCCCCATAACTGGCCGTATTGCCGCTGAAGGTCACGTTGATCAAGATTGGATCGCCGTAATCGTTGTACATCCCACCGCCAGAGTCATTGGCTGAGTTGCCAATCATGGCCACGTTGATCAAGACCGGGCTGCCATCCCAGTTGTGCAGCCCGCCGCCGTATTGGCCGGCCGAGTTGCCGCGGAAGATGACATCCGTCAGGGTCGGGTTGCCAGGCGAGTTATACATCCCGCCGCCGCCCGTGGTGGCCGTGTTGCTGATAAAGTCCACCTGGCTCAGCGTTGGGCTGCCGCCAACATTCCTCAATCCGCCGCCGTAGAGACTGGCGGTATTGCTGATGAAGGTGACGTGGGTCAGGGTGGTATTGCTGGATTGGTTGTACATTCCGCCACCAGAGAAGGCAGTGTTGCTGATAAAGGTGGTGTTTGTCAGGTTCACTGTACCACGTATGTTGCTCAAGCCGCCGCCGACCGCCGCCCAGTTATCCAAGAAGGTCACTTCGCTTACATTCGCTGTGCTGTCAACAACCCACAGCCCGCCGCCGCCGCCCTCATACGAACGCGAGTAGCCTTTCGTCACCGTCAGGTGTTTCAGGTTAAAGACGATGCTTGCATCGCCGACGCCATCTCCGTCTCCGTCGCCAACAGAGAACACACTCACGCCGGTATTGCTGGCCTCATCCTCGCCAACAACCCCCCGGTTGCCGCTGATTGTGACTGTATGCCCGCTCCCGTCCACTGTCAGATTCTTGTCAATCGTCAAGGTAGATGCCAGGGTAATGGTATAGTCACCGGCAAAGGTAATCGTACCGCTGGCGCAGATATTGGCGATGGCATAGCGCAGTGAGCCATTGCCGCTGTCGGCATTGTTGGTAACGGTGATGGCGCTGATGCAGTTCACCACCTGGTCGGGCGTCAGCACGCCAATCGAAAAGGTACTTTCGTCACTGCCGTTGTACTCGGCGGTGATGAAGTGCGCTCTAACATTGAGCGCTGCGCTGGCGCAAGTGGCCTGCCCGCCGCTCAATACCTGCGCCTCGCAGCCGGGAATCGTCACCCCGCCGTCTTTGAAGGTCACCGTACCACTGGTGGGGGTGGGCGTCACTGTGGCGGTAAAGGTAACCGTTTGATTAAGGTTGGCCGGGTTTAATGAGGAAATTAGCGCTGTCGTGGTTACACTCCGCTGCACGATTTGATAAAGCGGGCTGGATACGCTGGCGTTGTAGTTATCGTCTCCGCTATACTCAGCCGTGATCGTGCGCGTGCCCAGGTCGAGCGCAGTGGTCGTGCAGGTTGCCTGCCCGCCGCTTACGGCTTGCGTACCACAGCCGGCAATGGTTGCAGCACCATCCTTGAATGCCACCGTCCCGCTGGTCGTTGGCGCACTCAGCGTGGCGGTGAAAGTCACGCTTTGGTAACGTTCCGATGGATTCTGGGAAGATGCCAGCGTTATCGCCGGGGTGGCCTTGCTCACCGTCTGCTTCAGCGAACCAGATACACTGCTGCTGTGGTTGGCATTCTCGTTGTATGTAGCGGTGAAGATGTGCGTGTTTACGCTCAGACCCGTGACAGCGCAAACAGCCTGGCCGCCGCTGACGGCTTGCGCCTCACAGCCAGCAACGGTCTCGCCATCTTTTTTGAATGTCACGCTCCCGCTGGCCGTAGATGGGATCACTGATGCGGTGAGGGTGACCGGCTGGTCGTACAGGGAGGGATTGGGCGATGATGCGATGGCAAGTGCAGTATTTACTTTGGCAATCGTCAGGGTGGCGCTGGCAGCGCCATGATAGTTCGCATCCACGATAATGGCATCTGCCTGGTACGTGCCAGCCTCCGTGGGAGCGGTCTGCGAAGGCCCATACGGTGTCCCATTGATGCTAGTGTAGGTGATAACTACTGCCAGATCGGGGGGGGATGTCGTAGCACTCACTGGCCTGGGATTGCCATCATAGGTCAGATTCAGGTTATCCAACGTAAGCGTTGCGACAGCCTTGTTGACTGTCTGCGAAACATTGCTGGAGGTGCTGCTATTATAGAGCGCATTGCCACTGTACTCGGCGCTGATGATATGCACGCCACCACCGAGCGTGTCGGTGGCGCAGGTGGCCTGTCCGCTGCTTAAGGCGCGTTCCTCGCAGCCGGGGATAGCGGCGGCTGCGCCGCCGATGTCATCCTTAAACGTCACCGTCCCGCTGGCGGCAGATGGCATCACCGTTGCCGTGAATGTGAGCACTTGCCCATATGTAGACGGACTGGGTGAGGCTGAAGCAAGGCTGGTCGTGGTGTCCGCTTTGATATTCGTCAAACTGAAACTCACCGCCGCCGCGCCGGATGTGTGAGCCGTAACGCTGTAAACCCCCGTGGCGCTGTTGGCGACGGCGGTGACGCTGATCACGCCGCTGGCGCCAATCGTTGCCGGGCTGCCGCTGAGCACCGCGCTGGCGCCGCTGCCGGGCGCGGTGAAGGTCACCTGACCGCCGCTCGCTGGCTCAAGTGCATTGTTGGCCGTGACCGTCAGGCCGAGTGGAGCAGCGAAGGCGGCGTTAATGAGCGCACTTTGATTGTCCCCCGTAAGCTCGCCCACGGTGAAGCCCTGCGACTCAAACGCGCCGATGTCACATACACCGGCATAACTCAGCCCGCGCTGATCATAGCCGAGGGTGCAGTAGGCGGCGCTGCCAGCGTTGATGGCGGGTGAGCCAGGCAAGAGCGGGATGGTCTGAGTGTTGCCGCCATAACTGCCGAGCGAACCTAGCAGAGGGTCAGTGATGATGGTATTGCTGCAGTTGAAATTCGATGGACAGCCGTATTGCGCTACACTGGAGTCTATCTCGCCCAGGCCCCGAACCGGCTCGTATATAACCACAGGGTTGTCCCACAGGATGCTGTTCCGTATACTCACAGGGGATGTCGTGTATAGTACGCTGCCGCCATAGGGCGCTGAGTTGCTGCGGAAAGTGACATTCGTCAGCGACAGGTTTTTGCCATCGTTGAACATCGCTCCGCCCGTCCCGTCAACCCAGTTGCCACTGAACGTAATGTTCCTCAGCGTTAAGTTATCGGATTTATCGTTGTACATTCCCCCGCCGTTGTATCGCGCGTAGTTATTCCTGAAGGTGACGCCTGACATCACCGGGGTGCTATAAAAGTTATATATCCCGCCACCGTATGAATTAGATGAGTTACTATCAATCGTAACGTTGGTCAAAATCGGGTTGCTGGCATAATTGTAAATCCCGCCGCCGTAGGTGTAGGCTACATCAAAAACAGAGTTGCCGGTGAAAACACTATTCGTCAGTATCGGGTTGCTTAGATAGTTATACATCCCGCCCCCGCGGAACGAGCGATTTTGGTTGAAGGTGACATTGGTTAAACTCGGTGCGCCGTGGTTGTTGTACATCCCGCCAGCATACGCACGTGACCTGTTATTAGTAAAGGTGACATTGTTTAATGTCGGTGAACTGTAATTGTTGTACATTCCGCCGCCGCCGTCCGATGCGAAGTTGTTATTAAACACGACATTATTCAAGTTCGGGTCGCCAAATTTGTTACACATCCCGCCGCCGTTTATGGCCGAGTTGTCCCGAAAAATGACGTTGCTCACCGTTAGGTCGCCCCCATAATTGTACATTCCGCCGCCGCAATTCGAAGTTGGCGACTTACTGGCATCGCCATCGGAGATTGTCACGCCATCCAGAATAGTGTCGGCAGCGGCGCTGGATGCAGTCACGACGTGCGAGGAATTGTCGCCGTCATAATTGACGGATCCGATATTGCCGCTGAGGGTGACGACATGGGTAACCGGGTCGCGTTGCTCGCGAGATATCTCACCCCCGGCAAACCCGCCATAAACGGCAACCCCGCTCTCGATTGTGAAGGTGGCGAGTCTGTTTGATTCTGTGGTTGGCTTGTACGTTCCGGTCGCCACCCAAATCTCATCGCCGGAGGCGGCGTTGGTCAGGGCGGTTTGTAAGGCGCAGGTATCGGTACTCCAATCACTGCCGCAGGGCCAGGTACTCAAACCGGTCGGGGTCACGCGCAGGATGCTCCCCGCTCCCAGGGCGGCCTGAGACGTGAGGAGAACGAACGTGGAAAACAGCGCAAGGGAGAGAATCAGGGCTAATCGTTTTCGTTTCATGGGGATATTCCTTAAAAACACAGCGTTTATTTTATCCGCGGCAGGTTTGCCAGGTCTTTCTTAAATGGTTTAGCCAAATTCCGGCACGGCTATCCAGGGTGTTGGCCAAGACATCCATCGTTTCAGCATCCATGCTTTTCAGCTCGGCTTTCTCACTCTCGGTCAGATCGAAACCGGCCAGAGCCTGGTCGGGGTCAGCTAAAAGGGCTAAGCGAAACTCGACCTCCAACAGAATTTTGCCGAGCACCGATTCAATCGCCTCTGTTGACATAAGAGACTCCTTCACGTAAAAACCGAAAACACAAACCAAGGCTCCTTTAGGTCTGGCAGGCTTGCAATGCCTCCGCCCAGGCGCGTTGATTTTAGGCGATAATCGCCCATTCAGGTGTACCCCAGGTTACAGAAAAACTGTCCCGTTTGTTACAGGTCTTCCGGCGCGCTTTCCTGGATAATCCGTTCCAGGCCTTCCCTGTCCAGGATCGTATAGGTTTGCCTTTCGCAGTGGATCAGGCCAAGCTGAGACAATTCTTTCACGGAGCGGTTCAACCGCCCACGGCTGGCGCCCAGCCAGTTGGCGACCTCCCCCTGACTGAGTGGAATGTAAAGATTATCTTTTCTCCCCCCCGTTTTGATTTTGGCGCTCAGGTACAGCAGCAGGTTGGCCAACCGCCCGTTCAAACTGAATGTCGTCAGCGCCCGGACGCGCAGCGTCAGGTTCCTGGCATTGTCAGCCAGTTCCCGGTAGATATTGTGCATCAGGGCTGGGCTGTGCTCCATACAGCGAAACAGATCCTCACGCTGGATGACCAACACGACGGCTGGCGACAGCGCTGCCGCGCCCATCACCCTGGTCTGCTGCTCCTGCCACAATGGCAAACCAAATACTTCACCAGGGCTGACCATGCTCCCCATGAATTCCTTTCCTTGAGCGTTGGTGAAGAAAAGGCGGATCAGGCCCGCTTCGACCAGATAGGTGTACAGGCCGGGATTGCCGGGATGATACAGATAAGCGCCTTTGGCAAGCACGCGCTTGGACAGGCATGGCGCCAGGGCGGCAAGGTCTGCGTCGCTCAGGCCTGAAAAGATGCGATAAGCTTGCAATTGATCGTTGGTTGGCATAATAATCTCAGCACAGAGGATAAGCTTTATAAACCCGTAAATCAGGCAGCGAATGAGCCAGGATTTAATGTTTCTATCAAGCCTGGTTTAAAAGAGGGTCTACCATCAGTTTACCTGATTTCTCATCTTTTAGTAAAAATAGCCTCCTCTGCTTAACCTCACCGCTGCCCAGATCAAATTTGGCATTGAGGGCGACAAAACCACGCCGCGCAAGTTCAATATCGGCGTTTTTTGCCCAGCGGTGTCCGAGTGATCAATCCGTGGGAATGATCTTTTCCCCCCACCGCCATCTGCCGTCTTCCAGAGCGTCACCCGGTTGCGCCCATCCCGCTTGGATTGGTCCATCGCCTGAACGGCGAACATTTCAAACAGATCGATTTGTTGGGCCGTGAAGGCGTTGAATGCATAGTTCTGGGCCGAAATCACCCCGACCACCTGATGCGCTGCATAAGCGGCATCCCCAGAAACGTGCGCGCCTGCCCGCCTTCGGAGGAACTGACCGGCAGACCCTCAGGCTGATCGACAGCCAGCGTATCGGGAATATGCAGCGTTTGCCTTGAGGTGATAATCAAATCGTTCAGCCCCGCAGCCGGGTGATTTTGAGGCAGGACCTGCGCGGTCTGCTCTTCACCGGCTGGAGCGATTTCGCCCGCCAGCCCCACCTCCGACCTCAAATCCGTGCTCCAATCCTGGCAATTTAGATGCATTGCCCATTCGACGGTCCTCCATTTCCAACAAAGAGAAACTGCTCCAACCTCGCCACTTACCTTGTCATAATTGGCAAGAATAGCTTCTTAGGTATATAAGGTGGTGGCAGCGGAAATTCTTCTATTGGGTTGCTGCTGTTTATCGCTACAGATCGACCTTTTGAACTTGGCGCTGATGGCGCCAAAGATTTTTGATCGACCAGATCGAGGGCGGGCAGACTGGCGATTTGAAGCTTGAGTGAAAAGCTTGCTGGTGAATACCCTTCAACTTCAATCTGGTAAACGCCAGCCTCAGTCGTTCTGAAAATGATTATATCCTCAGGGTATGTGGTGTAACTAGCGCCGATCAAGTTTCTGGTACCGTTGGATTGAAGCGGGGAAAAAGCGTATATATCCGCATCACCAATTATCGATGTCAACGTCGCCGTAATTATTTGATTTTCCTGCAAAACAAAACGGTATATCATAACCCTGTTTTGCTCAACTGATGTAAGTGGCGGGTTATAGTTGATGTGAGTCATTACAGGGTCAGACACATTCCCAAACTGGTCACTGACCCAGGCGACCAGATAATGCGCCCCAGCAGTTTGCTGCATGACCCACGGATAAATACTGGCGGTTCCACTAAAGGGCAACCAGCCACTATTGAAGACAGGCGTCCATGCGTTGACAGTTTGACTGTAAACAAATTCCGCAAAAAAGACCTGAGTTACCTGGCTGCCTACATCACTGGCCTGTACATACAAATTCCCATCAAGATCAGCCATCAAAGCGGCACCCAGATTGATCTTGAGCAAGTTGATTACCGGTTTAATCCGATCAATTGGATTAGATTGCGGTAAAACGATTATTTTGCGGTTAACAACATTGTTGGTTTCATCCAATTCAAATACCAGGTTATTGGGATCAATCACGGCATACAAAGTGTATGTACCAGCCCTTGCGGGTATCCAGGCAATCGGATTTGTGCGGCTGCTGGAATCTGGAAGTAATTGAGCCAGGGTGGATTTCCCAATCAGTGAATCACCAGAAATTTGATCAAGATAGAACCACACTTCAACTAGATTGACCAGAAAACTGCTGCCGCCAGAACGAATGACAGTAAGGTCAAGATTGCTCATCATAGCTTCCTGTGAAACAGACGGCGAGGAATTAAGCATAAAGTCAAAGCTGAACAGGTCATCTGGTTTTGGCTCAACCTGGATATGAACTACTGCAACTTTCGAGGTGTTACCCAAACCATCACTGGCGGTGTATGTAAATCTGTCTTCACCTACAAAATCACGATCGGAAGTGTATTGAAATGAGCCATCTGCCAGAAAAACCAAATTCCCATGTAGAGGTTGAGAAATCAAAGTAGCTGTTAAACTCGAGCTTAGGACAGGTGTATCATTCCCCAATACACCTGGGGCTTGAATTCGAATTGGGTTGGACTGCACTGCTGTAAAGTAGTCGTCGACTACGATAGGCTCCACATGAATAGAATTGACTGTGATGGATACCACTCTGGGGTCGCTGAAGGACAAGTTATCATACGCTTTGTATGTAAATGTATCGACTCCCACATAAGCCTTATTTGGCATGTAGGCAAACCCGCCATCTCTGCCAAAGGTCAAAACACCGAATTTTGTTTTTTGGACAAGGACAGCCGTCATTGGATCTTGATCTGGATCATTATCATTGACCAGAACACCCCGATTTGCCTCCACCTGCAGCAGTGTATCTTCATTGGTGGCGTAAACATCACCGACGACAATTGGTGCATCGTTTACTGGAGAAATGCTAATACTCACAATAGCTGGCTGGCTTTTTAATCCGCCTGAACGTGCTTTATAGGTGAACGTATCGACCCCAAAGTAATCAGGTATGGGTCTATAAACAAAGGAACCTTGATTATTCAGTGTGATTGAACCATGGCTCGGAAGAGTAAATATCTCAGCAAGCAGGATGTCTGCGGCAACATCTTTATCATTTGCCAAAATACCTGGAGTGGGTATATTCAAGATTTGGTCTTCGTACATGGAATAAACATCGGGATTGGCTACCGGAGCAGCATCATTAACCTGAATTGTCAGGTTGTAATCCGAATAGCCATGATCCTTATCTTCAATCCGTCCCCTGACAATAACCACAGATGGGCCATTTGCCAGCATTGCAGCTGGTACGGTTGCGGTGGGACTGGACGATCCGATGATATCGAAGAAGCCATCCAGGTTAAAATCATAGCTAAACAGAAAGCCAGTATTAATATCCGTCTGGGAAGGATCAGAAATATTGACAAACCGGACTTCGCCTGGATTACCTTCTATAATAGAAATTGAGCCTGTGAAAACCGCACTTGGAGCAACATTTTCAATGACTACTGAACGAGTTGAGCTACCAATCCCCATATCGTCATCCTTCACCATCACCTGGATTGTTTTGCTGCCGTTGTCATCGTAGGTCCAATTTTGGAAAAAGGTTTTGTTCCCGCCTACAGGCAGAGCCCAAATTCCCAAACCATCCCCATAATCAACTGCCAAATTCCAATTATCTGAACCCACATCGCTGAAGGAACCAGAAACTGCGAACACCGAGCCTTCTTTCAAAAGGCCAATCGGCGCAAGCGTGACCTGGGGGACGGCATTCGAGACCGTCAGGTTGGCGACTGCCAGTGCCGAACCGAGATCATCCTCTTCAACCTTGACTGTGATGGTATAAGGATCAGCGCTCGTTCCGGTCGGGTCATCATCAGCATACAGATGGGTGTAGTCGAAGTTAAAAATACCATCCAACGCGCTGGCAGCGATTGCGTAGCGATTTGTTTGCCCATCCCCCCAGGCAACCGTCATGGTGAAGGGGTCCTGGGTACCTGGATCATAAAATGATCCAGAAAGGGTCGTGAAACCGCCTTCGACAACATTGGTCGCCTTCAGATTTAGCCAGCTGGGCTCCTGGTTGCTGACGGTCAGCGTGGTTGTGTAGGCGTCGCTTCCCATGTCGTCGTCACTCAGATCCAGGTGGACCGCGTAAACATCCGCACTGGTCCCGCCAGGGTTATCATCCAGGTAGGTATGCGTTTCGGTGAAGCGCAGCGTTCCCACAGGATAGGTAAATATACTCTGCGAACCATCGCCCCAATCCACCCCAAGTGTGAAGCTGTCCAGCGTCCCAGGGTCATCTATTTGGCCAGTCAGAGTGGCGGTGGAATTTTCAATTACAGATGAAACGCCAACATTCACCAGAACGGGGGTGGCATTTTGAACACGGATGTTGGTTGAGGCATTAGCCTGTCCTGTGTCGTCATCTTGAAGATGGATATTGATCGTATAAGAATCTGCCGCGCTGCCGCTGGGATTATCATCCAGGTATTGGTGGGTTGTACTGAAAACCGCTGTCCCAGCCGCAAAGAAATATTCGCTGAGAAGACCATCGCCCCACTGAACTGTCATCGTGAATGTATCCTGGCTGCCGGCATCCACTATTTTGCCTGTCAGGGTGGTCAAACCGTTCTCAAAAGTATCGCTCGCCAAAACATTCAGCAATTCAGGGGCTTCATTACTGACGGTGATGTCCGTGGAAGCGCTGCCTATTCCGCGATCATCGTCTTCAATAGAAACCTGGATGGTATACCTACCAGATGCCGTCCCACTCGGGCTGTCATCCAGATACTGGTGGGTTTTGCTGAAACTGGTCACACCCGCGCCAAGAGCATACACACTGGACATTCCATCCCCCCACGCAATGGTTATCGTGAAGGTATCCTGGGCGCCTGGGTCGCTAAAGCTGCCAACCAGGGTGGTCACACCATTTTCAACCGTATTATTGGCCGAAAGGCTCAAGATTGTTGGCGCCACATTGGTGATCATCACGCTAGTCTGCCCAATCCCCTGACCCTGGTCATCATCAAGCAAGACCAGATCAATCGTTTTGCTATCCGCCGGTGTGTCAGATGGGTTGTCATCCAAGTATTGGTGGGTTTTAGTGAATAGGGTTGTTCCGGCAGTAAAGGTATAAACATTAGTGCCGCCATCCCCCCAGGTCACCAATAAGCTGAAAGTATCCAACGAGCCCGGATCGGTGATCAAACCGCTCAGGGTTGTAATACCATTTTCACTGACTGGGGTCGCGCTGAGTTGGCTCAAACTGGGGCTGATATTGCTGATTTGTGCGCTGACCTGTCCTGTGATTACTCCCAGGTCGTCATCTTGCAGTTGTACAGCCGCCGTTACCAGATCCTGGGCTGTGCCGGTTGGGTTATCATCCAAATACTGGTGGGTTTTGGCAAAACTGTTCGTTCCCGCCAGCAGCGGATAAACCGAGCTGACGCCATCGCCCCAATCGATCGTCAGAGTGAAGGTGTCTTTTGTCCCAGGGTCCACAATCTGCCCGCTGAGTGTTGCAAATTGGTTCTCATAACTGTTCGTCAGGCTCAAATTACTCACCGCAGGGTCTGCGTTTTTGACTGTCAGGCTGGCCGCATCGTTTGATGCCCCGCCATCATCATCCGCCAGGGCAATCTGCACCTGGTAAGGATCAGACGCAGTCCCGCTCGGATTGTCATCCAGGTAGGTGTGGGTATAACCAAAGCTATTCGTACCCGCAGCCAGATGATTGATCTCCACCACGCCGTCCCCCCAGGTGATGGTCATGATAAAAGTGTCTTGCACACCGGGATCCACGATTTGCCCGCTCAAACTGGCAGAACTATTTTCGGTAATCATTGGTGTCAGTAACAGATTTGTGATTTGAGGCGCCACATTGTTCAGCAGTGTGATGGTCTGTGCCGTGCCGGTACTCAGATCGTCATCCTGAATACTCACCGCAATTGCAGCCACATCTGATGTGGTCCCGGTTGGGTTATCGTCCCGGTAAGTGTGCGTCTGGTTGAAAACAGTGGTTCCTGCACTAAATTG
>Ga0268298_10000891_pt1 | contig 37130 bp, 33 predicted proteins | sample WWTPWeurt_MetaG_FD_194462 | JGI IMG/M metagenome (GOLD analysis project Ga0268298, IMG submission 194462) | Activated sludge microbial communities from WWTP in Nijmegen, Gelderland, Netherland - WWTP Weurt | ecosystem: Engineered > WWTP > Aerobic digester > Activated sludge | place...
ATTTCGCCGAGGACCGCGAGATCGGCGAGGAGGCGGTGATCGTCGAGATCCTCGGCGCGCTCGGCCTGCCCGCAGCGGAGCTGATGGCGCGCGCGCAGGCGGATGCCAACAAGCTCGCGCTGCGCTGTCAGACCGAGCGCGCAGCCGAACTGGGCCTGTTCGGGGCGCCGAGCTTCCGTGTCGGCGAGGAGTTGTTCTGGGGCAACGATCGCCTGGAGGATGCGCTCGCCTGGGCGTGCCGTGCCGATCGCCGGTAGGCGCGACGCGAGTCGCGAGCGGGCGGTTCGACGGCTGCGGCGCCGTTCCGGGGGCCGTATCGCGACTTGCGTCGCTCCTGGCGGGGTTTCGGGATCCGCGTCGGTTTCTTGTGGGAGCGACGCGAGTCGCGAGCGGGCGGTTCGACGGACGCGGCGCCGGTCCGGGGGCCGTATCGCGACTTGCGTCGCTCCTACCGGGGTTTCGGGATCCGCGTCGGTTTCTTGTGGGAGCGACGCGAGTCGCGATCGGGGCGCGAGCACGACTTGTGTCGCTCCCGCCGGCGTCTCGCCGAGGGTCCTCGATTGCGGGCTTGCGGCAGGTCTTACTTCTTCCCCGCCTGCTCCTGCTCGTACTCGCGCAGGCGCTTTTCGTAGCGCGCGCGGTCTTCCTCGGCCTGGCGGGCGCGGCGCGCGGCTGCCTCCTCGGCATCGCGGCGTTCGGCGGCGCGCTCGGCGTCCTGGGCTGTGCGCTGGCGTGCCGCTGCGGCCTCCGCCTCGCGACTCGCTTCGCCGCGCTGGGCGCGGATGCGTTCGGCCGCGGGCGAGGGCGCGATTGCCGCGTCGCCGCCCGGTGCAGCGGGCGCCTGGGTGGGGCTGGCGGGCAGCGCCGTCGGCTGGGGCGGGGTGTTCGCAGGTTCACCGGTTGCCGGCTTTGCGGCCGCCGCACGCTGGCGCTCGGCCAGGTTGAGGCGGCGACCTTCGGCTTCGAGCTCGCGGGCACGCCGGATCGTCTCCAGGCGCTGCTTCTTCGCCTGGTCGATGCAACGGTTGACGAGGAACTTCTCGTAACAGCCCGGCACGGTGGCCTGGTAGGTGGCCTCGGCTTCGGCGCGCAGCGCCTTGCCATCGGCTGCGAGCGCCTCCGCGCGGGTACGCTCGGCGGTGCGGGCGGCCTCGTCCGCGGTCTGCGCGTGGGCGGGCAGGATCGTGGAGGCGAGTAGCGCCGCGCACAGGCCGGGCATGATGGAGCGGTGGGCGACGACGAGAGACAGGGAGCGGATACGGATCATGCGTGCGGTTTCCGGATTCGGGTGGCCGAGCGGGGCGATCGAAGACATTCATCGCGTTGCCGCGGCCGAGTGGTCGGCTCGGGTTTCCGGAATGCGTGTTCCGGCTTCGATCGAGCCGGCGCGTAGAATAGCGCCTTTGCAACCGCCCGCGGCCTGCCGGCCGTGTATCCGTTCGTGATCAGTCTTCGTAACTTGCGCCTCGCGCGCGGCGCCAAGGTCCTCATCGAGAGCGCCACGCTGCAGATCCACCCCGGCTGGAAGGTCGGCCTCACCGGCGCCAACGGCAGCGGCAAATCCAGCCTGTTCGCCATGCTGCGCGACCAGCTCCACCCCGATCAGGGCGACCTCGACATGCCGCCGGGCTGGGTGATCGCCCACGTCGCGCAGGAAACCCCCGGGCTGGCGCAGCCGGCGATCGACTACGTGCTCGACGGCGACGCCGAGCTGCGCCGCATCGAGGCCGAGCTGGCCGCAGCCGAAGCCGCGCACGATGGCTCGCACATCGGGGAACTCCACGCCCGCCTGCACGAGATCGGCGGCTATGCGGCGCGCGCGCGCGCGGCGGCCCTGCTCGACGGCCTGGGCTTCCTGCAGTCGGACATCGAGCGCCCCGTGGCGGACTTCTCCGGCGGCTGGCGCATGCGCCTGAACCTGGCGCAGGCGCTGATGTGCCGTTCCGACCTGCTGCTGCTCGACGAGCCCACCAACCACCTCGACCTCGACGCGGTGATCTGGCTCGAGGCCTGGCTGCGCGACTACCGGGGCACGCTGCTGCTGATCTCGCACGACCGCGAGTTCCTCGACGCCTGCGTCACCCACATCGCCCACATCGAGCAGCAGAAACTCGGCCTTTATACCGGCGGCTATTCCGACTTCGAGCGCCAGCGCGGCGAGCGCCTGCTGCAGCAGCAGGCGATGTTCGACAAGCAGCAGCGCGACATCGCGCATATGGAAGACTACATCCGCCGCTTCCGCGCCAAGGCCACCAAGGCGCGCCAGGCGCAGAGCCGGATCAAGGCGCTCGAGCGCATGGAGCGCATCGCCGCGGCACATGTGGACACGCCCTTCAGCTTCGCCTTCCGCGACGCGCCGCCGGCGCCCGACCCCTTGCTGCAGATCGAGGACGGCGCGGTGGGCTACGGCGACAAGACGATCCTGGAGCGCATCACGCTGACCCTGCGCCCGGGCGAGCGCGTCGGCCTGCTGGGCCGTAACGGCGCCGGCAAGTCGACGCTGATCAAGCTGCTCGCCCACGAGCTTCAGCTTGCCACTGGCCGCCGCCTGGAGGGCAAGGGTCTCGCCACCGGCTACTTCGCCCAGCACCAGCTCGAGACCCTGCGCCCGGACGAGTCCGCGCTGCAGCACATGGTCCGCCTCGACCCGCAGACGCGCGAGCAGGAGCTGCGCGACTACCTCGGCGGCTTCGACTTCCGCGGCGACGGCGTGGGCGGCACCTCCACCCCGGCGACCACGCCCTGCGGGCCGTTCTCGGGTGGCGAGAAGTCGCGCCTCGCGCTCGCGCTGCTGATCTGGCAGCGCCCCAACCTGCTGCTGCTCGACGAGCCCACCAACCACCTCGACCTGGAGATGCGCCACGCGCTGACCATGGCGCTGCAGGACTACGAGGGCGCGATGGTGCTGGTGTCGCACGACCGCGCGCTGCTGCGCGCCACCTGCGACCGCTTCGTGCTGGTCGACGGCGGCCGCATCCAGCCCTTCGACGGCGACCTCGACGACTACCGTGACTGGCTCGCCAGCCGGCGCGCCGAAGTCGCCGCCGCCGCTGCCTGCCCCGACCAGGCGGCCGACAAGGCCGCGCGCAAGGCTGACCGGGCCCAGGCCGCAGCCGACCGCCAGGCCCGGCTGGCTGCGCGCCGGCCGCTGGTGAAGGAGGTCGAGCAGATCGACAAGCGCCTGGCGGCGTGGAACAAGGAGAAGGCCGAGATCGACGCCCGGCTCGCCGATCCGGCGCTGTACTCCGGCCCGCAGGCCGGCGAGGTGCCGGCGCTCAACAAGCGCCAAGCCGAGCTCGCCGAGCGCATCGAGGAGGCCGAGCTGCGCTGGCTGGAGCTGCACGAGGCGCTGGAGGCGATCCCGGCGGACTAAGGGGGCCGAGCCGCCCGTTCGCGCCTTGCGGCGCTCCTACATGAACCAACGCGTGGCGGACCCTATGTAGGAGCGGCGCAAGCCGCGAATGGTGCGCTTTCGATGCGCACCACGCGCGTTCGACCGCCGGATTCGCGCCTTGCGGCGCTCCTACAGGGGCAGCCAGCGTGCCGGGTCGATGTTCCACGCGGCGAAATCCTCGTGGCCGACGATGCGGTCCTGGGAGCGGCGCAGGTCGAGGTCTTCCGGCTGCAGGTAGTGGCCGGCGGTGTGGAAGATCACCTTCACGCCTGGCTGCGTCGGCTTGTCCGGGTGCTGGGTGAGAACCACGGCAAGGCGCCTGCTCTCGAGGCGCACGAGCGAACCGGTGGGGTAGATGCCCACCGAGCGGATGAAGGCCTGCACCAGGCGCGGCTCGAAGTGATTCGAGGACCATTCCAGCAGCCGGCGCAGCGCCTCGGTCGGCGGCAAGCCCTTGTGATAGACGCGCTCGGAGGTGATCGCATCGTACACATCCACGATGGCCGCCATGCGCCCGTGCAGGCTGATCGCCTCGCCGGACAGCGCGTTCGGGTAGCCGCTGCCATCGAAGCGCTCGTGGTGCTGGGCGGCGACGTCGACCGCGATCGGGCTGATGCCCGGGGTGGACAGCAGGATGATCTTGCTCTGCACCACATGGTTCTTCATGCGCTCGAATTCGGCGTCGGTGAGCTTGCCCGGCTTGTTGAGGATCTCGTCGGGGATGCGGGCCTTGCCCACGTCGTGAAGCAGGGCGCCGGTCGCAACCTCGCGGATGATCTCGCGCGGCATCTCCAGCGCGCGCGCGAAGGCTGCCATCAATGCGCACACCGAAACCGAGTGCTGGAAGGTGTAGCGGTCGTGCTGCTTGAGGCGGGCGAGCGGCAGCAGGGCATCGGCGCGGGTGAAGATCGAGTCGACGATGCGGGTCACGAGTGGCTCGACCTTCTCGATCTCGACCTGGCGGCCGAGACGCACGTCATCGAGCAGGTCGCGCACGATCAGGCAGGCTTCGCGGTGAAGCTTTAGCGCGCGCTCGGCACTGCTCGCCGTCTTGGTGGTCGTGCGGACCGCTGGCGCGGACGGTGTGGCTGATGTGGCCGTGGTGGCAGAAGCGTCCGTGGCTGGAGGGGGGGCGGCGTCGGGGTCGAGCCCGCGGGCGGTGTCGATCCACACTTCGGCGACACCGAGGTCGCGGATCCTGCGCACGTCTTCCTCGCCTGCGACCGGGAAGCGGTTGCGCACGAAGTCGTGCTGCAACCAGCCGCAGTTGAGGTCGTGGATGTACATGCCGGGCTGCAGCCGGGCGACGGGGACGAGCTTGATCACGCTTCAGGGTCGGTGTTGGCTGCACGCATTATGGCAAGCAGATGCGCGGCTGGCCACGGCTTGCGGGGTGGTCTTCGCCGAGTCCATCACGGTGGCTGCGGGTTTCCGGGAGATCGCCCGATCGGGCGCGGGGCGCGGATGCGATACGGCGAGCCTGCGGCGGGCTGCTAGAATCCCGGCTTTGCCAACCTGCCTCCAGGAGTCCGCGGTGCGTATCGTTTGTCTCGACCTCGAAGGTGTGCTCGTCCCCGAAATCTGGATCGAATTCGCCGAGCGTACCGGCATCCCCGAGCTGCGCCGCACCACCCGCGACGAGCCCAACTACGACACGCTGATGAAGTATCGCCTGGACATCCTCGCGCAGAAGAAGCTCGGCCTGCCCGACATCCAGGACGTGATCGCCAGCATGGGGCCGATGGAGGGCGCGCGCGAATTCCTCGACGCGCTGCGCGACACCTACCAGGTGGTGATCCTCTCCGACACCTTCTACGAGTTCGCCAAGCCGCTGATGAAGCAGCTCGGCCTGCCCACGCTGTTCTGCCACAGCCTGGAGGCCAATGTCGAGGGCATCCTGGTGAACTACCACCTGCGCATGCCCGACCAGAAGCGCGAGGCGGTCAAGCGCTTCAAGGAGCTCAACTTCAAGGTCGTGGCCGCGGGCGACTCCTACAACGACACCGCGATGCTCGGCGAGGCCCACGGCGGCATCCTGTTCCACCCGCCCGAGAACGTGGTGCGCGAGTTCCCGCAGTTCCCGGTGGTGCGCGACTACGACAGCCTGCGCGCCGAGATCGACAAGGCGTTCGCGCGCGTCTGACCCCGCTCCGCCCCTCACTCCTGACGCCTCGCTCCTCACGCAACCCATGCACCGCCAACGCTTCTTCACCCTCTCCGCCTCCTGCCCCGACCGCGTCGGCATCGTCGCCAAGGTCTCCGGCTTCATCGCCGAGCACAAGGGCTGGATCCTCGAGACCTCGCTGCACGCCGAGCCCCCGCTCGACGCCGGCGAGGTCGGCCGCTACTTCATGCGCATCGAGATCAAGGCCGACTCGCTGCCCTTCCATCTCGCCGAGTTCCGCGACAAATTCCGCCCGCTCGCCGAGGAGCTGGAGATGGACTGGAAGATCACCGACTCCGCGGTCAAGAAGCGCGTGGTGGTGCTGGTGAGCAAGCAGGAGCACTGCCTGTACGACCTCCTCGCGCGCTGGCAGTCGAAGGAGCTCGACATCGAGATCCCCTGCGTGATCTCCAACCACGACACCTTCCGCGGCTTCGTCGAGTGGCACGGCATCCCCTTCCACCACGTGCCGGTCGGCGCCGACAACAAGGCCGCCGCCTACGCCGAGGTGCGGCGCATCTTCGAGGAGGTGCGCGGCGACACCATGGTGCTGGCGCGCTACATGCAGATCCTGTCGCCCGCGCTGTGCGCAGCCTACCCGGGCCGCATCATCAACATCCACCACAGCTTCCTGCCCAGCTTCGTCGGCGCCAAGCCCTACCATCAAGCCTGGGCCAAGGGCGTCAAGCTCATCGGCGCCACCTGCCACTACGTCACCGCCGACCTCGACCAGGGCCCGATCATCGAGCAGGACGTGATCCGCATCGACCACTCCGACGCGGTCGAGGACATGGTGCGCTACGGCAAGGACATCGAGAAGACCGTGCTCGCCCGCGGCCTGCGCTACCACCTGGAAGACCGGGTGCTGGTGCATGGGAACAAGACGATCGTGTTCCGTTGAGGCTGGGGACGCCGACTCTCCGCGTGAGGCATGCCGGATCTGCCGCCCGGCCGCCCCTTCAGATGCCGGTGACCAGAAAGTCGATCGCCGAGATGATTTCATGGCGATGACTGGAGAGGCCGTCGACTTCCTTGCCCAGCGCGGTGCGTGAGATTCCCGCCATCTAGGGGGTGAGCATCACGTAAGGCGTCTGCTCGATCTCGAAGCTCGGTGTGAGCGTCGTCATCGCCTTGCCGGAATAGTGTCTCGCGGCCGCAAGCGGGACGACCAAGCGTCTTTTCAGGGCGTCGAGATTTGGGACTGCGCGTCGAGCAGGAGGGGGGAGCGCGTCTTGCTGTCGGCCTTCTTGTTTTCGTATGCCGCGGACTGCCCCATCAGAAGCTCCTCAGGCCATCGCTGAAGCTGCCGTGCGCAGGAAGGTGCTGCCCGATCGCGATGCCAAGCCCGCGCTCGCTCCCGCATCAGCCAAAGCCCAGTGACACCCCACCTCCTGCCACCGGCAGGAACAGCCACGCCGCCCGCACGGCCCGGCCCGTGGCCTTCTCCAGCGCCTGGGCGTAGCTCGACAGCTGCGGTCCGTGCGCGGCGGCCAGCGTCTCCCAGCGCTCGGCGGGCGAGGGGCTGGACTTGTGGTCGATCAGCACCCAGCCCGTGGCCGTCTCGAGCAAGAGGTCGATCCGACCGTTCAGGATCCGGCCGTCGGGCATTGCGGACTGCACCGGGAACTCGGCATGGGCGCGGGCACCGGGCCAGCGCCGTTCGATCCAGTCGTGGAAGGCGGTGATCTGGCGCAGCACGGCCGCCGCCGGCACCTGCCCGGTGACGTCGAAGCGATCGAGGACCTGGAGGACCTCGCCCGCGGTGATCGGCACGCGAGGGTCGGTGAAGGACAGCGCGAGGCAGGCGTGGATCGCCGTGCCGAGTGCAGAGCGGTCCGCGTCGCCGGCGACGGCGATGCGCTCGCCGATGAGGCAGCGCTCCACGACCGACACCGCGCGCCCGTCTCGCGCCTTGGAGGGCTTGACGTGGAGCGGTAGCGGCCGCGCGTCCCGTATCACCGGCGGGAAGCCGTAGAGGGCGGGCTGCTCGTCGCCACGATCGGCGGCGTGCGCATCGGCTGGCGCCAGCATCCAGCGCTCGGCGCGGAGCGTCTCGCCGCTTGGCAGCCGCAGCGTCTCCTCGTCCTGCTCGGGCAGCAGCCACGGTGCGTCGAGCGTATCGAGCCAGGGGCCCGAGGGCTTGCGGCTGGAGCGCGCGAGCACGAGCAGGTCGCGCGCGCGCGTCATGCCGACGTAGAGCAGCCGCTTCTCTTCCTCGATCGCCGCCTTGCCGAACGCCGCCGCCGTGTCGGTCAGCGCGATCTCGTCGGCGACCGCCACCTTCTGCTGCTGCCCGAAGGGCCACGGCCAGTAGCGGATGAAGCGCGCGGCGAGGGGCTGGTTCGCATCGAACGCTGCGCTGGTGTGTGCGGAAATCGACCACAGCTGGTCCTTGATGTCCTTGGCCAGGTCGGTGAGCACGACGACCGGCCATTCCAGCCCCTTGGCGGCGTGGTGCGTCATCACCTTGACTGCGTCGATGGCGGGATCGGCCAGCAGGTCCCGGCCCTGCCCGGCGACTTCGCCCAGCCACAGGATGAGGCCCGATACCGAGGCGGCGTGCTGGCCGCTGCGGCACAGCGCCTCGTATTGCCCCGCCAGCGCGAGCAAGGCCTCGAGGTTGGCCAGGCGTACGCGCGCACGATCGGGACCTGCGCCGTGCCCGGAGCGCCAGCGCAGCACCTTCTCCGGCAGCGCGCACGCGGCCATCACCGTGGCCAGCGCTTCGCGCGGCGCGAGCACCGGCAGCGCCGCGCGCAGCTTGCGCAAGGTGTCCAGCACCGGGTGCGCGGGATGGCCGTCGATGGCCACCTCACGCCAAAGCTCGTGCGCAGCGCCGGTGGCGAGATAACGCAGGCGGTCGGCGACCCACTGCTCGGGGTCTGCACCGTCGGCGAGCGACACGATCGCGGCGCTGGCGATGGTGTCGCCCGGGTCGTCGAGGCGACGCAGGCAGGCGAGCGCCAGGGTGGCTTCGGGGGTGGCGAGCAGCCCGGGCCGAGCGGTCGCCACCGGGATGCCCCGAGCCGACAGCGCCGCGACCCAGGTCTTCACGCGCTCGTGCGAGGCCGCGAGGATGGCGATGTCGCCATGGCGCACGGGGCGCGTGATCCCATGGGCCTTGTCGTGGACGAGATAGCCCGACTCGACGAGCCTGCGCACTCCCGCCGCCAGCGCCCCGCCTTCCTCGTCGATGTTCTTGCCGCCGAGCAGCCAGTTGGCCAGCGGCGCGCCCGGGAGATCGGCAGCGCGCGTGGGGCTCAAGGCCACCTCCTCGGGCGCGAGGGTGTCGGCGAAGGCGTGCGAGAAGACCGCGTTGACGAGCTTCACCAGCTCGGGGCGCGAGCGCCAGGACGTGGGCAGCACGTCCTTGTGCCCGCCCAGCGCGGGTAGCGCCGCGAGGATGGACTGCATCAACGCGGTGTCGCTGCCGCGAAAGCCGTAGATCGCCTGCTTGACGTCGCCGACCCAAACCACCCGCTTTGCAAAGCGGGCGAGCTTGAGAAAGAGCGCGAGCTGGATCGGGCTGGTGTCCTGGAATTCGTCGACCATCAGCAGGTCGAGCTCGTCCGCCAGCACGGCGGCCACCTCGGGGTGGTCGAGCAGGCCAAGCAGCTGATGCTCCTGATCTGCGAAATCGAGCACGCCCATTTCCTGCTTCGCCGCCTGGTAGTGCGCTAGCGCGCGCCCCGCGAGCGCGAACATCCGGTCCAGGTAGCGCCGCAGGTCGGCGTGCAGCCCGGGGTGCTCGGCGACGCGGCCGGCGAGCACGCAGATGGGTTCGATCGTGGCACGCAGGCTGGCTTCGGCCGCCGACTTCGAGAGCTTGATCCAGGCCCCCCAGGGCGCGGCCTTGCGCTCGAGGTCGCGCTCGAAGTCCTTCACCAGCGCGAGATAGGCGGTGGTGTTCTTCTTGTTGCCCGCTGCGGCGACGGCTTCGATCTCGGGCAAGGCGGTACGGATTGCCTGCAGCAAGGTGGCATCCAGATCCGCGCGCGCGGGGGGCGGGAAGTGCGCCAGCAGCGCGTCGGCGTTCGTCTTGGCAAAGACGTCGAGCTGGTCGAGCGGGACGTCGTTGTTGCGGATCTGGTCGACCAGGGTCTGCAGCGCCTCCTTCCATTCTTCCTGGTCGCCGTTCCTGCCGTTCTTCAGGCCCAGGCGCTCGACCAAGGCGAGCAGTGCGTCCATCTGCGCTCCGTCGAGCACCGCGTCGATCGCCCGGTCGAGCACGAGCGCGGCCTGTTCTTCGTCGAGCACCTGTTGCTCGACCGACAGGCCCGCTGCGAAGGCAAAGCGCGCGACGAGCTGGCCGCAGACGCTGTTGATCGTACCGATGCGTGCCTGCCCCATGGCATTGGCCAGCGCGAAGTGCCCCTGCCGCAGCAGATGACCGCGCACCCGCGCGCGCAATTCGGCCGCCGCCTTGCGGGTGAAGGTGGTGGCGATCACGCCGGCGGGACGGGCAGCGCGGACGGTGAGTTCTTCCTGCAGCAGCGCGGTGAGGCGATGCGTCTTGCCGCTGCCCGCGCCGGCGCTGATGAAGGTGATGTCGGCCTTGCGAGGCGTGCTCATGCTCCGTCCCTCCAGCCGGCGAGTGCGCGGAAGTCGTTGTAGGCTTCGTCGAGCATCTCGATGGCGAGGGCCTCCTGCGGCGGTTCGGAGTCTGCGGTCGCGGCCGCGCTCGTCGCCTCCAGGACGACTTCGAAGCGCCCATCCCGGATCTGCGCCACGCGCCAGCGCCACGTCGCCAGAATGCGCTGCCAAAGTTGCGCAGTGTTCTCGCCATCGTCCGCCGCGATGGTCTCGGCCGCGGGGAAGGCGCGATCGTCGGGGGCGAGCAGACGCGCCCGATCGAGCAGGTAGTAGGCCACCGCGGGCCACTGCCCGGTTTGCTGGCGGAAGAGCTCGGCGTAGAGGGCGAGCTGGAGGTGGCGGTTGCGCCGGAGCTTCTCCGGGTACTTCTTGCCGCCCGACCATTTGATGTCGACGATGGCCGGCGCGCCCGCGGCCTTGTGCAGGACGAGATCGGCGTAGCCGGCCAGCGCCCCGCCTTCGAAGCGGCCCTCGAGCGCCTGCTCGGGCACCACGGCGACGACTCCCGCCTGGCGGACATGGCTGCGCAAGGTGTACACGGCGCGCAGCAGACGGCCGCGAAAATGCGCCAGGTCGGCCCCCCGCCCCGGCATCCGCAGCAAGGCGCCCTCTTCGTCCACGAGCGCCTCGAATGCCCGCGCAAACCAGCGCTCGAAGACCTCGTCCGGCATCGTGAGCGCATCGTCGCGCCGGAAATGACGCTCGATGAGCCCATGCGCCAGGTTACCGAAGAGCCGGAAGTCGCTCGCCAGGCGGACGAGCTTCGACGGTCGCAGCGCGGCCGGGTAGCGCAGCAGCCATTGGGAGGGGTTGAAGAGCAAGGGCTCGAGGCTGGAGAAAGACGCCCTGGGCCGCAGCGCCACGGGCACGTCGGCGGGCAGATGCCACCACCGCCTGGGCGCGGCGAGCGGCAGGGGGACGACGGCGCGCAGGCCTTCGCCGCCGGACGAGAGCAGATCCTCCAGCGCGGTGATCCTGGGGGCGTCGACGACCGCGACGATCATCTGCCACAGCGGATGCAACTCCTCGCCCGCGGGCGGCAGCACCAGGATCAGCTGTTCGCGCGCGGCCATGAGCGGGCGCAGCCAGGTGCGGGCGAGCCGTTCGAGCTGCTGCGCGGGCGCCGGCAAGCACACCCCGGCCTGCTCCAGGGCGCGCACCTCGACGGCGGACCAGGGCAAGGGGCCGGGCAGCTCGGGCAGGGAGAGCTGCCACCAGATCACGCGTGCGGCGGTCCGGATCGCCGCCCCGGGCAGGCTCACCACCTGGCCCGCACCCACCTCGGCCGACCACAGGGGATTCGGCCCTCCCGCGCCGGTCGCCTGGGCGACCAGCTTCTGGAGCTGGCGCGGGCGAATCGCGGCGTGGCCCTGGGCTACCAGGGTGCGCAGCGCGTCGAGACAGGCCTGGCACTGCGCATGGCCCGCGGTAAAGCCGGCCCGCTGCGCCTCGTCGGGCTCTCCGAGCCGACGCTCGAAGAACCCGACCAGCCGCCCGACCCGCTCGGTGACCTCGGTCAGTGGCACGCCGGCCTCCGGATCGAAGCGCGGGTGTTCGACCCAGAACGCGATCCGCTCCGCGACCTCTGCCGCGTGCTCCGGCCCCGCCTTCGCGGCAATGTCCTCGATCGCCTGCTGCCATTTCGCACCCCCGATTCCGGGTGCATCGGCCATCTTCTCCGCCAGGCGCCGCCGTGCGAAGCCGGGGAGCGGACACACCGGATGGGTGAGGAACTGGACCAGCGCGTGGCAGTTCAGCGGCGTCCACAGCAGTTCGGCGACCAGGGGCAGCACCTGCAACGAGGGCCGGAACGCGCTGGCCTCCTTCAAGCCGTGGCGCGCCTGCCCCTGCGCGGCAAGGTAGGCGTCGAGCAGCGCTCCGTCCGGTCCGGCGACCAGCAAGGTGTCGGACGCAGCAAGGCGCGAAGCCACCCAGTGCGCCGCCAGGGCGCGGGTTTCCGCCTGCACCACGAGGACCGTGCCATCATCCTGCCAGGCCAGCGGATCCAAGCGCTCGCCTGCGGCTGCGCGTTCGAGGCGCTGCTGCAGCGCCCCCAGAAAGCCGGCTCCGTTCCCGGTTGCCGGCGGTGCGTACCGGACCGGCAAGGCCTTCAGCACGGCCTGCCAGCGCGCAGGAAAAACGTCGATGGGATCGACCGCGCGCACCGACTCGATGTCCGGAGTCCGGATCTTCAGCGCGGCCTCGATCGCTTCAAGGCGCTGGGCCAAATCGGGTGCAACCGCAACACGGGCACGCTCCTCGATGGCGGCGAGGTCACACAAGCGCGATGGGGAGTCCGGCGGGAGGGCGTCTTCCCAGCGCGCGCCCGCGCGCAGATGCAGCGCCCAGTCGTCACGCCAGCCCAACAGGCAGGCGGCCGTGCCGAGCGGATCGAGCGCGAAACTGCGGTGGTAGAACCGCGACGGTGCGTCGAGCGCCGCGAGGCAGTCCCGGTACTGGACGATCCGCACCGCGGCCGAAGGATGCGCCGCCGCCAGGCCGAGCTGCGTTTCCAGAATGCCGAGCAGCCCCTGCGGACCCACCATCGCCTCGCCGAGACGGTCGGCCGCTGGCTGCCCGCGTTGGCCATCCAGGTACAGGCCAAGGGTGATGCGCTGTGCGATCGTGGTAGCGGTGTTCTTCATTCTGCATGGATGTCCGTCTGACGATGACGGCATCGTGCATGAACTCCGTGATCAGCATGCCTCGCCGCAAGCTTGCCACCGCCCTGCGGTCGAGGCGTGGCGAGCGGCAGGGCGATGCGCGTCGAATGCACGCGACCTCAGGTAAGAGCGGGCTCGCAGCTCTGGCACGCCCACTGTACGGCTTCCCGCGATCTCGATCCGTCAGGAGAAAAGATGAGGCAGGAGGTCGTCGCTCCGCCTCCGACGGCCCGCCCGCCTCAGGCCAAACCCGCAACGGGTCCCAGGAAACCATCGCGCGACCCCTTTGAATTCAGCGCATCAGTCCGGACGGAGGCGGTCGCCGCCTCCATGATCGACAAAACGTCTTAATCCCTTTGAATTCAGGGCATCAGTCCGGACGACATCATATACGGGCATCGGAGCGACGGCGGGTCTTAATCCCTTTGAATTCAGGGCATCAGTCCGGACACCGGCAGGTCGTGACGTGGTGACGAGCGCCTCCGTCTTAATCCCTTTGAATTCAGGGCATCAGTCCGGACCTGGGAGGAGATGGACGAAGTGCGGGAGCGCAGTCTTAATCCCTTTGAATTCAGGGCATCAGTCCGGACTATGCCCTTGGGCTCACCGTGGCCGATGTCGTTGTCTTAATCCCTTTGAATTCAGGGCATCAGTCCGGACCCGCCGCGCCGGCCACCCGGCGCGCAATCCGCGTCTTAATCCCTTTGAATTCAGGGCATCAGTCCGGACTGAACGAGTACGGTAAGTTCGAAAGCTGGGAGGGTCTTAATCCCTTTGAATTCAGGGCATCAGTCCGGACCTTTCGGTTCGGCACGCGTGCAGGGATCTGTTGTCTTAATCCCTTTGAATTCAGGGCATCAGTCCGGACGCCAAGATCGAGGCGATGGAGCGGCAGGAGCGTCTTAATCCCTTTGAATTCAGGGCATCAGTCCGGACCGCGAGCTTTCGGCGATGGAAATTGGAACGAGGTCTTAATCCCTTTGAATTCAGGGCATCAGTCCGGACGCCGTGCTGGAGAAGGCTGCAAAGGATATTCTGTCTTAATCCCTTTGAATTCAGGGCATCAGTCCGGACGGCTGGCATGAAGTTCTCGCAGATCTTCTCGCCGTCTTAATCCCTTTGAATTCAGGGCATCAGTCCGGACATCAACCGGCAGGACAAGGACAACGAGTCATGGTCTTAATCCCTTTGAATTCAGGGCATCAGTCCGGACAAGAAATCGGTCGAATGCTTGAGAGTGAGGCCACGTCTTAATCCCTTTGAATTCAGGGCATCAGTCCGGACACGGCACAAGGGTGAAGTCGAACTCACTGAGCTGTCTTAATCCCTTTGAATTCAGGGCATCAGTCCGGACGATCTCGCCTGCTCACTACTCGTTTTTGACGAGTCTTAATCCCTTTGAATTCAGGGCATCAGTCCGGACCAAAGGTGAAACTGAGTACGAGGAAGTAACGTCTTAATCCCTTTGAATTCAGGGCATCAGTCCGGACGTCTTATCATCGTGCGCTTTAAGAATCCTGCCAGTCTTAATCCCTTTGAATTCAGGGCATCAGTCCGGACTGCTCGCACGAAAAAACAGCCTGCAATCAAGCATCTGGAAACCGGGTTCCCACGAAGTGAGGCGGTGGCCGGAGCGGATTGTCACGCTGCTCTTCATGCGTTCTGGAGGCTTGATGGTATCACTTGCCCGCGGCCTGGAGCAGGGTCTGCAGGGTGGGCGAGGTTGGTGACAGGAGGAAGGTCTCGCCCGGCAGGCTGCCGCGGCCGAGGGTGTCGATGCTCAGGTGCTCGGGGAGTTGATAGCCGCGCACGTCGTCGGTGGCGGGGTCGATCCGCGTTGCGATGTCGGCCATCAGGCGGCCCATCTGGGCAGGGCTGCCTGCGAAGTGGAACACCGAGTACTGCACCGGCGTGGCCTGCCTGACCAGGAAGCGGTGCAGGCGCATCAGGCGCTTGGGGTTGGTGATGTCGTAGGTGATGAGCCAGCCGCGCGGCGTGTTCAGTGCCATGTCTCGATCTCCCGTGCGAGGTGGCGCTTGAGGTCGCCGAGGTGCAGCAGCAGGCGACCCTCGCGCCGGTGGGCCCAGGCTTCGAAGAGGCGGGCGACGACGAGGCCGTGCTCGGCGCCGGCGGGCAGCGCGCCGCAGTCGAGGTTGAGCTCGGCCCACAGCAACGTGGCCAGCTCGGTGGCGAGTTCGAGCCGGGTGGCGTCGAAGCCCCAGTAGCAGCCGTGCAGGCCTTCGCGATGCAGGCGGTCGATGGCGAGCGCGTGACACCAGGCTTCGGCGTCGGCATCGAAGGTCTGCGGGTGCACGCCGTTGTAGACATATTCGCGCTTGAGCTCGTGGAAGCTGAGCGCGTCCGGGCCGTGGCCGGTTTCGGCCGCGCGTTTCGCGCAGGTGGTGAGCGTCTCGAGCCTGCGGCGCGCCCGCCAGTTGGCAAAGCGCTGCGGCCAGTCGGGCAGCTCGAGGTAGGTCTCGATCAGCGTGGAGAAGGGTAGCGGCTGTGCGTAGCGCGTCTGCGTGCTGCCCAGGGCGTGGCCATGGCCATCGACCCAGGTGATCGGCACGCCTTCGGCGAGGCAGAGCGCGAGCGCGCCACCGCTCCACGCCAGATGGCGGTTGCAGATGACGCGGCAGATGCGGGCGAGCGGAAACCGCATCGGCGCGCCGGCTTCGGGGCGCAGGATCAGGTGGTCGCTGCCGGCCTCCATGCGCGCTGGCTTGGGGCTCATGAGGTAGAGCGGCTTGCGCGCGGGCAGGTCGGGGGGCGCCTGTCGACGTTGGGCAAGGGTCGGCATGGTCAGAACTCCTCGTCGTCCTCGAAGTGTTCGAGCCAGGGTTCGCCCTGCGCGCGCAGCTGCGTGGCGAGGCGGGCGCAGCGCTGCCGCAGCCAGCGCCGAGGCAAGGGGGCGAACTGCTCCCAGCCGGCGTAGAAGTGGCCGCGGCCGGCCTTGCCGAGCAGGCAGGCGCCCTTGTCGGTGCCGAAGTGCTCGGGGCGCAGCTGGGCGGTGTTGAACTGGCGCCAGATCCAGTCATCGACCGCCGGGCGCAGCGGCTCGATGAGGTCGCAGGCGAGCGACTCGCGGCCGAAGGCGGGGCGGTGGTAGAAGCCGAGCAGCGGGTCGAGGCCGGCGGCGTGGGCGGCGCGTACGGCCTCGAAGTGCAGCAGCGTGTAGGCGAGCGACAGGCAGGCGTTGACCGGGTCGCGCGGCGGGCGGCGGTTGCGGCCGGTGAAGCTCAGCTCGGGCGCGAACAGCGCGGTGTAGCCGTGGAAGTAGGCGCGCGCGGCGCTGCCTTCGAGTCCGCGCAGGCGGGCGCAGGCGATGCCGGGTTCGGCGGCCTGGGCGAGCGCGTCGGCGATGCCTTTGCGGCCGTCGAAAAGCGGCTTGCGCACGTCGGGGCGGCGCGCCTCGGCGCGGGTGAGCAGGCGATGCTGCCGGCGCAGCTTGGCGAGGACGAGCTGGCGCGCCCAGTCGTCGCAGTAGGCGTGGTCCATGGTGCGCTGCGCCTGGGCGAGGCGGACGCCGGCGTCGTTGTGCGCCGGGCCGAGCACGATGGCGACCTGGCGGCTGGCGCGCGGGCTCAGCAGCAGCGTGGCGGCGCCGGCCTCGGCGAGCTTGAGCAGCACCGCCGTGTCGAGCCGGGTGCGCGCACCCTGGATGACCACGCGGTCGATGAGGCGCAGCGGCACGGTCTGGCTGCGCGTGCCGTTCTCGTAGAGGGCGAGGGCGCCGTCGGCGATGCGGATCTCGAGGTCGGCGCGGTCGAGCAGCAGGGTGGCCATGGTCTTAGCCCACGTAGAAGTAGTCGGGGTCGGCGGGCCTGGCGGCGACGCCGAGCGCGTAGGTGCGCGCGCTGGGGTCGAGACGCAGCAGGAAGAAGCGGTCTTCGTCCTCGTCGAGCAGGAGCGCCATGTCGTGCAGCAGCTCGAAGCGCTCGCCGCGGGTGAGGAAGACTTCATGCACGGATTTCTGCCCGCCGGTGGTGTAGCCGCGCACCAGGGCGAGCGCGGCGGCGAGGCGGCGCGGGCTGGAGACGTCGTAGGCGGCGAGGTAGAAATCGCGCTGCGGCATGGCGGGCATCCGGTGAGGGGATGGCGCCAGTGTGATCAGCCGTGCGGCGGTTGTCCGGGGCGGCAAGCTTGCGGCTGCGTGCCACGTGGCGGCTTGCCGGGCGAGGGCGCGCCGGGGCGAGGCGCGTTACGCGTGGGGCGATATGACGGGGATTGTCTTGCGGCCGTGGCGCCGGTAGATGCCGAAATCGCTGTCGAGGGTCAGGATGCTGCAGGGCTCGAACAGCTCGGACATGCGCACGAGGCATGCGTCGGCCAGCGAGGCGGGCACATTGTCGTAGCGCTCGAACAGCTTGCGCACGGGCGCGATCTGCGATTCCAGCGACAAGGCGATCTGCACGGCGCCGCGTTCGAGCAGCATGAGCGCACGAGCAGGGTCGAAGCCGGCGCGGGCGAGCAGGAAGCAGGTTTCCGCAACGACGGCCTCGCACGTCAGGAAGGGGCCGGGGAATTGTCCGAACTGCGCCTTGGCCCATTCGTGGTGCGTGTCATTGCGGCACAGGAGTGCGACCCAGGGGCCGGTATCGAGAATCAGCCGGTGGTTCATCGCCGGCCGAAGTCGTCGAGGTGGCGGGGGTTCGATGACAGGTCTGCAGGTCCCCCACTGAAGCAGCCGGCAAGGTCGCCGACCAGGTCGAGGGCGGAGGGTGTCGACGTGGCGGTGGTGCGCTGGCTCAGGTAGCTCGCGAGCGCGCGCCGCATCACCTCGGACTTGCTGAGATGCTCGCGCTCGCTTGCCAGCACAAGCGCCCGTTCCAGTTCGGGATCGATCTTGATGGAAATGGTGTTCATCTGGGGTAATACCTGTTGCTGATTGGTATTACGCAGTGTAGTTGTACGGTTGCAGTACGACAACCCGAATGCTTGAGGTGATCCGGCTGACGCGCGTCAAGGCTGAAGCGCGTAGGCGCCCATGCCCATGGTGGCGTTCTTGCCCACGTGCAGCCACTGGCCCAGCCACAGCCAGGGCAGCAGCGGGGCGAGGTCGCCCTCGAGGGTCCAGTGGCCGATGGCGCCGCCGAGCGTCATCTCCTGCTGCTGGCGGCTGGAGTAGCGCGACCAGTCCTGCCAGCGCAGCGCGGGCTGGTGGGCGAGGGTTTCGGCGTGGCGCACCAGCGCGGGCGCGTCGGCGACCAGGCCGGGGCGGCCGGCGTGGAAGTCGGCGAGCAGGCTGATCCGGCGCAGCAGGTCGGCCACCAGCTTGCGCGGGGTGAGCGCTGCCGGGCGCAGCGGCTTGCCCTGCTGCTGCAGGCGCATCGGGGTGTGGATGGCCAGCGTCAGGCGCTCGGGCGTGAAGTGCGTGGCGCTTGCGGGCAGGGTGAGGTGCGCGTTGTGTGCCGCGATGGCGCCGTCGCCCTGCTGCCAGACGGGGACGAAGGCCTGGGGGGCGGGATAGGGCGTGGCCGGCCCGGCGGCGGCGTGCTGCCAGTCGATGCGCTCGAGCACCCCGCGCGCCCGCTCGCGCCCGAGCCCGCCTTCCACCGCGCGCTGCAGCGCGAAGCTGACCAGCGGCAACTGCGCCACCGCACGCCCGAACAGCACGAGCCCGAACTGCAGCGTGCCGCCGGCGTCGATGTGACGCGTGCCGAAGGCGGGCGGCTCGATCACGTAGGGGTTGGGCACGTGGCTGAAGTTCTGCATGGCGTGTTCTGCCGGTGCCGGGGCCTCGAAGATGGCCGGGTACGGGCAGGTGGCGCGCAGCGGACAGCCCTCGCAGGTGGGCGCGCCGGTCATGCAGGCGACGCGGCGCAACGAGGCGCCGAACTGCCCGCGCAGCAGCGAGCCGGCGTAGTCGGGCAGGCGCAGCGGGGCGGCCATGCGGAAGGTGAAGCGGTAGCGGGCGAGGGGGAGCATTGCGCAAGCCGCTTTCGTGGCTGGGCAATCCGCTTCGGACCGATTCGCGGGCGAAATAGGTTTCACGTCAGCCCTGCATCCAGCACTTGATGTATTCGACGAACCTGCGCACCTCGTGGGCGGCGAGGATGTCCACCCGATACTCCTTTGCCCGTTGGCGAATGTCGTCGTGGATGGGACGAGCCGACAGCAGGAGCTTCTGGCTCATCGTGCCCCCGATCTGGTCGGCCAATTGAGCGAGCTTGTAGATGTAGCCCACGTCCCGCATTTCGTTCTTGCCGAAGCCAGAGGTCTTGCATTCGATGACGAGCAGCCGATTTCGATGTACGACTGCTGCGTCGCACTCGTTTTCCACCTGTGCAGCATACGATTGCGTCTTCAGATTCACTGCCCAGTCATGCGGGCGGATGCCGCGCAATTTGTACCAGACATACTCTTCCAGCCATCCGCCACGAAAATAGGCCGCAGCCTCGCGGGATGCGAAGACGATGTCGGTGTCGTTGTTCCATTGGATCAGCCCGAGTCTTCGTGCGTCGTCGAGCAATTCTGCATTGCGTCCGCCAGGCGCGTAGTCGAGGGACTGGCGGGGCTGAAACCTATCTCCGTCCTCGTTCAAAGCGAAGTCGGCGAGTCGGTTCAGTGTGCCGAAGAACTTGTCGTAGCGTTCCGCCTCGTCGCCCATCTTGCGCGTCAGGCTCGCTCTTGAGTCTGCATCCGCTTGCCAGAAGCCGTCCTGATTTCCGTCACTGGTTCGGCGGTAGCCTTGGGCGCGGAGGATGTCGTCGATGCCCAGGACGTCGCGCATGGGATCGATGGACGGCAAGGGTTTCAGCCAGTCGAGGCGGTCACGGCGGGTCTCGGCATAGACCAGATGAAGGTCATCGGCGAGCTCTTCCAGGTTTTCGGCGAGGGCGAGCGTCATGAGCTTGTGGCCCCCTGTGGCGTTGAATACCAGCGGTTCCACGCCAAGCTCCATGGCCACGCCTTCGGCCGAGGCCTTGATGGTCTCCGGGCTCGTGTCGTCGAACGGCATACGGCGGACGGCGATGTCTCTGGCCTCGAGCGCCCGCTTAAGGTTGACCGCTGCGTCTCGCATTGCCGGCGTTTCCAGGATGAATACTTCCGACGCGGACAACTGCAGGGCCGGGATGAGGTTGGCAAGATTCTGGCCGGTTGCGATGCAGAGATGGCGTGAGGGACGGTTCATGAGCGACCTTGCATGTGTCTGGTGTTGGGAGTGGTGGCAGTCTGCTGTCGAGCGTCACTTCATTGCGCGGACCTTGAATGCTTCCAGCCTGGCCCCGAATCTCTCCAGTTCATCTGCCGACAACTCCCGCCCGCGCGCTTCGGCGGGCAGATCGAGCGACAGGTTGAGATAGTGCGCTCCGCGCTCGCAGATACGTGCGGCCAGGTTGACCGGCAGGACGCCGATCACCGTGTCGCCGGGCGCGATGCTGGCGGGGGCGAGGTGGGCGACATGGCGGTCGATGTGCAGGCCCTGACGGGCGGCCCACTCGACGGCGCCGGGGTGGCGGGTGACGAACCAGGTGGTCAAGCCGCTTCCCCCGCCAGCATATTCATGATCAACCGGATCAGCACGTCCTTTTCGTCCGGCCGTGACTGCGCGACCAGCAGCGACAGCGCCGCCAGGCCTATGTCATTGACGACCGGGCTGCCGTCGTCGCCGAACAGGCGGCCGTTGCGGTGCAGGAAGCCGGCGAACAGAAAGGCGCCGATGCGCTTGTTGCCGTCGGAGAATGGGTGGTTCTTGACGACGAAATACAGCAGATGCGCGGCGCGGGATTCCAGCGTGGGGTAGGCGGGCTCGCCGAACACGGTTTGGTCGAGGTTGCCGAGCAGGGCGGCGAGGCCGTCCTCGCGTTCGTTGCCGAAGAGCGCGCTGGCCTGGCCCTTGGCGATCAGGTCCGTCTTCAAGGCGGCGATGCCGGCGCGCGCTTCGGCCACGGGCGGCAGCTCGCCGCCAGGGTGGCCGCGCGGGTCGGTGAGCAGGCCTTCGTCGTAGCGTTGCAGCCACAGGAAGGTCTGCGTGTAGCGCACCACGATCTCGGCCAGGCCGCTGCCGGCGTCGTGCGTCAGTTCGGCGTTCGACAGCGTGCGGCGCACCAGCAGCAGCGCGGCCTCGAGCTCGCGCGCGTTGTGCTCGAGGCGCTGGCGGTCGAGGGTGTAGCCGCGGGTGAGGTGGTCCTTGAGGATGCGGGAGGCCCATTGGCGGAAGCGGATGCCTTCGCGGGACTTCACGCGGTAGCCGACGGAGATGATGACGTCGAGGTTGTAGAGCGCAGTCGGCTTGTCCGCGGGAGGAATGTGCATTTTCTGCACATTGCTTTCCTCGTCCAGTTCTTCCTCGGTAAAGATGGCAGTGATGTGACGGCCGATCACGCTGCGGTCCCGTCCGAACAGTTGGGCAAGTTGAGCCTGACTCAACCAGACATTGTCCTTTTCCAGGCGTACGTCGATCTGGCCCGAGGAGGCCTCGAAGATGATCATTTCAGTCATGGCACTTAGCCTCCGCGCACTGCAGTGAGCCGTTCCTTCATGGCCTTGTCGGCCTTGCCTTCGACCTTGAAGTACGCGGCAAGTCGCTTCTTGATCTCGCTGGCCAAGGCTTCGCGCTGGGGCTTGGCAAGCGCGGCAAGCGCACCGACATGGGCGTCGATGAGTTCCAATGTCGGGAGCCAGTCCTTGCCGGAGGTGAGCTGGAGGAGGGGCGTTTTCGTCCGCGGGTCGGCCGGCAGGCTGGAAAGCCGGGCGTCCAGACGGTTCAGCAATTGCTGGTCGGGCGGCATGCTGGCAAGCGCTGCCTCCGCCTCCTGCCTGCGGCGCTCCGCTGCCTCGGCCTCGCGCCGGGCGGCGCGTTCGGCCTGTGCCTTGGGATCGGCACCGAGTCGCCCATAGCCGACGGAGGTCTTGGCGCCGAACCCGAGCCAGTCGCCGGCATGCTCGATGGCCGCCTCCAGCAGGGCCTGCCAGCGCTGGCGGAATTCGGCAGCTTCTGCCGGTATCAGAGCCGGGTTGCACTGCACATGAAGCGTGCACTCGCAGCCGGCGGGGATGGCGAGGAAGGGGATCGGGTTGGGGGATTCGTTGGCGTGCGGGGTGCCGCCGTCCTGCAGGTAGCCGCTGTGGTGCGGCGTCATGATCTCGACGCTGAGCGCGGGCTTGCCGGCGGGGGGCTGGAAGAAGAGGTCCCAGAAGGCGAGCGCGCCCCGGGTGCGGGTGGCCTGCGTGTCGCCCGATTCGGTCTCGAGCCCGAACAGCGCGTCGATGGCGGTCTGGTCCCAGCCGGCGGCGTCGCCCCATTCGCCGCTTTTCAGCTCTTCGGCTGCACGGCGCAGCACCCCCTTCACGCCGCTGCCCGCCAGGTAGGGCAGGCCGTGCGGGTTGAGGAAGGCGAAGCCGTTCTCGAGCGGGTGCTCCTTGCCCAGGCCGGTGGCGAGCGGCGCGGTGAGGCGGGCAGGATGAGAGAACACGGTGTCACCGAGCTGCGTGGCCAGCAGGGCCTGCCGCCGGCGGAGGGCGGCGAGGGCGTCGCGGCTGTGCTGCGGCAAGGAGCCGGCCACGGTCTTGAACGCGGGTGTCTTGTTGGACGGTTTGCGCCAGTCGGCTTCCCAGCCGTTGAAGTACAGGCCGAACCGATGGCCGGGCGGGCAGTCGTCGAAGCTGACGTTGCGGGTGAGGTAGTCGGGCAGGGCGTGGGTCATGGCGCGGCCCTCACAGCGCGGCGGCAAACTGCCGGATCCAGCGCAGGATCAGCAGGGACTCGTCGGTGGCGCGGCGGTATTGGTCGGGCTGGGCACGCAGCAGCGCTTCCATCATTAAGGGAAAGCCGGGGTCCTGGCCGTTGCCCCCTTCACGTTTCATGATCCAGCGGCGCAATTGGCCCGCCAGCGTCATGTGGTGTGGCTTGCCCTTGTCCTGGTAGAACGCCAGGGTCTGCATCAGGCCGTTGTTCATGATGAGCGCCGGAGCGGCCTTGGCGAGGTTGCGGTAATCATCGCCGGCGAGGGCCGTGCCTTCCTTGGCGCAGTCCCAGGCGAACTGGGCGCGTTGCTGCTCGAGCGTGACGGGAGCGGTCTTGGCGGTGGTGTTCATGGGGTCTCTCCTTGCTTCAGGCGCCGGCGCCCGGCAGCACGCGGGCACTGACCAGGCCGCGTCCGGTGGTGGCGTCGCCGCCGACCTGCAGCAGCTTGCCGTCGATGGCGCCGCTGACCTGCGCCAGCACTGCTTCGGCGGCGAGCTCGCCCTTGCCGCTGCGTTCGCGGCTGGCCATCAGGCTGCCGAGCAGCAGCGATTCCGGCGGCAGGTTCTCGGTGTAGAACAGGCCAGTCTTGGCCGCTGCGCCGGTCGTGTTGTCGATGCGCACATGCGGCTCGACCACGGTGGCGTTCTTGGCGAACCAGGTGAAGTCCTCGTCGGACAGCAGCACGAGGTCGCGGGCGAACTTTTCGCGGAAGAAGCTGTGGGCAGCTTCGGCGGGCAGGGCGTTGTCGGCCAGCCAGCGGGCGACTGCCGCGAGTGCGCTCGCTGCGGTGGGCGCATTCGCGTACTCGAAGGCTTCGAGGTGCAGCTTGTCGCCAGCGAGCAGCTTGGGGTTGGCGGCGCAGCAGGTGCCGCTTGGGACGGGCTCGGGAGGCGTTGGCATGCCGGTAATGCCGAGTTGCGCGAGCAGGCGCGCAGCACGTGCCAGTGCGTAGGCGCTGGTGGCATACACATAACCTTCCTTCACCGAGCGCACAGGAAAGACGACGAGCTGGGCGTCGCCCAGGCTCACCGCGCCGGCGTGCAGGGTGCCGGATTGGGAGTCGGGGCCGAACAGGCGGTCGAGCAGTCGCTCGCCGGCCGGGCCATCGCTCCAGCCGGGCAGGGCGTGAAAACGATGACGAATGGCGCCCTTGAGGCCCGAGCCCGGAAACACCGGATGCTCGCTGTGGCGCTCGCGGGCGATGGGGTTGTCGATCAGGCCGAAGGCCTGGCCGGCGCCCATGTGGACCGGGCTGGTAGCGTAGAGGAAGAGGGCGGCGTGAGCTTGGAACATGGCGGGTGTCCTTCGTGGATGTGAGGGCCGGCAGGCGCTTCAGCGCCAGGCGGCGAGCAGGCAGTTGTTGAATCCTTCGGCGCGGCGCGAGCGATCGTCGAGCGGCAGGCCTTCGCCAGCGAGGGCATCGAGTGCGGCCGGATCGCCCTGGAAGTCGTCCAGCCAGTACACGCTGCCGGTGGGGACGGCGCGCAGTGCGGGCTTGGGTTGGTGGTGGGCGACGTCCCAGCCGGAGAGGGTTTCCAGTCTTGGCAGCGCGGCGCTGGCGAGGCGGGCCGAGGCGCCATGGAAATGCCAGCGCCCATCGGCTTGCATGCTGGGCAGGCGCCAGCCGGCGGGGAAGATGCCCGGGCTGGTGAGGAGCAGGCGGAAGCGTCGGGCGCTGGCGAGCACGCGGGTGTCGGCACGTGGCAGAGACACGGCGCAGGCTTTCACGCTGGCGGCGTGGCCGTCGCCGCCAAAGCGCAGCAGGCCGCCCTGGGGAGTCAGGCCATCGGCACCGGCGACATGCGCGACGAAGCCCACACCCGGTTTCAGCGCCACCGCTTCGCTGGTGTAGAGCTGGCCGTCGGCCACGGTGTTGCGTCCGGCTTCGAGGGCGATGCCGAGGCGGCTGTCCAGCGACCAGAGTTCGGAGGCCGCGATCCAGTGCTGCTTTGCTGCGGACAAAGCTTCGCCGCGCTGCCAGGCGGTGATGCCGGCGGTGGTGAGCCAGAGGCCGGTCTTCGGCTTGCCGGCGGCAGCTTGCTGCAAGGTGGGTGGAAGGGGGAGAGGATGGCTGCTGGCAAGCGCAGCATGCAGGCGCGTGGGTTTCAGCGCGGTGGCGTGGTCATGCTCGTCGACACTGACGTCGGCGGGCAGCGGCAGCAGCGCTTCGAACAGTGGGTCTTCATCTTTGCCGGTGCGGCGTGCGAGGCCGAAGTGAGCGATGCGGAAGCTGCCCGGCTGCGCGACGCTGCCCAGCACGGCGGCGAAGGCTGCCGGGTCGATGCCGGCGTCGATCAGCATGCGGCTGCGCAGCGCGCCGGCGGCGACCGAGGGCCAGGGCGGCATCAGCGCTTCGCTGTGGCTGCCGGCGTCGGCGAACAGCTTGTTGCCGCGCAGGATCAGGACGTCGAGCGGTTCGATGAAGAGGGCGGTGGAAGAACTTGCGGGCATGTCAGCGATCCTTGAGGGCGCGGCTTTCGCGGGCGAGGAATTCGGCAACGGCGAGCACGTCGCGGACGGTTTCGGCTGGGGAAGTGTCCCCCAGCCGTGGATGGAAGGCGACGCTCGCAAGCTTGTCGGCGAGCAGCGGAGCCTGGGCCTGCGCGAACGGATCGCCGGCGCTCTGGCGCTGGATCTGGTAAGCCAGGTTGCGGGTGACGAGCGCCTGCAATTCTTCCCGGGGCATCTGGGCTGCGGATGGGAGGTGCGGCAGCCAGCCCTGGGTGACGTAGGCGGCCTTGCGCGAGGTGTCGTCGCCAGCGAACAAGCGGGTGAGCGCGGCGAGCGCCTGCATGGGCGAGTCGTCGAGCGTGGGCTTGTCGGCGAGCCGCCATGGCAGGCTCAGTTCGGTGGCGCCGCCGCCGCGCTTGAGCAGGGTGATGGCGAAGGCATCGCGCCCGCCGCGGTGCTTGGCGCGTTTCTCCGCCTGGCGCAGGGTGCGCAGCACGGCTCCGAGCGGTGCGCTGTGGTGGGCGATGACCGCGCCGGCGCTGGCGGTGGCGCGCTCGCCCATCAGGCGCAGCAGCTTGCCGTCGAGCACGGCGTGGCCACCGCCGAGACGCAATGCCGTCGGTCGCGCCAGGTCGAGGCCGAGGGTGTCGGACAGGGCGTCGGGGACGGGCAGGCCAGCATAGGCGGCGCGCAGCAGGCTGAGGCAGGCGAGCAGGTCGTCGACCGCCACCAGGGCCATGACGTCGTCACCTCCGGCATAGATGAGCTTGCCCTTGCAGCGGTTCTCGACGATGTCCTGCGCCAGCGTGAGCGCGAAGGCGTTGAGTGCGCCGGAGATGGCCATGTGGCGGCTGGGCGAGACAGCGCGTGGGGCCTCGAGGTAGGCCTGGTGCTCGGGGCGGGTGAAGTGTGCCTTCATGCGCTCGTGGATCTGCGGATGGAAGGTCGTCCGGGTCTTCAGCGTGAAGGCGTTGTCGGTGCCCGAGATCCAGGCGCCCATCTTGTCGCCGTCGAGCAGGATGAGGGCGTAATAGGACTCGGGCGTCCCGCCCAGCAGGGTTCGGGCGAGGTCGGCGCTTTCGTTGCGCGCTTCGGGATCGTCGCTGGCGTCGCGTTCCATCAGGGCGGGCAGGGCGCGTGTGAGGGTGCGCTGATCGTCGTCGAAGTCCCTGCCACGGTGGAGCGCGCGCACCAGCCGGCGTGGCAGGGCAGCACGCTCGGTGCCGGGTTCGCGGGCCTTGGCGAGCAGTTCACGAGCGCCCTTGCCGAGTGGGGCGCCGGCCGCCAGCCAGCGCTCCAGCGAGGTGGAGATGGCCAGGGTGTGGGTGGAGATGACGAAGCGCTGGGTGTCGATGCCGAAGGATTCGCCCAGCTCCTGCTTCACGAACCAACTCGGCCACAGGCGCTTCAGCATGGCGAGTGCCGACAGGTGTTCTTCCTTACGGCTGATGCCGGGGCGCCGTTGGGCGGCGAGGTTCCACAGGGTGGGCGCGCGCTTGCGTTCGCCCTTGGGGATGGCGAGGTGGGCGCGGTCGTGGGTGAGCCATTCCGCCTCGCCGGTGAGGTCGCAGCGGTAGCCTTGTTCGCCGCCGTCGGGGCGCTGGGGGGCGGTGCGTACGCTCTTTGCGCTGGCGGCCAGGCGGTCGAGCAGTTCATAGATGGCGGGATAGAGCACGCCGGCATTGGGGCGGTAGAACTGAGTGCCTTCGAGATCGAGGGGCCTGGACAGGCGCTGCCAGGCGGGGCTGGCGAGAAAACCGCCGCTGCCGAAGAAGGGCGCGCTGGCTTCCGCGAGTTCGGCGGTGTCGGGCACTTCCCCTGCGCGTTCGTCGACCAGCGGGGCGAAAGGCACGACCGCCCAATGCACTTCGGGAAAGCCGTCGAGCTGCGTCGCGAGCTGGGTGTGGCAGGGCAGCGCAGGGCTTTCGGGGATGCCGGCCGCCTGGAGCAGATCGGCGAGCATGGCGGCGGCGGTGTCGCGTACGAAGTCCCGTACGGCCTGGGTGACGGCTTCAGCCAGTGCGCGCGCCTGTCCAGCGGGCACGATGGCGACCAGCTTGTTGGGCAGGGCTGCGGCAAAGAGCGGATTGGCGTCGGTGCGGTTCGAATCCTTTGCCCATTCGCATTGCGCGAAGCGCTCGGCATTCACCCCCACTTCGTCGCGCAGCCACAGGTCGACCAGCGGCACGCCGCGCAACTGTGGGAAGACCACCGCGTCCGGGCCGAGCCGCTCGCAGATCACCTTGAGCCCCTGCCAGGCGATGCGTGACAGCAGGTGCGAACCGGCCCACAGGTCCGAAGTCGTGCGGGCCTGGGCGATGAAGTCCTGCACCGGACCGAGGCTCATCGACAGCAGCGCAGGGTTGGCGTTGTCGTCGGCGGCAAAAGAAGAGGCGAACGCTGCGGACAGGTCGAGGTGGGTCCAGATGGTGTGGTCGGGAATGCGCGTGTCGGCCGGAAGCAGCTGCCATAGCGCGCGCAGTCCGTCGGCGTCGATCTCGGGGCCGAAGCGCCAGAAAGCCAGCGCCGTCCTGCGTGCATCGGGCTGCCCGTCGGCGTCGCGTTCGATCAGACCCTTGAAGTGGGCGGTCGAGGCCGCCTTGATGTGCGCCGGGTCGATCTCCAGCTTGCCCAGCGGGTAGGCAGTGCCGGACAGCGGATGGATCAGGACCGGGGTTTCCGTGAAGCGCACCTGTGTCCATGCGGCGTAGCGGCCATCCTTGCTGTCGCGCGGGAATTGCGGACGATCGGCGGCGCTGGCCCAGTGGTCGGCGCGCTTGACGTGGCGGGCCAGCGCGCCGATGCCGCGGGGGAAAAGCGCCTGCTGGAGTTCGCGGACGGTGCCGCCTTCGTGGCCTGCGGGGTCGCGCAGCAGGACGAGCGCCTTCTCTGCAGGATCGTGGGTCCAGGCGGCGAGCTTGGCGAGCCAGATGTTTTGTGTGGGTTCGGACATGGCGGGCCTATCGGGTCAGGCGAGACGGGTGAGCTGGGGGTTGGCGTCGAGGAGGCGATGCACCCGCTGCCAGGTGTCGAGCAGGTCGATGCCGTGGTGGGGCAGCGTCGGCTTGCAGGGCGTGTGGTAGATCAGCGCACGCACTGTGCCGTCGGGTTGGGGGTGGAGCTTGAAGCGCAAGGTGTTGGCGAGGCGCCCCTTGTCATTCCCTTCCCAGGCGGGAACCTTGTGGTTGGTAACGGGGTAAGCGAGCACATGGCGGGCTTGGGGCTCTCGATGCGGCTGCCCGCCCACGAAGCCGAGTGCAACACGAAAGCCAATCTTGGTCTGCGCGAGGAATTTCATCGCATCGCGCCAGTTGGTGAAGATTTGCGCGCTGTGCCATACCAGCACGCCCTTGCCATCGCTCCCGATAGCGTGCGGCCAGTCGAGGTCGAGGCAGCGAGTCAAGGGGCGCACGCAGCCTGTCTCTTCCAATGTGGTCTTGCTCGGAGCGGGCAGTGCAGGTGAGTCGTCGAGGGCCTGCCAGGCGAGCGAACCCCAGCCGTTGCGGCTGCGTCCGCCAACTGTGCCGAACCATTGGGCCAAGCAGAGTGCACGTTGCAGATTTGCCCGTTCGTCATTGGGCAGAACAAGCCGCAACTGGTTGGTTTCGCCGGCCTGAAGGGCTGCGCCTGATTTGAGACGTCCGCGGTCGATGGGGCCGTAGCCAAGGTAGTTCAACGGCTCAACTTGATACCTGGCACGCTCTGCTTCCCGGTGATGAACGGTGGGAAGCGGGGCGTGTTCGCGTTGTGTGCCCTCGTGCCAGTGGTTCAACGCCAGCCGAATCCGACTCTTCTGGTTGCCCTCGGGGTTGTCATCTGCCGCGGTTCCGAACAAGGCTTTCTCTCGCGCCTTGAGCGCGCCCACGTCATAGCCGACTTCAGGCGCCACGGCGATCCGCCACCATTCCCGAATCAGCGCCTTCAGCGGTGGCGTGCGCCAGGCGCCCCTTTGATCGGCATCGCCGAGGAAGGCGGGGCTGGCGAGTTGCAGGCGGTAGGTGTTCTTGATCATTTCGCTTCCCTGGGTCATAGGGTCGGATGCGGCACCGACCTGGATGCGGCGCGTTTCCATGGATTGAATGTGGATATTCGAATGAGCTGCACAGCTTAGCTGTGTAGAGTTGCGCACCACGCTATTGCAAGCCTGCGCGCGCCTTCGGGTCGAGCAGCTGAACCGCATCCGCCCCCAGCGCCAGCCGATACCGATGCGGCTTCTTGCCGCTGTCATCGATGCGGTAGGCGCTGGCGGCGGGGCCGAGGTGCTTGTCGAGCGCGCTGCGCAGCTTCGACAGCCGCGACGAGAAGTAGCTGCCGTCCATGCCGCCGCGCAGCGCGTGCTCGGCCGAGCTCATGTCGCGCATGGGGCCGACGATGGTGCGCAGCTCGCGCAGGTAGCGTGCGGCCCAGGCCATGTCGGGGACGTCCTTGGGTGGTGCGGCGAGTGCGGGTTCGCCGGCGAGCGCGCGTCGCGCGAACACCGCGAGGATGGCGAGCTCGGCCGGTGGCAGGCGGAAGCTGCGGCCGGCGGCGCGGACTTCGCGGGTGCCGAGATCGATCTCCAGGCGCGCGGGGCCGAGGGCCGTGCGTGCGGCGCCGACCGTCGCGTTGAAGCTGGCGCGACCGTCCAGCAGTGCACTCGGCAGGCCGTGGCGCAGGCTGACGAAGGGGATCTCGGCCAGGCTGACGCGGGCGTCGCGTGCATCAGCCAGCTTCTTGTCGGCGGTCTCGATGACGTTTTCGTAGGGGGTGGGGTAGAAGAACGCCCAGGTGTTTTCGAAGGGCTCCGAGACCAGCACGTGCGAGAGGCGGTCCTGCGGGCGGCCGAACAGCGACAGGGCGTAGCCGAGGAAGAAGCCCATGGTCTTGCGCCCGCCGGCGATCGAGACGTGGAGGGCGGTGTCGGGGGCTGCGGTGAGGGTGCGCACCTGCTCGGTGATGAAGTCCGCGCAGGCGAGGTTGTCCTGCGGGCTGCGGATGTCGCTCATGGGACGGCCCTCCGCGTCGCGCAGGATGTGGATGTGGGTGGTGTCGAATGCGATCGGCGGCAGCGCGTAGTCGTGGCGGAGGCGATGGAACCAGCCGAGCTTGTCGGAGAGCAGCGCGAGACGGGCGCGTTCGGCGCCTTCGGAGGTGGTGACGAGATGGATTTCCGTGGGGACGAAGGGCGGATCCGTGGCGATCGCGAGCGCGTAGAGCGTTTCGGTGACGATCTGCGGGGACAGGCCGGTGACGGCGAGCAGGGTGCGGCGGGGGTAGGTGTGCGGGGCTTCGGCTTGCATGGCTGGGCGATCGACCGGGAAGGCAATGCCGTGGTTATAGCCGAAACCATGGCCGGGCCCGTGCACGGCAAGCTTGCGGTGCGGTGCGGTGCGGTGCGCGCGCTTCGCCCTCGGTGCGCGCGGGCGGCTGGGTGCCCGGTTCAGACCCGATAGCTCTTCAGATGGATGCTGGTCTCGCTGCTCTGGATGCCCTTGATGAGGCGGATGCGCTCGAGCACCGTCGACAGCTCGGTGAGGTTGGCGGCGCGCAGGCCCACGAGTAGGTCCCAGCGTCCGTTGGTGTCGTGCAGCTCGGCGACCGCGGGTTCGCCGAGCAGGCTGGCGATCACCGTGCGCGTCTCGTTGCCCTCGACTGCGATGCTCGTCCAGGCGTGGATGTCGTGCGGCTGCGCGTCCGGGCGCAGGCGCACCGTGTAGCCGACGATGATGCCCTGGTCCTCCAGGCGGGTGATGCGGTTGGTGACCGTGCCGCGCGAGACCTTGAGCTTGTGCGCGAGCGCGGCCACGCTCAGGCGGGCGTCGTTGCGCAGCAGGCCGATCAGCTGATGGTCCAGGGTGTCCATTCGATCATTCCGGCAATCCGATGTCGCAAGATTGCCTTAAGGCTGACGTTTTCGATACAGAGTTGTGGATTCTGTTTGGCGGAGCCTTCGGTCAGGATGTGCTCATCGTAGCGCCACATCCAATAACGAGGACGGAGACCGATCATGAGCGCCCCTGAAGCCAGACGCCTGGACACCCGCTACCTGAGCGCCGGGCATGTCGCCGAGATCGTGCGCCGCAAGGGCCTCGCCGGGTGCATCGCCGGTGTCGCCAGCTACCTGCGGCAGGACTTCCTGCGCTGGAACGATTTCGACAAGTGCGCGCGCGTCGCCACGCACTCCGAGGTCGGCGTGATCGAGCTGATGCCGGTGTCCGACGCGCGCAGCTACGCCTTCAAGTATGTGAACGGCCATCCGTCGAACCATCGCTTCAATCTGCCGACGGTCATGGCCTTCGGTGTGCTGGCCGACGTCGAGACCGGCGTCCCCGAGCTGGTCAGCGAGCTGACCGTGACCACCGCGATCCGTACCGCGGCGATGTCCGCGGTGGCTGCCCGTGCGCTGGCGCGCGCGGACGTGCGCAGCATGGCGCTGATCGGCAATGGCGCGCAGAGCGAGTTCCAGGCGCTGGCCTTCCACCACCTGCTGGGCGTCGAGGTCTTCCACCTATTCGACGTCGACCCCGCCGCCACCCGCAAGCTCGCCGCCAACCTCGAGCGCATGGGGCTGGCCTGGCGCGCCTTCGACAGCGTGCGCGAGGCGGTGCGCGGCTGCGACGTCGTGACCACGGCGACCGCCGACAAGACCCGGGCCGCCATCCTCACCGCCGACATGATCGAGCCGGGCGTGCACCTCAACGCCGTGGGCGGCGACTGTCCGGGCAAGACCGAGCTGCACGCCGACGTGCTGCGCCTCGGCCCGGTGTTCTGCGAGTTCGAGCCGCAGTCGCGCATCGAGGGCGACCTGCAGCAGATGCCCGCGGATTTTCCGGTGACCGAGCTCTGGCAGGTGCTCGCCGGCCGCATCGAGGGGCGCACGAGCGCGGCTCAGGTCACGATCTTCGACTCGGTCGGCTTCGCGCTGGAAGACTATTCGGCGCTGCGCTACATGCGCGACCTCGCGCTGGAGCTGGGCATGGGCGAGCGGCTGGCGCTGATCCCGGCGCTCGACGATCCCAAGGACCTGTTCGGCTTCCTAGGGGCAGGGCTTGCCGTCGCCGCCATGAAGTCCACGCACACCGCCGCGGCCTGCTGAGCCGGTCGCCGAGACGCTTCCCGCCTGCGTGAAGACCGCCGGCGAGCGGGTCTTCGCGCCGCGGGGCCAGCGAATTCGTGCCGATTTCGTCCGCAGCTATGTCCATTTTCGCGCCAAAACAATAGGATGACGGGTTTCGGTCGGTCTCTAATCAGAACTGGAACACACGTCATGCAAAGCTCGGGAAAACGGATGATCTCGGTTGAAAAGATCGGTGGCACCTCGATGTCGGCCTTCGGGGATGTCCTGCGCCACATCATGCTCTACGACAAGTTGCGCATCCTCGGTCGCATTTACGTGGTATCGGCCTATTCCGGCGTGACCAACCAGCTGCTGGAGCACAAGAAGACCGGGGAGCGCGGCATCTATGCGCTGTTCGCCGAAGGCGCGGACTACCACGGCGCGCTCGACGCGCTCGCGGTGAGCCTCAAGAAGCTCAACGCCGGCTTTGCCGACCTCGCCCTGCCGCTGGACGTCGCCGACGCCTTCGTCGACACCCGCATCGGCGAGGTCAAGAAGTACCTCGACGCGATGCAGCACGTGCTCGCCAGCGGCTACATCCGCCGCCAGGACGTGCTGTTGGCCGCGCGCGAGGTGCTGGCCTCGGTGGGCGAGTCGCACAGCGCCTTCAACAGCGTCGAGATCCTCAAGGCGAACGGCGTGAATGCCATCCTGCTCGACCTCGCGGGTTTCCACGACGACAAGGCGTGGACCATCGACGAGCGCATCCACAACAGCTTCAAGGGCCTCGATCTCGACAACAGCGTGATCGTCGCGACCGGCTACACCAAGGGCACTGAAGGCATCATGCGCGAGTTCGACCGCGGCTATTCCGAGGTCACCTTCAGCAAGATCGCGGTCGAGGTGCGCCCCGCAGAGGCGGTGATCCACAAGGAATTCCACCTCTCCTCGGCCGACCCCAACATCGTTGGCCTGGAGAACGCGGTGATCGTGGGCGCGACCAACTACGACGTCGCCGACCAGCTCGCCGACGTCGGCATGGAGGCCATCCATCCCAAGGCGGCCAAGCCGATGGAGCTCGCCGGCATCCCCATCCGCCTGAAGAACACCTTCGAGCCCGATCACCCGGGCACGCTGATCACCAAGGACTACGTGGGTGAGCGCGCCCGCGTCGAGATGGTGACCGGCAGCGACAAGGTGACCCTGGTCGAGATCCACGATCCCAGCATGGTGGGCACCGTCGGCTTCGACCTCGGGATCATGGAGATCTTCTTCAAGCACGATGTCTCCTACATCCTCAAGGCGACCAACGCCAACTCGATCGCCCACGTGCTGTGGGAGAGCTCGGTGACGCCCGAGCTGATCGCCGAGCTCGAGGCGCGCTACCAGGTGGTGACGGTCAAGCACAGCGCGATCGTGTGCGCGATCGGCTCCAACATCAGCATCCCCGGCGTGCTCGCACGCGCCGCGCAGGCGCTCGCCGACGCGCAGATCAACGTGAACTGCGTGTCGCAGACCCTGCGCCAGGTGAACATGCAGTTCATCATCGAACGCAGCGACTACAAGAAGGCGATCATCGCCCTCAACCATTCGCTGTGCGTGACGCCCGGGGTGCCGGTGCCGCGCGCCTGAACGCGCCGCGGCGCCCGTGGGGCGTCTTGAAGGAAGAAAAATGGGCGGCCTGCGGGCCGCCCTTTTTCTTCCTTCCTTCTTGCGCACGCGCAGCCTCCGGATGCGGCGGGAACCCTGGGAGACAGGCGTGGTTCAAACGGTCGTTTGACAAGCCCTTATGTCGGTATAAAATTAAACGAACGTTTGATTGAGTGCCGCGGCCGCCTTCGGGCGGCCGCGGCCGATTCCACCCGAAGGAGACCCGCGATGCCCCAGTACGCCCCGCCCTTGCGCGACATGCAGTTCGTCCTCCATGAGGTTCTCGACGCCGTCGGCCAGCTCCAGGCCTGCCCGCCGCACGCCGAGCTCGACGTCGACACCTTCGACGCCGTGCTGGAGGAGGCGGGCAAGTTCGCCGCCGGGGTGATCTTTCCGCTCAACGCAAGCGGCGACACCGAGGGCTGCACGCTCGACCGCGCCACGCACGAAGTGCGTGCGCCCAGGGGCTTCAAGGAGGCCTACGCGCACTACGTCGAGGGCGGCTGGCCGTCGCTCGCATGCGACCCCGGGCACGGTGGCCAGGGCCTGCCCTTCGTGCTCAACCAGTGCCTGTACGAGATGCTCAACAGCGCCAACCAGGCGTGGGCCATGTACCCCGGCCTGTCGCACGGTGCCTATGAGGCCCTGCATGCGCACGGCTCGCCTGCGCAGAAGGCGACCTACCTGCCCAAGCTGACCAGCGGCGAATGGACCGGCACGATGTGCCTGACCGAGCCGCACTGCGGCACCGATCTCGGCCTGCTGCGCACCCGGGCCGTGCCCCAGGCCGACGGCAGCTACCGCATCACCGGCGAAAAGATCTTCATCAGCGCCGGCGAGCACGACCTCGCCGCCAACATCGTGCACCTGGTGCTCGCCCGCCTGCCCGACGCGCCCGCCGGCAGCAAGGGCATCTCGCTCTTCGTCGTGCCCAAGTACCTGGTCGATGCCGACGGCTCGCCCGGCGCGCGCAATGGCATCCACTGCGGTGCCCTGGAGCACAAGATGGGCATCCATGGCAACGCCACCTGCCAGATGGTGCTCGAGGACGCGGTCGGCACCCTGGTCGGCGAGCCCGGCAAGGGCCTGCAGGCGATGTTCGTGATGATGAACGCCGCACGCCTCGGCGTGGGCAACCAGAGCCTGGGCCTGACCGAGGTCGCGTTCCAGAACGCGCTCGCCTACGCCAAGGAGCGCATCCAGATGCGCAGCCTGACCGGCCCCAAGGCGACGGACAAGCCGGCCGACCCGATCATCGTGCATCCCGACGTGCGCCGAATGCTGCTCACCGCCAAGGCCTGGGCCGAAGGCGCGCGCGCGCTGCTGTGCTTCTGCGCGGTGCTCTCGGACAAGGAGTTGCACCACCCGGACGAGAAGGTGCGCAGCGACAGCGCCGAGCTGCTCGCACTGCTGACCCCGATCGCCAAGGCCTTCGTCACCGACAACGGCTTCGCTGCCACCAACGAGTGCCTGCAGGTCTTCGGCGGCCATGGCTACATCAAGGAGTGGGGCATGGAGCAGTTCGTGCGCGATGCCCGCATCAACATGATCTACGAGGGCACCAACACCGTGCAGAGCCTGGACCTGCTCGGTCGCAAGGTGCTCGGCAATAGCGGCGCCACGCTGAAGAGGTTCGCCCGCATGGTGGCCGCGCTGCTGCAGGAGGAGGGGGGCAACGAGAAGATGGCCGAGTTCGTCGCCCCGCTCGCCGATCTCGGCGAGAAGATGAGCAAGCTCACCACCGAGATCGGCGCCAGGGCCCTGCAGGATCCGGACGAGGCGGGGGCCGCCGCGGTGCCCTACCTGCGCGTGGCGGGTCACCTCGTGTTCGGCTATTTCTTCGCCCGCATGGCTGCGGTGGCGCTGAAGAAGATCGCCGCGGGCAGCACCGACCCCTTCTACACCGCCAAGCTGCAGACCGCGCGCTTCTACTTCGCGCGCCTGTTCCCCGAGACCGCGACGCTGGTGCGTGCCGCGCGCGCCGGCAGCGCTGCGCTGATGGACACCGACGCGGCGCTGGCCTGAAAACCGAGCCCCGCTCCCAATCCAAGGATCGACCATGTCTGTGCTCGTCGCCCAGGTCGCGGGCTCGTTCGCGGACGAGATCGCGCGCGGCCACCCGCTCGGCACCACCGGTGCGATTCGTGCCGCCAGCGTGATTCATGCACTGCGGCGCAACAATCTCCGCTACGGCATGGTTACCATGTGCGTCGGCATGGGCCAGGGGGCGGCGGACATCTTCGGGCGCGCCTGAGTCCATCACACTACCCGCGGGGCCCCGGCGCGTGTCCATCACGCCCCGGGGCTGCGCCATCTTCGCGAAGGGAGCATGCATCGATGTCGAAACACGCCAGTCCGCCGGGTTTCCCGGTCCAGTTCGAGCCGGAGTTCATCGTCGGCGTCCGCGAGATCTTCGAGCAGAAGATCGCCTTCAACGCGTTGCTTGGCCTGCAGATCGACGACATCGGCGGCGAGCGGGTGCAGGGCCGCATCGCGATGCGCCACGAGCTGGTCGGGCATTTCGTGCACAACCGCATCCACGGCGGCGTGATCGCGGCCTGTCTCGACGCCATGGGCGGCCTCGCGGTGATGGCCGCGATCGGTGCCCGCCACCTCGACGAGCCGCCCTTCCAGCGCCTGCACCGTTTTTCCAAGCTGGGCACCATCGACCTGCGCATCGACTACCTGCGCCCCGGCATCGGCGAGTCCTTCGGCATGGAGGCCGAGGTCCTGCGCCTGGGCTCGCGCGTCGCCTCGACGCGGATGAGCTTCCTTGACGCCGACGGCAAGCTGCTCGCCACCGGGTCGGCGGCGTACATCGTCTCGTGAGCGCCGGATGAGTGCCGATGCTCCCGCTGCCGGACGCGGCAGTCTCTTCGCCGCGCTGCCTCCGCCCGCCGGCGGCGAGATCTTCCAGACCTTGTTCGCCAATCCGCGCTGCCGTGTCGAGCGCATCGTCTCGCACGGCCAGGCGAGCGCGCCCGGCGAGTGGTACGACCAGGCTGGAGACGAGTGGGTGGCGCTGCTGGCGGGCGCGGCGGTGCTGCGCTTCGAGGGGGGTGACGATGACGGCGACGACGTGAAGCTGAAGGCCGGTGACTGGCTCGTGATCCCGGCACATCGGCGTCACCGCGTCGAGTCGACCTCGGCGGATGCGCTGTGGCTGGCGGTGCACTGCGCCGCCGACCCCGCAAAGTGAAACGGCCCCGGGCGAACCGCCGGGGCCGTGGTGTCAAAGCGCCTGCACTGCGACGCGTGTCTCAGGCGCGCTTGCGGCGCAGCCCCAGCCCCGCGAGGCCGAGCGCGATCAGCGCGATCGACGCCGGTTCCGGCACCGCCTGCACGCCGACGCCGAAGTCGGCAGCGTCGATGAAGTTGCCGACCGAGGGGCTGCCATTGGCGGTGCTGATGGCCTGATACGAGAAGCGCGTGGCATTGCCGAGGGCGCTGATCGGCGCCTCGCCGGCGCTCGTGTAGAAGGCCCAGGC
>Ga0268298_10000892_pt1 | contig 37130 bp, 34 predicted proteins | sample WWTPWeurt_MetaG_FD_194462 | JGI IMG/M metagenome (GOLD analysis project Ga0268298, IMG submission 194462) | Activated sludge microbial communities from WWTP in Nijmegen, Gelderland, Netherland - WWTP Weurt | ecosystem: Engineered > WWTP > Aerobic digester > Activated sludge | place...
GCACTCGATGCCAGGTCCTTCAGTGTCGCTGTGGCTTCCTCTTTTGTTTTGCTCGATGCTTTAGGATTTTTATAAATTTCTGCAGCCTGTTCAAATCGCACCGCTGCGGTTACAAGTTCAGTATCTTTGGAAATTCCCGCTCCACCTTTCAGCCAGCCGCGGAAATAGCTCGCAGAGTTAGCTCCGCCCGAAACCTCCACCCATTCTCCATCACTGAATTCTTCGTTCTCTACGAACGCCACAGTGCCAACAGTAAGATTTGAATTTCCTCTCGCAAGGCCGGATGTGATGTTTGGACGCTGATAGAGTTTCGCATCTCCAGTAATGACGACTCCGCTTTTTGCAAGATAGCTTGCGACCACGTAGCCTTCCTGACCGCCGGCGATTTTGATCTTCGCGTATTCTACTGCGGCGCCCTGAGCTGGCTTGTACGATTCAATTCTGTCGAGAGTCACCACTTCGCCTTTCTCCAGAGAAAGAGGCAGCGCGCTTTTTGGATCTCCCATTGTTTTGAGAACGCCCATGCGAAACCTGGTCACTCTTGTTTCTGTGGATTGCGAAATCTTGCCACCCTGCTTGCATTCTGCGGTGAAGAGTGTGAGCGCGGCGAGGAAAAGGACGAAGGGTTTCATTGCATTCTCTCTGAAGGTGATTGGTCAGAGATGCGTCCCTGTGTCGCGGGACGCAAGCATTTAGCGAGAACCGCCAGACTTAACGGGCGCTTTCTTGCAGTGGCTTTTCAAACTGCAACGGAAATGTTTTCCCTCCGAAGAAACCGGGAAAACTCAGAGTGGTACCACCCTTCACGGTGAAATTTTTACTTCCCTGCAACAGGGCGAAAGGCACTGCAAGAAGGGAAACTTTTGAAACAATCCTGGCTTTTGTTTCTGTTCCGGAGTTCACTACTTCTTGAGTCGATCCGTTGAGCAGTGACATGCCATTGGAGAGCAATTGAAAGTCCATTTTTCCCAGATTGAATTTCCCGGCGGCCTTGTTTCGAACTCCGAGATCAAAACTGACGCCCGCGGAAGGAGAGGCCATAGACGGCGTTTCCAGTTGCAAATTTCCAAACGTGATATCTGGCACAAATGCGGGTACGTTTTGCTCGTAGTCAAACGGAAGGTTCAATCTCGCAGCAGGAGCGCCGGCGAGTGCCGTGACCTGGACATCTGCGTTTCCTTTTACGCGAAAGTGAAACTCTTCCTTTTTCTCCAGGTCCTGGCCCAGATTCATGATCGATTCAAAAGGAATTCTGATTTGCAGCGGAAATGTGCCGGCGCCCGAGGCCGCTACTTCCGGAGTGGTGGTAGTGATGCCTGTGATTGTTTTTCCATCGAGAGAAAGATCTCCTCCCAGAGCGCCCGGAGGTAGTTTGATTGGATATGGATTGTTTAACTTCAGTTTCAATCTCAGATCAATGTATTTCATCGTGAGATCGGTTACATCCGCATCCACGAAATCAATGGTTGGCCTACGACTGAGGATGCTTTCGCAGTTGGCAAGCGAGATGAAGGCAATCAGGAGGTAGAGAGGTTTAAACATATTCTTCCTTTGACTTCTTGATAACAATGCGTCCTTCGTCGTCAAGTCGTCTTGCTGCAGAAAGAATGAATCCTCGGGCCTCGTGGATTTCTCTGAGTGAAATCGGACCCCGCCGGTCAATTTCTTCCAGTATGTCTGCGGCCCGGTTCTGCGAGAGATTGTTGAAGAACATTCGCCTCATGTCTTCTCCAGCGCCTCTCAAAGCGCATGCCAGGATAGAATCGTCATTGATCTGCGATGCGAGAAGTCTCATTTCTTTTGGAGTGAGAGCAATGAGTTCTTCAAACGTGTAGAGTTTCTCTTTCACAGTGGTGAGCAGGTCGGGTGCGGCTGTCTCGAGTTCTTTTAGAATATTGTCTTCCAGATCGCGATCCATGTGATTGAGAATCGTCGCCAGCGTATCTGCGCCACCCACCTCTGAATAGATTTCGTCTTTTCTCTTTTCAAATTTCTCACGAAGCACGCGCGCCACTTTCTCCAGTGCGTCCGGGTGAGTCTTGCTCGTCTTGGCGATGCGCAATGATACTGCAGCACGCAGTTCATCCGGAAAAGAACGTAGAACGGATGCTGCTGTTCTGGGATGAATGCTCGCCAGTGCAATCGCTACGACCTGCGGGTGTTCAGCAGAAAGAACTGTGGAAAGCAGGTTTGGATCTATTCCTTCGAGAAAAGCGAAATCGTTTCTAACATCTCGACGATTGACGCGTGAAAGAATCTCTCCTGCCTTTTGTTCGCCCAGGCTGCGCACGAGTAGATCCGTGGCGCTGTCTATTCCTCCGCGAACAGGTGGATCAAAGTCTTCTACAATTGCATGGAATTCACCCAGGATACTTTTCTTTTCCGTCGCCGTGATGCTTCGGATTCGGATCATTTCCGAGACCACTTTTTCCACTTCTGCAGGTTCCATCTCGCGAAGGATGACAGACGCCTGGTCCGGTCCGAGAGACAACAGTAGCTTGGCCGCGCGCGTGGCCCCGGAGTCTGAAGTAGGAGGCACCGGCGTTTGCGCCGGGCGCTTCATCTGGGGCACAGGGTTCGTCGGGAGGATGCCCTCATCTGAAATCAGAACGTCGATGCTTCTCTTCTGCATGACTCACTCATGTGACATAATCCAGAGGAGGCAAGTTGATTTTGCAGCGAAACTGCGATTGTCTATTTTTTCTGATCGCCCCGGGGCGTGATTCTGCTGTCTTGATTGGTATGAACGGGATTCCTGGATTGCCAGAGATTCTGGCACCTGCGGGGGGCAGAGAACAGTTCTTTGCCGCGCTTGGCGCAGGTGCAGACGCAGTGTATCTGGGACTCAAAGGATTCAACGCCAGAGCACGCGCTGAAAATTTCACTCTGGAAGATCTGCGCGAACTCGTGCCTCTCGCGCGCACTTCAGGAATGAGAGTGCTCGTGGCCACGAACGTGGTTCTCAAGCAGGATGAACTTCCGCTGATCATGGACGCCATAGCGGAGCTGGATTGGATTGGAGTGCATGCTTTGATCATTCAGGACCTCGGGCTGGCGCGTACCATTCGCGAAAGAATGCCATGGATGAGAATGCACGCGTCCACGCAGCTTGCAGTACACAACGAAGACGGCGCTGCCTTTGCCGCAGATATGGGATTCAAACGAGTCGTTCTTGCTCGTGAACTCACTGCGCGAGATATCTCGCGAATCAAAGAAGCAGTGGGCGATCGGATTGAACTGGAAGTGTTCTGTCACGGGAGTCTGTGTTACAGTTACAGTGGTCTTTGTTTTTTCAGCGGTGCAGAGGATGCGCGAAGCGGCAATCGAGGCGAGTGCGCATACACGTGCAGAAAGCCATATCGAATTGTGAGCGAACCAGGATATGGATTTTTGTTCAGCATGAAAGATCTGGCCACGAGCGATCACGTGGATGCTCTTCTGGGTGCAGGTGTGAGTGCCTTGAAAATAGAAGGCAGAAAGAAAGATGCGCAATACGTAGCTTCTTCGGTCGGTCTTTATAAACAGGCGCGCGATCGAGCTCTTGGCGAGGCTTCCGGCGCTGCACGCAATTTCAGCGAAGATTTAAAATCAAGCTACCAGAGAGACACCACGAGCTTCTTTGTCAAAGGACGATACCACGAAAACGTAATCGATCTGGATAACGCGGGTCATCGCGGAACCAGGATTGGTGTGGTTCAGAGTGCAGGCAAAGGCTGGATGGAAGTGACCACGAGCGAACCATTGGACCTTTTTGATGGCTTAAGAGTGGATTCACCGGATCAGGTTTATCACGCCCTGCCGCAGCAGGGACAGAACTTGCGTGGATCTGTAAAAAAGGCGCAGGCTAAATATGAAAATGAAATATGCCAGTTTTCATTGCGCGAAATGCAGAAAGGATCGAAGAGAATGACCACAGCTCTCGCGGGAGATCATCTTCGCATCCAGATTCCATCAGATGCGCGTGTCAAAGAAGGAGACGTTGTATTTCGAGTGCGCTCGAATGAGCTCAAAAGATACGTGGATTCCATTTCTTCTGAATCAGGACGATTGCGATCTCTCTATCTCATGCGCATGCTCGTTTCTATTCAGGACGGTCCTCCGCTGCAGCTTCGGGCCTCCCTGTTCGATCATTCAGGAGAGATCGTTTCTGCTTCTATACAGACAGAAGCAAGTCGGCCCAGGGGCACTTCTACCCTGGCGCAGGACCTGCGGGAAACCTTTGCACTGTTAGGTGATGCAGGAGTTGAGTGCGATGTGGAGGTCGAGGGGGATCCAGAATGGTTTGTTCCGCGCAGCAAAATAAAAGAATTGAAGCGAATGCTTTCTTCGCAGGCCCTCCAGAGCATGCCCGCGATTCTCGCCGCGCGAAAGAGAGATGCGAGGCCTTCCAGTCAAGGGAGCGCTCCGGTGGCTCGCGCGACAACATATCAGATCAAGGTGGATCGCCTGGAATATTTGTCCGCTCTGGATCAAATTCTAACCAGTCATCCTGGTCTGGTGGATGAAATCATCTTCGAGCCAAAGAAATCGAATATTTCAAAATCTTCGCCGACAGATGTCTTCGCATCTCTTCGAAGCGTAGCAGACAAGCATAGCGTTCATGTTCGATTTGCCATTCCGGTTGTGATTCGATCGTGGGATGAAGGCCATCTGCGCGCCTATGTGAATGAATATGTTCTCCAGGGAGGGTCTCGATTTGAAGTCGCCAATGTGGGTGCGTTTAAGTTCCTCCAGGATCACAAGATAGCGCTGACCGATCTTGCCTCCGACTTCACTCTGTACGCTCTCAATAGCCAATCGGTTCTTTCCTTGCATGAGCTTGGGTGCAATCGAGTGGCGCTCTCTGTCGAGGATGACTGGCAGAACCTGCAGCGCCTTCTAGCGCAATGGCCCCACCAGGAGATACTCCCTCAGGCGATTTTGTACAAAGACACACCCCTTTTTATTGCAGAGGCTTGCTCGCTTACGGCTCTTCACAACGGTTGCCCTACTTCGAAAGTCTGCGGGTACCGCACTCTCGAGATTGAAAACGACGAGGGAGATCGCTTCTTTGTAGCGCATGAACAGTGCAAATCCATTGTTTTTGGAAAGAATGCGTATAGCATTTCCGGCAGACGCTCCTTGCTCGAAGGGGCCGGTGTCCATCGCTTCAGGTTGGATTTTTTGACCCGGCTCTATTCCAAAGAAGACATACTCAGGATTGCAAATCTAGCATTCAAGGACCAGCAGATTGCAAACACCCATCCAGCAAATTTTCACCGCAAATTGCTTTGACCCTGGAAAAGAATTTGTAATTCCAAATAGAACGTTGTGAATCTGCTCATGCGTATTTTCATTTTGCTTTCTCTGCTGTGGATGATTGGATGCAAAGACCTTCGCGATGGTTACGAGAAAGGCTTCAAAGAAGAATTCCAGAAGAGCTTCACAAAATCCTGTGCGTCAAGCGCGGTGAAGAAGGGAATGAACGAAGCTAAGGCAACCGAATACTGTGCATGCACCGCCAAAGAACTCGCCAGTCGGCACAGTTCGCAGGAATTGATGAAGATGGCTGCCTCTGACAAGGACGGAGAAGTGGCGGCGGCTGTTAAGGCCTGTACGAAGTAGCGCCGTATTTGCATTTTGAAATGAGCTTGCATTGACCGCAGAGTGGTCTGGTGGGCTTGCAAACCAGAGCGCAGTAGTCCAGCACCGCCAGGTTCAAATCGCGCGAGTGTTTTGTTTGTACCAGAGAATGCGCCACATCGGATACAAATCGATTTCTTCTGGATTCTTGCGTGAACTTTTTGCCAGAGATGCGGCAAATCAGGCGTGCCATATTTGAGTCGAGAGCAGGTAGTCTTTCACCGTAAAGCCGGTTGCGAATCATTGCATTTGAATATTCACCTACACCTGGAATCCTCGTGAGATCGTCGTTCGCGGAAGGCTTTCGCGTTTTGTATGTATCCTTTAAGTAATCGATGGTCTCAAGAATCTGTTTCGTTCTCCATTTCAGACCAAGCGGAGCGAGAATAGCGAGAACTTCTTCCCTGTTTGCTTGAGCTGATTGGGCCGTTGTGAATCTGGAAGTGAACTTAGCATACACTCTGGCTGCCTGGTCTGCGCGCGTACGGCGCAGCATCATTTCTGCCATGGTGAGATGGAACCAGTTCCCAGTTTTTCTCCAGGGATAGTCTCTGGCGTTTTTCTTGAACCAGGCCAGGAGAGTACGGCGGACGGATCTATACGGAAATTCGGATGCGTCCATGGGCGGAAGTTCGCTGCGTTTTTGTCGCGGCGTCCAGCGCCTTTTTCATGTTTTCAGCAATGGCCTGGACCACGGGGACTGCCACTGAGTTTCCGAATTGTTTGTAGGCCTGGGTGTCCGAGACTACAATCTTGAAATGGTCAGGGAAACCCATGAGTCTGGCACATTCTCTGGGAGTGAGTCTCCTGGGATTTTTTCCTCGCGAAGGAATCAGAATTTCAGATCCGTCTTTGTAGTAACGTGCAGATAGAGTTCTTGAAATCCCATCGCGCGACGCCAGGCCAAATCCGAAACCGTGTCCCTGCGCTTCGTGCTTCGCTTTGTAGTCTTGCAGGTATTGCCAGAGGTGATCGGACAGAGTGTATTTGGCCGGTACGTTTTTCTCCAGAATGTCTGATAGCCTTGGGGACCGATCCTTCAGTTCCGGAAATTGAAATGCTTGAAATGATTGCAGATTGCGAAACCCGGCGATGAAGATTCTTTCTCGATTTTGCGGAAGTAGTTTTCGAGCGTTGAGAAGGGAGTGATGCACATGGTAGCCAGCCTCTTTCAGTGCGGCCAGAATCACTTGCATCGTTCTTCCTTTGTCATGCGACGTCAGGTTCTTTACATTTTCTAGCAGAAGAGCGGACGGCTTCTTGTCTTTGAGGATGCGCAATACTTCAAAGAAGAGAGTGCCCTGCGTTTCATCGGCGAAGCCATGCGGTCTGCCCAGGGCATTCTTTTTCGAAACCCCTGCAATGGAAAAGGGCTGGCATGGAAACCCACCGCAGAGCACATCAAAGTCCGGCAAAGTTCTGCTATCTACTGCGCGAATGTCCCCTGCCGGCGTGTCCTTAAAATTGGCTGCGTAAGTGAATGCGGCTGATTTGTCCCATTCACTCGAAAAAACAGACGAGTAGCCTGCGTTTTCAAACGCCAGACGGATTCCGCCGATGCCCGCAAACAGATCGATGATTTTGTAGTTTCTTCTATTGTTAGCGCGCGCAATGCCGCGGGATTGTGGCCGCATAGATGTATGATCGGTAGAAACGGACCTGGAGCCTGGAACTTTAGGTTTCTGCATGCTTCTGTCTACAGCCTGAGTGTGACAGGTTTCGAGAAATCACGAGATCGACCATGTTTCCAGGTGTTCTAGTGCAGAGCCCGGTGGCACATCTGTAAGAGGAGAAAGCGACTCTAACTCGATGAGGTTTTCGTTTGTGTAACACTGTGCCACACATCCCAGGTCCGGGTAGCTGCCGTGTGGCGTGCGGAATTCCTTGGAGAATGTTTTTCCCTGACGATTGTATGTGAGCCTGCAGGAATCACCGGTTCGCGAAACTCCCATCTTCAGAGCGCTCGACGGTTTGTGCTCAATACAAAGGGAGCTTGCATCCCAGGAAATTCTCTGATCGTTCATTCTAGTGTAAGGCCAGAGGATCACACTACCCGCAGGGTTGAGTCCGGGGCCAGTGTCGCACGCTACAGGAAGAGTGGCCCTGCCTTCTCCACGAAGTGCAGTGATGGGCCACAGCGAAGGCTTCACAGGTGCGTGCGAACGATTGATGATTCTGTGAAGCAGGTTGATCCCCTTCTCTGAAAATGAAATCTGCATTTGTTTTTCCAGACCGGTCCATTTCCCAGGCTTTTGAATCAAAAGGATTCCGTTTTCAGTTTGGCTCCATGTGATTGGATCATTGTCTGATTCGTAGGAAAGCTCTGGATGCTCCGGAGCAATCCAGAGTCTGTGACCGCCATACAATCTCCAGGCTTCTTCTCCCTTTTTGCCTGCATCCTCTTCAGAAACATGGAGCCAGTTTGAGTCCCCATTGTGTGAAAGGCCCAGAATTCTGATTCCAATATCTATTGGGATAGTGATTTGATAGACGTTATTCGCTATTGCAATGGCATTCCATCCGCGAAACTCGATCCTATCCACATTCATTGTTTCTTCCTCCGAAGAATGCTTCGAAGCGCAAAAAAGCTTAGAATTCCAATGGCCAGTGCGAGCCCCGCCAGAAACATACTCAGGCGAAAGCGATAGGAAGCCTCCGGGAGTGCAGGAGACTGCTTCCCGGGTCTGGAAGCAGATATGATGCTTTGAAGCTCCGCCTCCATGGCTGTCCAGTGTTCCTGCCGTAAGGTTTTGCCTTTTTCCGGTACAAACACGAATCGATACTCGAAGTCGCGTGTAGCAAAATAACCTTCTAACCTTACGACTGGATTGGTCCGGGTGGTATTGCGAAAAATGGCGGCTCGTTGGCCGTTTGAAAAATCAAACTCATGATAGCCGCGAATAAAATCGCCATTTTCTTTTGCCCGATCTTGAATTTCAGAAATGTCGCTGGTGCGCCGTGAATTGGGAGTGCATACAACAAACAGAGTCCAGGGTTGTTCGCGGACTGTGATTGCCTTGAGTGAATCCACTCCCTGTTGCGCAACATAGCCAGAAAGGGTAAGAGTGTAGTCGCACGCAGAAAGAAAAAAATCATCCGCTTGAAGCGGCTTGATGAGCACCAGTGCAATTACAAGCGGAACGATTCGCATGTTGATCACCTTTTGAAGTCAGGCCCGGCCGGGTCAACTGCAAGGAGCGAAGATGAGAATCATCCAGGGAATTTTGAAGCGTAGTTCGAAGAGAGCCTATCTGGCCATGTATGATGCAAACGGCATTCTCAGGATTGTTCGATTGACTGGAATGCCGCCCTGCCAGTCAGGAAATACGGTGACTCTGCATGGCGATTTTTCTTCCGGAGTCTTCCAGGTAAAGTCGGCGCGGCCGCACAGATTTCCGCGGTTGCTCGAAGCAGGCTGAGGGTTTCGTTGAGTTTGGTTTCTCTCAGAGAATGAGGCGAAGCGCACCTGGCATCACTTCTGCAGTAAGTGGCGCTTTGCCCACCGCTTCTCCGTCGCAATCTATCAGGACAGGGTTCAGATTGTCTGGTTCGATGCGGATGGTCTTCACTCTCGCCGTCTTGACTCCGTAACAGTGAGAGATTGTGCCGTTGTACAGATTGCGAGAGTAGCGCACTTTCTGTGCGAGGCTCCAGTTTCCGAGAATCGTCACATCGAGTAGTCCGTCTGTGATGCTTGCATCGGGCGCGATTTGCATTCCGCCTCCGAAGAACTGACCATTGCAAATCGCAAGAGTTGTAATAGTCTCCGTTGTCTCCGGTCCACCATCCAGGCTGATTCTTACTTTCGCATTCTTGTATGTGATCGCGTTGGTGAATGATGTTGAAAAATAGCTGAACGCTCCGAATCGACGTGAGCTTGAATTGATTGCTTTCACAACTTCTCCAGCCAGACCGCATCCCGCCACATTGACAAAGTATCTCTTTGCCTGGACACCCTGATGATTCGTGAACGTGATTCTACCTGCGTCCACTGCATGATCGCGCGCAGACAAAATCTTTTCGAGCACGAGCTGGATGTCCGTTGGCGCACCGATGGTGCGAGCAAAGTCACCGCCAGTTCCGTGATTGATGATTCCGATTCTGGGTCGCTGTGATTCAGAGAAATGAAGAACGCCGTTTACCACTTCGGAAAGAGTTCCGTCACCGCCAATGACGACGATGCTTTGAACACCCTCATGAATCGCTGCAGATGCCAATCGCTCACCGTCTCCTGGTGCGCTGGTGAGTTCAAAACTGAAATTCTTCAGCACAGAACTCATTCTTTTCTGGGTTTCGGGCCAGCGCCTCCCGGCTTCACCCCCGCTGGATGCTGGATTCACGATGGCATGGATGGATTCGTATTTCATGAAAGGGGTAGACAATCGAGATCCCGGGGAACACAAATGTAAACTACTTTTCGGCGCGACAGCCACTCGTGGTCAGAAGAATGTCCAGACGCAACCGCACCAGACTGCTCTCTGTAATAATCGCGAGCTTTGTCTCTGCGCTCATCGGGTTCGTTTACAGTTTCACATTCAATCAATCCATATTCGGCGGGATCGTCACCGGGTTCACCATGGGATTTGTGGTTTTGTCTTTCGAATGGTTTGTTCTTCAGGGTAGATACGCTCACCGGACGCGCAATGTCTCCCCTCCAGTGTTTCTATTGATTTCCCTTGTTTGCTGGACTATTCTGCTCTTTACCATTCTTCGCATTTCGCACAGTCTCTTTGCGCAGCCAGGTGATGTAATTCCGATGTGGTCGTGGAGAACTGCACGAGGAATGATTCTCGGCGTAGTGATGATTAGCGGAATCAATTTGTTTCTTCGCACAAAGTATCTCGTGGGTATGCGCGTTCTCGGAAACTTTTTTCTGGGAAGATACAATCGTCCCGTCCAGGAAGATCGCATCTTCATGTTTCTGGATCTAGAAGGATCTACTGCGATTTCAGAAAGACTCGGGGCCCTTCGCACTCACAAACTCATTCGCCGTTTCTTTCAGGACGTGGCAGAGCATGTCTACGAATTCGGAGGAGAAACACATAGATACGTGGGCGATGAAGTAGTTGTGACATGGCCAACGAATCAGGGTTTGAAAAACGCTGCCTGGGTGAATTGCATCTTTGATATTCGCCAGGCGATTGATGCAGAGCGTTTCTCTTACTATGAAGAATTTGGAGTCATGCCAGAATTTCGCATTGGACTTCATTGCGGAGAAGTGGTTGCGGGAGAAGTAGGAGAAGACAAGAGAGAGATTGTTTACATAGGAGACACAGTCAACACTGCGGCCAGGCTAGAACAACTTTGCAGAGAAAAGGGAACCTGGCTTCTTGTTTCGGAAGACATTCTATCACGCACTGAGCTTCCTTCTCACATCGAGTCCAAGAGCCTGGGGCCCGTTACATTGCGCGGAAGATCCAAGTCCATGGAAGTATTCACTCTGCGTCCCATGAAGAAATTGGATTCTGAAACCTGAGCGCGAATCTCTGCTTTGCGTCAAAGTGCATTCGCCCATCTTTCGAATTCACGACGCATGCTTTTAGCCGCTTCCTCTCCGCCCTGCCTGAGCACTCGAAGGCTTTCTGCTCCAGCGGACTTTGAAAGCTTTTCGCCGTCTTTTGTAATGAGGCTATGGTGAATGAAAGAGGCGTTCTTGAAGTTCAAGAGCCCTGCCTTTTCTGCGATCAGGGTTTGCATGGCTGTAGAAGGCAAAAGATCCATTCCACGAACAATTAGATTCATTTGCATATCTTCATCGTCTGATACGGAAGCGATCTGGTAAGAAGGAAGTCCGTCCTTTCTTCTGATCACAAAGCTTCCTGTCTCCGGGCCAATCGCAAAACTGGTTGTTACGCGATCCTTGATCTGAACGATTTCACCTTGTGCCACGCGAAGGCGAATGGATGTGCCTGGTTCATCCAGGGGCAGGTTCTTTGCTTCGCACGTTCCTGGATACACCGGTCCAGTTTCGGTTCTACTACACGTGCAGGCGAAGCAATGCCCATGGTCGATCAACCTTTGAATCAGATCATGATAGCGGCGGAGTCTCAAATCTTGAGAGAAGATGTTTTGCTGTTCCGTAGAATTTCGGGGGCCGGAGTCCCAGTCGATTCCTAGCCAGTGCAACGATTCGAAAATGTCTTCGATGTATTCTTTGCGCCTTCGAGCAGAGTCGAGATCGTCTATGCGCAGGTGCAGTGTGCCTTGTTTTTGTCGGACCAGAGTCCATGTCAGCAGGAAGTTGAAAGCGTTTCCTCTATGGAGGAGTCCGCTTGGGGTGGGAGCGATTCTGCTTCTTGGATTTTCAGGAATGCCAGCGATCAGTTCCGCGAGACTCACGACACAGTTCCGATCTGCGGATCTCTGGTGCAAGAATCGTTTTTTTTGCTTTTCTCAGTTCTGGTGGCTGCCACGATCACGCATGTTCTTTCAAGAAAGCATCTTTCGCTCAAAGCGAGTACTCGTGACCGGGGGAGGATCCGGCATAGGCCTTTGCATCGCACGTGACTTCCTCGCGCACGGAGCCTCTGTTTGCATTCTCGGGCGAGACGAAGAAAAGCTGTCCCGTGCTGCCGCTGATTTGAAAGCCAGTGGAAATGTTTTCACCGTGAGTTGCAATTTGAGATCGGATGAAGAAATTCCCCGCGCGATGGACGAACTTGCAAGCGCGCTCGGTGGGCTTGACATTCTGGTGAACAATGCAGGCGGGCAATTTCCTGGAGGGACGGAACAGATTTCTGCGAAAGGATTTCGCGCAGTCGTAGATACAAACCTGACGGGTACATTCTTGATTACGAAGGCCTGCTTTGAGCGATTCTTGAAAAAGTCCGGTGGATCGATCGTGAGCATTCTCATGGATATGAGAAATGGAATGCCGCTGATGCCGCACTCCGCGGCGGCGCGCGCAGGAGTGGACAATCTTACAAAATCGTGGGCTGCCGAGTGGGCTCATTTTGGCGTGCGCGTGAATTCTGTTGCACCCGGCATCATTCGATCGAGTGGTCTGGATACGTACGCACCTGAATTTCGCAAAATAGTGGAGGAGATGGCTCTTAAGAATTACGCGTATCGCGCAGGCACGGAAGAAGAAGTAAGCGCGGCTGTTTTGTTCCTCTCCTCGTCACTTGCCTCCTACATCACGGGGCAGACGTTGTTCGTGGACGGCGGAGAATCCATTTATTCGCCTTTCTTGCCGCCACGGCCGCATGATCGCCTTCCAGCATACTTGCAAAATAAGAGAAACTAAGATTTGACCGCCTCGTAAATTGTGGTCCTCTGGCAAAAAGACTTCGGAGACCCCTGTGGGAAAGAATTCAAACACAATCGAATCGTTATTCGGACAGAACGTATTTAATCAGCATGTAATGAAGACAATGCTGCCCAAAGAAACATATCGCGCATTCAAACGCGTTCTCGAGCAGGGTCAACCTCTGACTGCAGCTCAAGCGGATGACATTGCAGCCGCAATGAAAGATTGGGCAGTTGAAAAAGGCGCAACACACTTCACTCACTGGTTCCAGCCAATGACTGGCTTTACAGCAGAAAAACATGATTCATTCATCAAGCCAACCGATGACGGTAGAGCTATGGCGGAGTTTTCAGGAAAAGAACTGATCAAAGGAGAGCCAGACGCTTCTTCCTTCCCGTCAGGCGGTCTTCGCGCTACGTTCGAAGCACGTGGTTACACCGCATGGGACATCAGCTCGCCTGCTTTCCTCAAAGAAGACGAAGGTGGACTCACGCTCTGCATTCCCACAGCATTCTGTTCTTATACTGGAGAGGCTCTGGACAAGAAAACTCCACTGCTTCGCTCCATGGATGCTCTTTCGCGAGAAGCGGTTCGTGTGCTTCGTCTGATTGGCAACACTCAGGTGCAGAAAGTAACCACAACTGTGGGAGCGGAACAGGAATACTTCCTCATCGACCGCGAATACTACGAACAGCGTCCTGACCTTATCTTTGCTGGCCGTACACTTTTTGGAGCCATGCCTCCGAAAGGCCAGGAAATGGAAGATCATTACTTTGGAAGTATCAAGGATCGCATCGCGGGCTACATGCGCGATCTGGATCGTGAATTGTGGAAGCTGGGCGTTTCAGCAAAAACAAAGCACAACGAAGTAGCACCTGCACAGCACGAACTGGCACCCATCTTCCAGACCACCAACATTGCCGCAGATCACAATCAGCTCACAATGGAAATGATGCGCAAAGTTGCGATTCGCCACGACCTTGTGTGTCTGCTGCACGAAAAACCATTCGCGGGCGTCAACGGTTCCGGGAAGCACAACAACTGGTCCATGTCTACAGATGACGGCCAGAACCTTCTCGATCCAGGTCATACACCACACGAAAATGTACAGTTCCTGCTGTTCTTGAGCGCTGTGATCAAAGCAGTGGATGAGTATGGAGATCTCCTTCGCGTCTCCGCGGCTAACCCGGGAAACGATCATCGCCTTGGTGCAAATGAAGCTCCTCCTGCGATCATCTCTGTTTATCTCGGAGATCAGCTGGGACACATCCTGGACCAGATCGACGCGGGAGATGCGAAAGAATCCAAGAGAGGCGGAATCCTGGACAGCGGAACTCCAATGCTTTCTACACTGCCCAAAGATTCTTCTGACAGAAACCGTACATCACCGTTTGCATTCACTGGAAACAAATTCGAATTCAGAATGGTGCCAGCATCGATTTCTATTTCTGCTCCAAACTTTACGCTCAACACAATTGTAGCGGAAGCGCTTTCTGGGATTGGAGATCGTCTGGAAAAAGCAACGGACCGTCGTGCAGAAGTCAAAACGATCATTCAGGAAATTGTGCGTAAGCACAAACGTGTGGTTTTCAACGGAAACAACTATGCGAAGGAATGGGTTGCCGAGGCAGCAAAACGCGGTCTTCCAAACATCTCCAGCACCGTAGAAGCTTTCAAGTCCATCGTCGCAGAGAAGAACGTGGCTCTCTATGAGAAACACAAAGTATTCACTCGCACGGAACTGGAAGCGCGCTACGAAATCAGTCTAGAAAACTACAGCAAGACCATTCGCATCGAAGCTCTGACAATGGTAGACATGGCTCGTCGCATGATTCAGCCTTCAGTGATCCGTTATGCGACATTCCTTGCTGAATCAGTTCAGACTGTAAAAGCGGCCGGCGCTGACGTATCCGTTCAAGAAGGACTGCTCAAGTCTGTATCTTCTCTGGGCGTGCAGTTCAATGAGAAGCTCGGGGCTCTGGAAAAGGCCATCGAAAAGGCAGACGCAACGCACGGGTCTTCGCAAGCGCACGCGGAAGCCTATCGTGACGTTGTTTTCACAGCCATGGGCGCTCTGCGTGAGGTTGGAGACAAACTCGAAACAATCGTCGATGAATCCTTCTGGCCAATGCCAACCTACGGAGACCTTCTCTTCCGCGTTTAACAAAGTGAGACAATGTGCGACGGCCGTTCTGGCCGTCGCATCTACCAATCGATTGGTTGATAATCTTTAAGAAATTTCCCACACCAGTGCTGGCCAGTCAGGATTCCGTGGAAGAATGGATCACAGACTCGAGCGGCTCCATCCACAATATCCAGAGGTGGTTCAAAATCGTGTACGTCCTGTTTGTGTTTCGCGAGGATAGCAGGATCCTCATCCGTGACCCATCCTGTGTCTACTGCGTTCATGAAAATACCATGTTTGGCCAATCCGCTTGCTGAAGTGTGGGTCAGCATGTTGAGTGCTGCTTTTGCCATGTTCGTGTGCGGATGACGGTCTGGTTTCCTGAACCGATAAAATTTTCCTTCGATCGCAGTCACGTTCACTATGTGTTTTTGCCCTGTAGGATTTTTCTGCATCATAGGAGCCAGGCGGTTGCACAGTACAAAGGGAGCGATTGCGTTGATCAATTGAAGCTCGATCATTTCCGCGGTTGGGATTTCACCGATGCGAAGACGCCAGCTGTTGGTTTCGCGAAGATCTACCTGTTGTAAATCAGCATCGAGTTTGCCGGCCGGAAACACCTGCTCCGCTACAAGGGACTGATCGTGAGTGTAGGGTATCTGTGAAAGCCTGGCAGAAGAAGTGAGTCCTATACCCGGGAGTCTTCCGTTCCAGGTGACGGGAAGAGCCTTCTCAGTGGCAAGATTGGTCTCTGAAAATAGATTCAAATGACGCAAACAATCTTCGTGCGCAGAAAGCAGGGTGCGCGCCTTCTCGTCGATAGAAGAAAGCCCGGCGGTTTCATTTTCCATCAGATGTGCGTAGAATCCCGGAGGACGTCTCACGGTTTGCGCGGCGTTGTTGATCAGTATGTCCAGCCGATCATACGTTTGCTCAAAGTATTGAGCGAAGAGCTCAACGCTCGGTGTGTGACGTAAGTCCAGACCGAAAATCTGCAAGCGATCCGACCAGGATGCAAAATCATCTTCCTTGCTGTATCGATTTGCTGCGTCGACGGGGAAGCGGGTAGTGACAATTACGCGAGCGCCTGCGCGAAGCATCATCAGCGCGGCCTGATATCCAATCTTCAATCGTGCGCCAGTAATGAGTGCCACCTGATCGCCTAACGGTGCGGTTTGAAATCTCTTCTGATAGTTGAAATCGCCACAGGTTTGACACATGGAATCGTAAAAGAAGTGAAGCTTCGTGTATTCGGCATTGCATACGTAGCAATTGCGGGGTGAACTCAGTTCTGGCGCGGAGTCATGAGAGGGCCCTTCTATCTGCGTGGGAGCTTTGAACACCGTGGCTCTACGCGCGTCCCGGATGCCAGTGGCGGCTCTCGCGGATCTTTCCTGTGCCACTATGGCAGATCGTTTTGCCCGACGCAGAGCTTTGTTTCTATTCTTTTGCTCCAGCCTGTTTGGTCTGGCGATTTGTCCTGCCACACGAATGAGACGCACTCTTACTTCTTCAGGAAGTTGTGTGAAATCGTCTGGATTTCCGGCCCAACTTTCCAGAGTCTCTATGCAACTCAGTAGTTCCTGATAGCGATTCTCATCCATATGGATCGAAAGCAGGCGCTGCCCTGCGGTTCAACTGAAAAAAGGAACGATTGTGCTTGCCTCATGGAAGCGCGGCCTTTGCATCCGTAGTCGTGACTGTGGCTGTAAGCAGAAACAAACTACTGGCGCGCATTCGCACCGTATTCATCCCGCGCAGGCCGGATATTCGTTTTTTCAGCGAAGAATTGCATTACCAGTCCAGCCGGGTGGCCGGGTTCGGTGCGTTCTTGCTCTTGTTCGTGTGCCTCCCTTACCTGTGGCTCGATCCGCTCATTCATCCTGGTTCTCCGTGGATGCTTGTTTTGCGAATTGGCCAGAGTTTGATGGGACTGATTGCACTTGTTGCAGTTTTCTTTGATCGCGTGCGTAAGAATGCGATGTACCTCGTATTCGTAAATCTACTCTACGTGGAATTATCCGGAGCAGTGATTGCTGGCCTCACCGGCGGAGATCCAGTTTACACCGGAGGATTCGCTCTGGTTCTTATGATTACATGCCTGGTTCCCGTGCCACGCATGTATGCTCTCTTAACAGCCTTTGCCAGTGTTGCCGTTTACGCCTGGTTCATGGTCTCTGCGAAGCTAGATGTGTCTATCCCGCGAAATATTTTCGCGCTGCAGCTGATCGTTACCTCTCTTTCCATTACTGTGTTTTTTATTTTCATCCTGGATAGAATTCGCCATTCGAGTTTCGAAAAAACTCTAGCAATACAAGCGGCGCGCGATGACATCCTGAAGCTGTCTGAGTTTGCACAGAAGGCAAATCAAAGCATTGATTTGAACAAAATCCTGGATGAAATCATTGCATATGTTCAGGAAAACTTTTCCATTGAAGGGACGCTTCTTCAATTGTACGATCCCAAAACAGACGAGCTAGTGTATTTCAAAACAAACTTCCAGGATTTTCATGACGAAGATCTGCGAAAGTATGTGCAGGCGCTCCGTTTTTCTGCCGGAAAGAGAAGCTCGGCCGGAGCCATCCTTCGCCGCGGAAAACCAATGTATTTTCCCAACATGAAAGTTGCGCGAAGAAATGAAAACCAGGACCCCCTGGACCACTTCGTGGTGCGCGCTGGAATCGAGTCTGCTTTGATCGTGCCTTTGATCGTTGCGGATGCACCCGCGGGAATGCTATATTTTTCTAACTATCATGGAGATATGAATTTATCCCGGGACCAGCTCAGTACTATTTATGCTTTCTGTCAGCAGATCGGGGGCGCGATTCACTCCAGTTCACTGATTCACCAGGTGGAACGTGAAAAAGAAAAATCGGAAAGGCTATTGTTGAATATTCTTCCCGAGAGCGTGGCTCTTGAGTTGAAGGAGAACGGTTTCGTTCGCCCAACCATGTTCGAGAACGTAACCATTCTGTTTACCGATTTCAAAGGATTCACTCATCACGCAGCATCTATGTCACCTCAGGATCTGGTAACGGAATTGGATGGGATTTTTGGACAGTTTGATGCGATCGCAGAAAAGTACGGCCTCGAAAAGCTCAAGACCATAGGCGATTCCTACATGTGCGTGGGCGGCCTTCCAAAATCGAATCGAACTCATCCCATTGATGCGTGCCTCGCAGGATTAGAAATGGCGGCGTTTGTGAAGCAGGCAAATGAACTTCGCCTGGCCAGTACAGGGTCCGCATTCTGGGAGATTCGAGTGGGCGTTCATACTGGATCTGTGGTGGCGGGTGTGATAGGTAAAAGTAAATTCGCCTACGACATCTGGGGAGACGCCGTGAATGTGGCGTCGCGCATGGAGTCGGGCGGTGAGCCCGGTCGATTGAATATTTCAGGGGACACGGCAGAGTACGTTCGCACGTTTTTTGATCTTGAACCAAGAGGTGAAGTGGCTGTCAAGAATCGCGGTACCATTCCAATGTATTTTGTGAAGGGACTGCGCACAGGTTTGCAAGACTCCAATGGGCGACCCGGCCCCGGCTTTCACGATCTGTACGACAGGTTACTGATCGCCTAACGTTCTTTCATGATTTATTAGGGTCGGGAAAGAGAAGTCCCTGCACCGGTTCAAACAGATCCGTGCGAAGTTTTGGCCCGACCGAATTCAAAGCGAATTTCTTGAGAGACAGGCGAAATAGACTCTGGATTTGTTCTGCGAAAGCGCCTTCTCCCCGACCTCGGGTTCCAAAGCTCGAATCATAGAGAGTTCCACCGCGAATGTCCAGGATTCTGTCTGTTACTTTCTTTTTTTGATTCGGAAAATTCGTCCCGAGCCATTCAAGAAAAAGTTCCTTGAGCCCATGAGGCAATCGTAGCATCACGTAGCCTGCGAAACTCGCGCCTGCCTCTTTCACTACCTTGAGTATGGCTGGAATTTCGTGGTCCGTCAGGCCCGGGATGACCGGTGCTACAAGAACACCTACGGGGATTCCATGATCGCTCAAGAAGCGGATGGTTTCGAGCCTTCGCGCGGCTGTGGATGCCCTGGGTTCCATTCTGGATCGTATGTTTTCATCGAGAGTAGTCACAGATACCAGCACACAGCTCAAGTTGTCTTTAGCCATTTCGCCCAGGATATCTACATCCCGCGTGATCAGGTGATTCTTAGTAATGATGGATACGGGGTTGCGAAACTCGCGCAGAACAGAAAGGCAGGCTCGCGTGATTTGGAGTTTCCTTTCGATTGGTTGGTAAGAATCCGTAACTCCCGAGAAACAGATTACATCTGGTTTGTATGACTTTTTTGAGATTTCCTCTTTGAGCAGTTTTGCGGCGTCGTATTTTACAAAGATTTTGGATTCAAAGTCAATTCCAGCAGATAAGTCCAGATACTCATGAGTAGGCCGCGCGTAGCAGTAGGAGCAGCCGTGTTCGCAACCCCTGTATGGATTTACGCTTTGCGAGAAGGGAACGTCCGGGCTCTCGTTTGAGCTTAGAACCGTGCGGCTCTTGTCTGCGAAAAGCTCGGTAGATGGAGAAGAGACTGCGTCTGGATCAAGGTCTGATTCCTCCATTTCGCGTTTCGTGTGGATGAATCTGCTTTCCGGATTCGAAGAACTTCCACGCTTTTGCACGGATCAGAATCAATTCTTCTGCGCAATTGTCAATGCCCTTGGACGACGATTGTGTTTACGTTTCTAGTCCCTTCGGATTAGTTCGGTCGTTCCCGAGAATTAGTGATTTCCTGAAAACTGGAACGTTCCTATAAATTGGAATCCAGGAAATAAGAAATGATGCTTCTCTCAGTTCATGTGCGAAAACGCTTTTGCACGCGCGCGATCCATGCGAAAAATCGCAGTGCACCGCTACAGGATTTTTAGACGCGAAACGTCCTTGCGCGTGCGAAAGCGAAATCACTGGTGCGATGCACGAAATCAGTAGATACGAAATACAAAAGAGGCCGTGCGAAAAACTGCTTTCGCGTACCTGGTACACTCTATGCAAGAGTGGAGTCATCAAAAGTGCGCCTTCGTGCGCGCGAAGGGGAAAAATGAAAAAGGTTTTTGTGATGGGGCTCGTGCTCTGCATGAGTGGCTTGTTTACAGCAGCGAATGCAACGGTTCGCAAAACGGCAAATCCAGTCGTTTTCGCACACGGTCTGGCAGGATGGGACAACCTGCTCGGGTATTTCTACTTTGGTGATGGAGTCGGTAACTTCGTTGGTGATGCATGCGACGAGTTCCTGGAAGTGGTTTGCAACGGCGGACTCAATTCCAGCCAGAAGGCGTTTGCCGCAGGCGTTCAACCATTTGCTAGCTCAGAAGTTCGTGGCACTCAGCTCGCGGATCAAATTCAAAGCTACCTTGCAACAGTAGGAGCTACCTATGTGAACATCATTGGTCATTCCCAGGGCGGCATCGATGCGCGCAAAGCGGCTGTAGTTCTGAAACAAAGAAAAGGTTTCACTGTCGTCAAAACAATGGTTTCCGTTTCTTCTCCTCATCGCGGCTCACCGGTTGCAAAGTACATCCTGAATCTTGGTCCAGGTGTTACAAGCGTAGTGAGCGCACTGGCCACGTTCTACGGAAACACTGTGTATGGGGCGGGAAACGATCCGATCGCAGCAGCCAAGCAACTGGTTTACAATGACTATAGCTCCACAGATGGCGTAACGACTGGAATGAAAGCTTACAATACAGCGTATGCGAGCTACTCCACAGCTGTATCCAATCGTCTTGCATCTGTGATCACAGCCCAGCAAGGCCTGGACGTGAATGCCGCTCTCTACATTTTGAGCAAGGGCTTCTATGATATCGACGGCGACGGTGCATCCTGTGCAGTTGCTTCTGATGACTGCGACAACGACGGAGCTCTCGGAAAAGGAAACGGAAGCAAAACTGACGAAGATGATGACGGACTGGTAGGCATCAACTCTCAGCAGATGGGATATCGTCTGGCGTACTCCACTTGCTTCCTTTGTGATGACTACATGACTCAGGACACTGGCCTTGGTTACCTGACGGACATGAACAATCCTACTTCTGCTCAGCAAAGTTCTCATGCAGATGTGGTTCACCAGGATCACCTGGATGTGACCGGCGCTGGAACAACTACTCTAGACCGCGACGAATTCTACGCGGCGATCATTGACTACATGGCTGCAAACGGCGGCTGATTGTATTCACTGAATCGAAAGGACCCGGCTTCGCGGCCGGGTTTTTTTTTGCCTCCGTCTGCGCCTTCCGCCGCCTCGGCAATTCGTTACCAACATCTGAGGGAAACAATTGACCGCTCGCACGCTGTCCACATCGAGTAAGAATGATCATCACTCCGATCCAGACTCGCTGGAACGATATGGATCCTTTTGCTCACGTAAACAACGCGAACTACGTGGCTTACCTCGAAATCGGCCGGGTGGACTACTGTGTGCGACGGCTGGGAGTGACTGAATTGTATGCTGTACCATTTCTGCTTGCTCGAATCGAAGTGGATATGATTCGTCCGATTGAATTTGGTGCAGGCGTAGAAGTGCTGACGTGCGTTTCCAAAATTGGAAACAAGTCCTGGGATTTTCTGGCATTCATTCGGGATTCAAAGTCGAAGGAAGATTTTGCAAGGGCAAGAACCGTGCAGGTAGCGTATGATCATCGCCGCAAACAATCGCAGGTGATTCCGGAATCCCTTCGTTCCATTCTGCACGAAGATTGGAAATCCTACCAGGAGCAATAAGGAATAACAGTCCGCGCGGAAGCCCCTCTCTGCAAAAAAAAAGCGCCCGCTTTCGCGGACGCTTCTTCCCGGTAAAGCAGCTGAATATCAGCAGTCGTAGTAGAGAACAAATTCGTAAGGGTGTGGTCTCTGGTTTACGATTTTTTCAACTTCCGCGCGCTTGTATTCGATGTAGTTGCTGATGTAATCTTCGTCGAATACTCCGCCTTTGGTCAGCCAGCTGTGGTCCGCTTCCAGTGCGTCGAGAACCTTTGTGAGGTTAGGCGGAACTGATTTCAATTTCGCTTTTTGTTCGGGCGTTGCGTCATAGAGGTTGAAGTCTGCCGGTCCACCTGGATCGATCTTGCTCTGGATACCGTCCAGACCAGCCATGATCATCGCAGCAAATGCAATGTATGGGCAGCAAGACGCGTCCGGAGTACGGAATTCAATTCTCTTTGCCTTTTCGCTCGCACTGACAGCGATCGGAATACGAATCGACGCAGAACGGTTTCTTGCAGAGTATACAAGATTCACAGGAGCTTCAAACCCTGGAACAAGACGCTTGTAGCTGTTTGTAGTAGGGTTGGTGAAAGCGAGCAGAGCCGGTCCATGGCTGAGAATACCGCCGATGTAGTTCAAGCACTGATCGGAAATTCCCGCATATTTGTTTCCAGCGAAGATATTCTTTCCGCCTTTCCACAGGGACTGGTGTGTGTGCATGCCAGAACCGTTGTCGCCGAAGATTGGCTTTGGCATGAAAGTAGCGGAGTATCCATGACGACGCGCTACGTTCTTCACAATGTATTTGTAAAGTTGCAGTTTGTCTGCCATCTTGATTCCTTCGTCTACGACGAAGTTGATCTCAGCCTGTCCAGGACTTGCTACTTCATGGTGGTGCTTCTCGGTTTTGATTCCGGCTTTTTCCATTTCGTGCAGCATTTCAGAGCGAATGTTCTGGAATGTATCGCTTGGAGGCAGAGGGAAGTATCCTTCTTTGGTGCGGATTTTGTATCCAAGGTTTGGACCTTCATCGCGGCCCATGTTCCAGGATGCTTCGTCTGAATCGATGAAGTAGAAGCCAGAGTTCATGTTCTGGTCAAAGCGCACATCGTTGAAGATAAAGAATTCTGCTTCTGGCCCGAACCACACAGTGTCAGCAATTCCGCTGTCCTGCATGTATTTGATCGCTTTTTTTAGAATGTAACGAGGATCGCGGCCGTAAGGTTTCGGATTCGCTCCTGGTTCGTAAATGTCGCATACGACTGCCATCGTCTTGTGCTCGAGAAACGGATCAATAAACACCGTATCTGCGTCCAGACGAGCCAGCATGTCTGATTCGTTGATTGCTTTCCATCCGCGGATGGAGGAACCATCAAAACCGATCCCGTATGTGAAAGACTCTTCGTCGATCGCGTGTAGCGGCATCGTGAAATGTTGCATGGTTCCGAACATGTCGGTAAAACGAATGTCCACAAACTCGACCTTTTCCGACTTGGCCCAGTTGAGGACTTCTGATGGTGATTTAGCCATTCAAAGACTCCTGATATTTGGTTCGCCGCATGGTTAGCCGCTCATGCGTATAAGAGCAAGTAATGTACCCCCGGAAATGGCATTTTTTTGCCTGATTTTTTGGCATTCGGCATAGGCTACGGCAACCTGTCGCTGGTCCAGGCACGGCTTGAAAGCCGGTTTTGCGCGAACGAATGGACGGGGGGACCGTCTACTATACAGGTGGCATTTGGAATTGCCCCGGAGGGAAAATGAGATCGATTCTTTACAGCACTCTGGTTGTGGTCCTGCTTGCTCTGGGTTTCAGTCAGGCGATTGCACAGCCTGCGACCTGCGAGGCCGCTTGCGCGAAGTATCGTGAATGTGCTGTCGACATCTGGAAAAAGAACAACAAGGTTCCGACCGCCGAGCAGAGTAAAACGATGTACGGCGGGTGCATGCGCACTTGCGGAAAGTTCAAAGAGAAGACTCTGGTTTGCTACAAGCAGACTCTGGCCGCCAAAGGCGACGCTTGTATGACCTACTGGAGCTGCGTTCAGTCTGCCTACAACAGCGGGAAGAAGTAAGGCAGCCAGAAACTAAAGTTCTACAAATAAATCAAAATGGTCGCCCTAACCGGGCGGCCATTCCATCTCGCGTCCACCCAGTATATGCACATGCAAGTGAAGCACAGTCTGCCCGGCCCCGGGACCGCTGTTGACTACCAGTCTGAAATCTTTTAGCCCCGCCTGCTCTGCGATTTTGTTCGCGGTCAGAAGTAGATGGCCAAGGAGCAATTGATCTTCGCCTGAAGCAGAGCTAAGCCGGTCGATTGGCTTTTTGGGAACGATCAGTATGTGAACCGGTGCCTGGGGATGAACATCTTTGAAGGCCAGACATTGATCGTCTTCGTAGACGATCGACGCGGGAATTTCTCTATCTATGATTTTTGCGAAGATGGTTTTATCTTTCACGAGAAGATTTCCTTGAGGTGCATCCTCAGTTCTGCAGAAGATAGAATTTGAAAATGAGATCTTTGCGCGATGACCCGCACCCGTTTTTCTGGATTTGGTTTTTTCAAGTACACTGACTCACGAAGATACTCAAGGCTTTTCTTTTCGCAAACTCCGTCTCCCAGCCACGTCTTCACCGGATCATTGCTTTCTGATATGAGGCTGTAGATCAGATACGCGTCCAGATCATCCAGTTCATTGTAGTATAGATCCACACCGTACCTTTTGATCTGGCTGAGTTCATGTCTGTCTTCCTGGCGAATGATCCCATGCGAAAGATCCTTCATCGCATCGCTGCGCATATGACCAACCCAGCCGAGCAGTTGCAGACCAAGAGAGGGAGTCGACTTCAGCGCAAGGCCCAGCCAGAAACCAAGTTTTTCAATATAGGAACCGCCGTCTGGAGGGCTGATGATGGCGACCTTGCGCAAATGCTTCAACCATGGTTTGCCCGCCAGCTTCGCGTAGTATAGACAGCTGCGTAGAATGAGGCCGCCGTTGCTGAAGCTGATGATGTGCAACGGGATCTCGATGTTCGCAAACAGATCATCCAGGAGTGTAACGAGCTTTTGTCCGTTCTCCGAAATGGGAAGCCCTGGGTGCAGACGAATCAATACGGATGCATATCCCATGGATTCGATCAATGGGAGGAGGGGCTCTGGTCCCTGAGTCCACATTCCATCATCACAGAAAAGCCCCGGAACAAAAAGAACGGCGCTGGTCTTTCCCGAAGCTTTGACTGCCTCTGCGATCTGCTGGGCGCTGCAATCAGCATCTCGCAAGCGAAAGGACGCAACAATCTTGGTCTTCAGTAGCGCATCAAAAGAAGTCCCGGCGGTGCTGCTGATATGCACATTTTCAAAGATATGTTTGTGCGTGAATTCATCTGCGATGCGAAGAGCATTTCCGGCGCTATCGAATGCATCTGTGACGGATTGAATGGCTGTTGCGAGCCCGAAAGCAGTTACCTGGTTGGCAGTGCTGAGCTGGCCTGCAGCTTTTTGAAACGCGCCCTGGATTTCTGTGAACTTAACGAGCGGCTTGTCAGTGAGCTCGCTCAAACGATTTGCGGTGCTACCCATGGAGGTATCCAGGATATCGCGAATGCCGCTTAACGTTCCGACCGTTGCTTTTTCAAAGAAGTCTACGATCTTTTTGCTTATGTCCAGTGGAGGGATGGCCATGGGTCCTTTTATCTCACGCCCACGGTGAAGTTCAAGGAATAACTTTAGAAGGTCATTCTAAAAGACGCGACTATTTGTTTGTCCGGCTCGCGGTTGAAGGATCGTTCGTCCGTATTATGCTCATTATACGAAATGTCAAAGGTAGGGCGAACCCCACTGTCCACAATGAAACCACTTTCCCACGTGATACCGTTCAGGATAATGTGGGTCATCTGCACTCCGTAGACAATTCCGAGGGAAGCAATGGAGTAATTGTAGCGATTGATGCGTGCCCTGTACTCGGTGAAAGCCCTGCGGTTTGCGTCTAACCCGTAGGCAAGTCGGAACGGAAGAGGAGCGTCCACAGGTGCCACAGAAACGAGAAGGTTGACCAGAACGTCGTTGTGGTTCGCATCGCGTGCGGCCAGCGCCTTGCGCCTTTTGTCATAGATGTTGTAGAGTGCACCGGCCGTTGCGCCTGCATAGATGGATCCAACAATCGGTCTCCCTATTGCGAAATGACCCCATCCTGGAACCAGAGCAGACCTCCACGCGAAGTCTTTGAAACCAATGATATCGTCTGGTTTCTCCATATCTTCGCGCTCAACACTTTCGCGTACAGCTTTGGCCGCAGCGGCGCGCTGTTTGGCCAGTTCTGCCTGCCGAGCGATGTCCGCTCTTTTACGTGCTTCTTCTTCCTGCGCGCGCAGTTGTCTCATGCGCTCCAGTTCTTTCATGGCCGCGTCTCGTCTGGCCTTCCGTTCCGCTTCGAGTTTTGCTTTCTCTTCCGCCGTGTGATATGCAATTCTTCGCACGGTGGACTTTTGAATCTTCTGAAGTCCGTTTTTTGTTTTAATATCCAGGGTCTGATCGTTCTGGGCCACGATGGAACCTTCGAGAATGCGGCCGTCCTTCATATATACGATTTCTGCGCTTAGAGAAGAGCACAGTAGGAAGGCAAGAATGACGAGGCTGCGGCCCATGGCACAAACTCTGACCACGACCCGGGGCCGTCAAACTGCTTCCGTTGAAAATTTGAAGATCTGCACGAGTTCTTTAGAATGGGTCAGTGTGTGATAGGAACAAATCTTACCGGCAGGACTTTTTCTTCCGACAGACGCCCGTTTGATCGACGCATGACGGTAAGATCTTGTTGCATTTCCCCCACCGGAATCACCATCTTTCCGGATTCTGCCAGTTGATTCACCAATTCTTGTGGAATGGTTGGTGGAGCAGCTGTGACTATGATTCGATCAAACGTTCGTTTCTGTGGCCAGCCTGAGCTTCCATCCCCGCAATAGAAATCAATGTTCTCGAATCCAAGAGCATGCAGCGTCTGCCGGGCCGTCTGTTGCAGGCTGGCAATGATTTCGATTGTATACACTTCTGCGCCCAGAATGGCAAGCACTGCCGTCTGGTAGCCGCAACCTGTTCCAATTTCAAGAATCGAATGTCCTGGTTTAACTTCTAGAAGTTCTGTCATGTACGCCACGATGTATGGCTGCGAAATTGTTTGTCCTTCCCCGATGGACACAGGATGATCTTCGTACGCTTCGCTTTGCAGATTCCCAGGAATGAATGCGTGTCGCGGGATGGCTCGCATAGCTCGCAAAACGCGAGGATCCTTTACGCCTCTTCTCTGGATCTGTTCGGTGACCATGCGTTCTCGTTCCGGGGCGCGATCTGAATTGCCCAAAAGCCGTTTGAGCATTTCCTCTGAATCAAAACTGGAAGTAGAAGAACTCATCTCCTGAAAATCTGCCCAAAAAGATTAATACGTAAAACATAGCAATCAGGCAAGCCCATTTTGCGCGAGGAGAAAGCTTTTCCAGAATGCTCTGATTGTCTCCATTAATGTGCGAAACAAATACTGGAAGACAGAATAAGAAAGCAAGCGGGTGAATTTCTGGGGCTTTCCATATGCTTAGCAGTCGTGCCACTTCCAGGGGCGAACCCAGGCGAAAGATCATCAGGCCCAGTGCAAAAGTCAGAAATGTAGCAAGAACTCCTGCCCCACGAACGATCGGGCCTCCGCCTGAAAGAAAAGGACGCAGAAGGACATACACGCACAGGCACAGCCCGCAATAGAATCCCCACGCCACGTAGCCGGCGGAAGCCCCATGCCACAGTCCACCAATCGTCCAGACAATGAGGAGATTTCGCATCTGCATTCCCATCCCCGATCGATTTCCACCGAGCGGAATGTATATGTAATCTCTGAGAAAGGAGCCCAGAGTGATGTGCCATCGTCTCCAGAATTCGGCGGGGTTGGTTGCGCGAAATGGATGATTGAAGTTTTGGACAAGTTCGATTCCCAGCATTCGAGACATACCCCGGGCCATGTCTGAATACCCGGAGAAGTCTGCATAAATCTGAACCGCGAAAAAAGTTGCGGCCAGTATCAGGGTGGGTGCGTCAGAAATTGTGTGCTTCCCGATGTCGAGTGCACTCATGGGAGCTCCGTGGTTTCCCACCAGTCTGTTTACTTCCAGTGCCAGGTTGTCCGCGATGACTAGCTTCTTGAAAAGCCCGCTGAATGCGAGGATGGAACCACTCTGAATACCGCTTAACGTTGATTTTGGAGGATCCTTTAAAAGAGGAATCAAATGACCGGCCCTTGCGATCGGGCCGGCCATCATTTTTGGAAAGTAAGTCCCAAATAGAAGTAGATCGCGGAAGTTCTTCTCCGCGGGTAGTCCGCGGCTCACATCAACTACGTAGGAAATCAATTCAAAAGTATAGAAGCTAATCCCGACTGGCAAAAGTACGTTCAGTGCGGGCAGGCCTGGATTCATTCGGCCCAGAAGTAAGGACAGACTCTCTGCAAAGAAACCGTAATACTTAAAAAAGCCAAGTAGTCCGAGATTGACGCAGATGGCTACGATCAGCCAGATTCTTTTGCGCGTTTTCTCCAATTGTAGCGCGCAGATGTAGTTTGCAGTTACCGTTACTGCAAGCAGGCCTAGTATACGCCAGTTCCAGTACCCGTAAAAAAACAGAGAAGCACCCAGGAGTAAATTCTTTCGGAAGCTCGTAGGGGCCAGATGGTAAGCGGCCAGGACCAGACCAAAGAACAGCGCGAAGTCTAAAGTGTGAAATAGCACAGTAGATTAGAGAAAGGGATTTGTTCTTTTTTCATCAAAGATCCGCGTGAATTCTCCGTGGCCGGGGATCACAGTGGTTCCGTCGTCTAGTACCATGAGGCGATCTTTTATGCTTTTTATGATTTGGTCGTAGTCGCCGCCAGGCAAATCGGTCCTGCCTATGCTTCCTGCGAATAACGTGTCCCCGCTGAAGAGGATTCCGCGCTCTGCGATGCTAAAGGAGCAGGATCCAGGAGTGTGTCCGGGCGTGTGCAAGACATGCATTTTGAATCTACCGAACGACAACACTTCATCATCCTCCAGTCTGTGTGATATTTCTTCTTTTGCTTCGACAGGAGGTAGACCAAACCAGCCGCACTGCTGGGGCAGAATTCGATACAGAGGGAGATCCCCCGGATGCATACATACCGCGGATGCGTGTCCTGAATTTCTGCAATGAGAAGCGACTTCATGCGTTCCAAGAACGTGATCGAAATGAGCGTGAGTATGAACGATGTATTTAACCTTGCAGCCCTTCTCTGTGAGCAGATCAATGATTCGATCCGCATCTCCGCCCGGGTCCACGACTATGGTTTCGTTGGTTGCCGTTTCCCGCAGAATGGAGCAGTTGCATCCAAGAGGAGCGACTGCAAAACTCACTATATCAAGATCCACTCGATGATAAAGATTGGATGCGCGCCGGCTGTCTATTCTGAAATCTGACACATGATCAAACCGCTTCCCAGTCAGACAGCGCGTGACTGGCATCACCCAAACTGCTACGGCTGTGGGCCCGATAATGCGAAAGGACTACACGCAGATTTTCCATTTCATAACGAAACGGGAGAAGTGAGATTTCAGCACAGTGTGGAAAAATCTTTTGAAGGCGCGCCTGGATTTGTGCACGGTGGCGTCATTGCCGCCCTTTTAGATGAGGCGCAGGGTACATTGTGCTTTCATGTGGGCCATTTTGTGATGACGGAGCAACTTCACATGAAGTACCATCGCGCGATGCCTCTGGAGACTCAGGTTTCCGTTCGCTGCTGGCTGACTGCAGTTAGAAAGAGAAGGCTCTACACACGCGGTACCATCCATTCCCCTTCCGGAGAGCTTCTGGCCAGTTCCAGCGCGTCCTGGTATGTTCTTACTGAGCGAATATTGCAGAAGTTGTTTGCGGAGAGATATTCGCCCGAAGATCATGCGCGCAATGCGGCGATTCTTGAGGCCAACCGCAAACGAGCTCGCGAAATTCGCCGTCGCCTGCGTCAGGTCGTTTCTGCATCAAATCAGGCAGGATTCTGATCGCGAAAATAGTCAACCGCAGAGGTCAATGGCAGAGAGTGACCCCGCCGCCGCACTGGCATCCAATAGTAACTGTCCCTGGACCGGGTAGAACACCGAAGGTCTGCTGGTCCAGAATGGTTTCAGGATACCCGTCATTATTCGCATCAAATCTGCACTGGATGATGTAGTTCACTCCACCCATCAGGTTCTTGATGATGTTGGTACCCTGTCGTACCGGCGTCGCCGCCACTGGAAGATTGTCCTCAATATAAGTTTCAACCGGATCCACGATTGCATAGTAGTGCCGATTGCTCTTTGTTCCGCCCTGAATGACGAGAGTGTTCACATAGTCCGGATAATAAACGCGCGCGCGCATGAGCACATTGCCACCCAGATCGCGTTCCTGCGCATGTGCTCTTCTCCAGTCACTGAATGCAACAATGGAGCGATAGCCATTTGTATCCGTAAACCCATGAACCATCATATTTTCTTTCATGTTGAAACGCATTTCAACGACTCTTGTTACGTAATCGTTAGTCATGTACATAGAGTTAGCAGTTACGCCGCCCATGATAGAGTTGAAATGGAGAGGAAACCAGTACGGCGGCAGAACCTGTTTCAGACCATCGTTCAGATTGGGATCGTACTGAACAAGCGAAGTGATGTTGGTTGCGTTGATTACAACGTTGTTGTCGAACGCAGTTTGTTGAATTGCGCCCGCCAGTTTGCTATGGCCGGTTGCGATTGCGCGAACAAAAATTCCTGCATGGAGATATACACCGGGCCCGACGTCTCTTGAAGGGTAGAGCGCACCGCGGCCGTTCATAAATTCCTGATAGTTGATGAGTCCGCCCGTAGAGAAGCAGGTATCATTTTCGAGGCTTACAGAGTAAGGCTGACTGCAGTAGACCTGGCGTTCAGATGCGATTACATCCCAGAAAGCCTTCGCATCCTTCGCAGTATCAATGCTCCAGAGTCCGTTTCCGTAATCCTTTGAAGAGAGGCGAATCTCGCCAATGTCCAGGTAAATAGGCAGCTGGCTGTATCTGGGCACCCCGACTAGATCCACAGAAGTATCTTCTGCGTCCACGTAGAGGTTATTGTTGTTTAGTTCTGTGAATTCGAGCGGAGAGTCGGATGCGTACGTGCCTTTCAGGATCAATACAGTCTTGCTGTTCATCCCCAGGAGGCTGGACAGAAGCGGTTCCGCATTCTTACCCTTGCATGATGCCACCATCAGGAGTGCGATCAATAGTAACGTTAAGCGGCATCTCTTCATATAAACCTCACAGAATAAAAGAAGTCATCAGCCCAAAGTGGAAGAAATGACCGTTTCGCTTCTTGAAATATTGCGTCTTCTGGTACCTTGGATCTGTTGTTCCAGTTGTGATGGGTAAGAGAGGTTGCTCTGGATCTTTCAGATGTTTTTCGTAAACCAGATTGTAGTCTATGCGAAGACCGATTCTGAATCTGCGCCCGGCAAGGATCGAAAACTCAGTGCCAAGGTATCCAAGAGGTTCCCAGCCATGTCTGTTTATAGGGCGCACCAGTACGTATGCTGTTCCACCGCCAGCCTTTAAGAAAACCTGCATACGAATCGGGAGCTGGATTGGATAACTCAGCGCTGCGTAAATTGGGATGACAGTTGCGCTTTGAGTTTCGCGCGAAAAATAGTTCGAATAAGACGTCCCGAATTCCGTATACAGAATCCAGGGCCAGGTCATGCGATAGAACAGACCTCCACCCAGGTTGGAATCGAGTGCTGCATCCAGTTCAGTGCCAGGGAGGGGGTTGGATGCTCCGATCCACAGCCCAATCTCATGCTTCACGCGGGAAGCAGACTGCTGCTCCTGGGCATGAAGGCTGCTTGCGGCTGTGCCCGCTGCGAGCAAAACGATGCAGATCAGGATTCTACTCTTTCGCATGGTTTTCCTGGTCACCTTCTCGGGAACTCCTCATTCTGCCAGCATGAATCCTCATGAGCGGATGATCATCCGGAAGAGCCAGTTCCTTGAGTCCGGGGGCTGTTCCGGGGACATAAAACGCATGTCTGAAATACAAGCCCTCCGACGGGGCCGTCTGTCCTGTCTTGAAACGGGATCCAGACAGAACTGCGTCTGTAATAGAGGAAAGCTTTCCTGCTGCTCGATCTACAATTGTTCCGGCGAGGATTCGAATCATGTTGTGCAGGAATGCATTGGCGCGAACACGCAGAACGATCATATCTCCGTGCCCGGTCCATGGATCTTCTTTTCTGTAGAGAACGGCCGAATCGAGATATCGAACCGTTCCTTTTCCTTCGTAGAGTGTTTTTGTCAGAGCAATGAAGTCTCTATGACCGCAAATCGCCGCAAGCTCTTGATTGATTTCTTCTATTTCAAAGCCTTTCTTTCTGTGCCAGGACCTTCCGCGCCAGAATGGACTTCGCGCGCCAATGTGATACATGTATTCATATTCGCGAGCGATGCAAGAAAACCGAGGATGAAAGTTGCGCGGCATGTTCAGCGATTTCTGAACGGAAACATCAAAAGGCAGCAGCGAATTCAGGGAATAAGTGAGCTTCCCAGGATCCGGCGCAACAGGAGATAAGAATGTGGCCACCTGGCCTGTTGCGTGAACTCCGCTGTCTGTCCTTCCAGCGCAATCCACTCGCGTATGTTCGCGTACAACAATCTGCAAAGCATTTTCCAGCAACTCTTGAATGCTTGTTCCGCTCTTCTGGTATTGGAAGCCCGCATATTTTGTTCCGTCGTACGAAACGATAAGCGCAGTGCGGTGATAATCAGGATGCGGCTGGAGCAGTGGGCGGAACCCCGTTGATTGTATCTATTTCCTTCTGCAATTCTTCATAGAGTTCTTTGGCCATGTCTATGATGACGGAAGGTTTGCTCTTGGATGCGCGGCCCATGCCGTATAGTTTTCCGAGGTAGCGTTTGCTTCGGTCCAGGTATTCGAGCTTCTTTTCTTTTGTGGGTGCAAGCTGATTGAGGTACTTGCGCGTCAGGTACCCGTTGATATAGATAACACCATCAAAACTCCAGTTGTTGTCCGTATCCGGACCAAGAAGGTTGATGAATTGCTCATGAGGTTCGCGGCCATTCGTCATGATTTCGAGAGTGGGGATGTACCAGCTGACTGACTTAAGATAGAGGAATTCGCTCAGTTTCTCAAAACCGTACTTTGGAAATTCTTCCGCCATGTCCTGGAAAAGCCAGGCACCCCGAAGTGCGCAGATTGCTTTTTTGGGAGTGGGTGCGATTCCCATCCCCCGCATTTGATAGCAGTCTATGGCCAGCAGATAGCTGGCCGCGCCGGAAACCAGATTTCGATCGTCTGCGAAATCAACGGGCCCCACAATCTTCTCGACAGACGTACGCCTGTCCAGAGTGGCCTTCTTTAGTTTTTCTACTTCATCCGGCGGAAGAAGAGCAAAATCAGTTGGAAAAGAGGAGAACAGGCACTGTGGACAGGTCAGGATGGAATAAGCCAGTGGATACACCTTGCCATATCTTTTGCTCACCTCGTAGAGCCGGCGAAGCTCCTGGGTGAGTTTCCCGGCGATCAAGCGGCCCCCGCCCGAATGAAGTTGTTCCCGGTTGAATTCGAAGCCACAGACCTTGCAGGTGCTCTTGTCTTTGACCCGATAGGAAATGGCTTTAGCCTTGGATATTTCGGGCTGTTTGATGCGCATCGGGTTTTACACGTTGGCTTGCCCGTGCCGGCGTGTAAATTTTATTTTGGCCTGCGTCAGGTTTGAACTTGCATCCACCGATAGGAATAAGAGCTTACTCGAGGGTTCTTCTCATTATGAAGCGCAGACTGGCATTTTTACTACTTTTATGTCTCCCCGTGGCGATCCATGCGGAGTCGGTGGCTGAAAAAGCCACCGAAAAGCGAAACGAGCTGATTCGCTATTTGCGCGAAATCCGCACGATGGCTTACAACTATCCCTGCGATCCATTCCCGGATTGCCAGGCCGCCCTTCCTCAGGGGGATGACAAGAAGGCTCCGGCAACACCTGCAGGAACCACTGCGCAGCCAGAGAGAATCAAGCTCTTTGGAGATATCAAGCGCATCTATCAGGAAGGCATGGTCTACCTGTATGAGGGCAATTTTGTGAATTCATACAATCGGTTTCTGGATTCTCAGGCTCGCGTGGAGAGAATGCTCGAAGGTCTTAGCCAGCTCTACCTGGATCGTGCGGAAGCAATGATGCGTGATTCTATAGAAAAGAAAGATCCAACGGATCCCGCAGACATGACTGCGACTGACATTTCCATTGACTACGGTCAGAAGTCAGATAAGCGTCGCGATTTCGCGCGCAATCGTGAAATTCCTCGCGATTCGAGAACGTATGATCAAAAAGAAGTGCACTACGCCCATAACAAATACGAGATCGAACGCAATATTGAAATGGGATACAAGCACCTGGGCCTCGCACGCGAAGCACGCCGTCGCGCTCTGATCGTGGATACCAATCTAGCTCCCAATCAACGCATGGAACCGCATCATCGTCGTGCACGAATCGAATACTACCTGGATTGCATTCGGATGGCTCGTCTTGCGAAACTGAACGGAGAACGTATCTATCAGTTGAAGTATCCGTACGACAACTATGCATTGATTAGCCCTTTCGGAAAAACAGAAATCGTGAGAGGGGATCATCCTAAAGAAGCGAAGTTCCCTGTCATTGCGGGTAAAGAGAGAGACTGGTCTACAGATGAAAACACTGCAGACGCAAACAAGAAAGCAGACAAGTCCAATCCTTACATCTATCCTGCGAATTTGAACCCTGTATTTGATCTTCGCATTCCAGAGAAGTATCGTCGCGATTCGTCTGATGCGCGCGATCAAATCTATGCAGATCAAATAGATATCAATGTTGATTTCCGCTACATTCCTGAAAAGAGGAACAAGCCTACTGCGGACTCAACCACGCCGGCCAAACAACCTTGATTTGGATTGCGCTGCCCGTGTGAACGGCAGCGCATCATTCATTCGATTGAGAAGCCCCGCCATGGCGGGGCTTTTTTAATTTCCCTGCGATTCGAACTCTTTGCGCGCAATCAGCACCTGGTTCATTTTCAGTTGAGCCAGTCGACGCAGTTCGATCATTTCTTCTTTGTGTTTAACAAGTTCGGGATCTTCTTCAAATCTACCTTCCATCATTTTCAGTGTATCTCTCAGGAATCGAAGATCTTTTTCTGTAGCGATTTTGTGCTGTTTGATCAGCGTTTTGATTTGCTCGAATTCGTATTTGCGAAGGTGGATGCGAACCAGAAATTGAACACCGAACTTATCCACCGCTTCTCCCCACTTTCCAGAGCGGTTCATCTCTTCGATTTTTTGCAGATGTTCCGAGTCAATCGCTCGACGTGGTTGTGCTTCCGTTTTTGCGGACGAGGCAGTTGCACTGCCTGATCCAATATCAAAGCCCACTTCGGGAAGTAGTTCGTTCAGTTTCTTCTGTTTCCAGCCTTCCGAGAATTCTGCGAATCGAGTTGCCATGAACTGCTCGTATTGCTGGAGCATCATGGCCAGGTTCATGCTTTTTCCAAGAGGGGTATTGTTGAACTGGCGAGCGTTGCCAATCAGTTCCCTCAGAATCAACGTTGCCTGTTTTCTTTTGTAATACTGGCCTTCGTAGGAGAGCTCCAGTTCCGAGTAAGATACTTCCTTCAATCGCATGATGACTGGAACATCGCAGACAACGTATGCTTCTAGTCCATGAATGAGAAGTCGCTCATCTGGTTCCACGAGTCTGATTGTGAAAAGGTAGTGCGCATCTGAAAGCACACGAAGATAGAATCTCATGCGATCTTCGCTTTCGCACAAATCGCTCAGCAGCTTTCGGTAGATTGTGTCTGAAAACGGAATCGATGTCCGCTTTCCTTCCTCGTTTAAAGTCCGAATTCTTCGGACGATCTCCATGAGGCGTTCGCCAAGGGTCACTCTAACATTCCCTTCTTGCGAAAGATGGCGGTGATGTTCTGCAGATCTTCGGGTGTATCCACTCCAGGTAGCGAACCTTTCACAATGTGTGCGCCCATCGAGTAATCGTTCTCAAGTACTCGGAGCTGCTCGAGAGATTCTGTATCTTCCAGACCAGAACCGGGCAGCGTGCGAAAGCGAAGCAGAAAATCCCGACGATACGCGTAGATTCCCAGATGGAGAAAAACAGGATGTCCCGTTTTGTTTCTTGGAAATGGAATGAGCGATCTTGAAAAATAGAGCACTTTACCTTTCTTGGTGAGTGTTACCTTGACGCGGTTTGGAATGAGCGGATCTTCCGCATCTTCAAAGGGGCGAGCAGCTGTAGTTACTTCCCATTCAGGATGGTCTTTTAAGAGCTGAACGACTCCAGAGATCAGGTCTGGTTCGATGCCCGGTTCGTCTCCCTGAATGTTAACGACAATCTGATAGTCTTTGTATGATTCCGAAACTTCCGCGAGTCTGTCTGAGCCCGCCTTGTGGTCTTCAGATGTCATCAGCACTTCTCCGCCAAACGCCTTCACTGCATCCCGCACTCTTTCATCGTCTGTTGCGATGACAAGATGATCAAGATCCTTGCACCGCGATGCGGCTTCGTAGACCCACTGAACCATTGGCTTTTTGCCGAGCGGTGCAATGACCTTACCCGGAAATCTCTGAGAACCGTATCGCGCTGGAATGACGCCAAGTACTTTCATCTAAATTTCAGGCTGTGAGAGGGGGTTGGTACGTCAATCAGCTCTTCAGTGGGTCGATCAGGCCCGCCTCCGCAAATCCCTTTTCGCGCAAAACACAACTGTCGCACAATCCGCACGGTTTTCCAGAAGCGGAAGGCTGGTAACAGCTAGAGGTCCTGGAGTAGTCTACTCCCAGTTTCATTCCTTCTTGAATGATCCGCGCCTTGTTCCATTGCATGAGTGGCGCGTGGATTATGATGGGCCTTCCTTCCACACCCCGTTTCATTCCCAGTGCTGCCATTTGTTCGAATGCCTGAATGAATTCTGGTCTGCAATCAGGGTATCCTGAATAATCCAGCGCGTTGACCCCGATGAAAATATTCCCTATGTCATTGGATTCGCATACCGCGAGAGCGTGAGAGAGAAATAGTATGTTTCGCGCGGGCACATAAGTGACAGGGATAGAATCATCGATTTGACGTTTCTCGGGAACGGCAGGGCCTCCCGGCACGAGAGCCGTATTTTTGAAGAGTTCTTGATCAATACGTAGTACTAAATGTTTTGCGTTCGCCCTGATGGCAAGCTCCCGCGCTCTTTCCAGTTCGAATTTATGCCGTTGTCCGTAGTCAAAGGATAATGCTATCAAGGAGTATCCGTGCGATTTCGCAATCTGCAATACCGTTGCAGAGTCGAGACCGCCACTCAGAAGGACTACTGCGCC
>Ga0268298_10000893_pt1 | contig 37091 bp, 37 predicted proteins | sample WWTPWeurt_MetaG_FD_194462 | JGI IMG/M metagenome (GOLD analysis project Ga0268298, IMG submission 194462) | Activated sludge microbial communities from WWTP in Nijmegen, Gelderland, Netherland - WWTP Weurt | ecosystem: Engineered > WWTP > Aerobic digester > Activated sludge | place...
AGGATATTTTAAATCTAATACTAAAGACAGAGTAAGAATAAGCTTAAACAAAGACAGCCAGATAGATGAAGTGGTAATACGTTATGCCAACGATGCTAGTATAAGCAATACAAGTATTGGTAAAAAAGATATACCAAGTATGAACTATGGTACATATATCACCAGTTTAAAAGGCAGCACCCACACAGCCGTACAAACCAGAAGTTTAAGTAACTTAAGCAATGATGAAGTATGGTTGAATGTAGGAGCAACCCAAAGTGGCAACTATAGTTTACGCTTTAGCCAATATGAAGACTTTGCAGGAGCTGATATTTATTTGGTAGATCATTTAGCCAAAGTAACACAAGATGTAAAAGCAAATCCGGAATATGTATTTAGTGTAGATGTAAACAATGCAGCAACAAAAGGCTCAGAAAGATTTAGTGTAGTATTTACCAAGAGAAGTACAGAGCCAACAATTGCTTACAACAACATTAAAATGTATCCTAACCCTGCCAATACGCAAGTAACCTTATTGTTACCACAAAGTACCGATAATATGAGTTACCAAATTAAAGTAACCGATATGTCGGGTAAGGTAGTAATGCAATACAAGGCCAATGCAGGTACAAGCCAAATGAATATAGGCAGGTTAACAGCAGGCACATATTTAGTAGAAGTAACAGACAGCAAAGGCAATAGAAGCACAGAGAAATTAGTAAAACAATAAATTAGTAGGCTGTTTCAAAAAAAATATTTTTTTTGAAACAGCCTGTTTTATAAACCTATGAATTTACTTTTTACTTTTTTATCCTCTCAAATTGAGTTAATTGGTTATATTGGTTCATTCCTAACATCTATAACTTTTCTTCCTCAGGTTTTTCAAGCATGGAAAACCAAAAGCGTAGGAGATTTAAGTATTTGGATGATTTCTATTGTAATCATCAGTACTATAGTGTGGCTTGTTTATGGATTTGGAATTAAAGGTGGAGGTCCGGTTATTGTTGCAAATTTTATAGTATTAGCCTTGTCTTTAGTATTGCTATATTTTAAGCTAAGTTTTAAAAAGAATAAAAATTAGTTTAGTTTATTTAGCATTTCAATTACACCTTCTTTTTTTAAAATTACATAGCCAATTCTATCTTCGCTAATTCCATTTCTTAATTGATAATTAAATACTAATTGTTCCTTTTCAAGGGTTGTTTCTAAAAATTTAAACTGAATGTTTGAATGCTTCTTTAAATCTTCGGCAATTTCGTACAAATGTGTAGATAGGATAAATAATGTTTTGCTAGATTTTAATAAACCTTCTACAACAATACTACTACATTTCATTGCATCTTGTACGTTAGTACCTTTAAAAAGTTCATCAATTAAAACTAGCCATTTTTTGTTGCCAGAAATTTTCTCCACTGTTTGTTTAATTCTTTGTACTTCATTATAAAAATAACTTTCGCCATTAATAATATTATCGCTTATTTGAATATTGCTTAGCATACCATCCAACAAACTAATGGTCATTTTTTTGGCAGGCACTCCTAACCCAAGTTGTGCCAAATAAACAGCAATGCCAACCGATTTTATAAAAGTGCTTTTACCTGCCATGTTTGCACCTGTAAGGAATAAAAAATTTTCTGAATTGTTTAAACAAATAGTATAGCTTACTGGCTTTGGTAATAAAATATGAAACAAACCTTCAGCTTCAATAAATGGTTGATCAGATTCAATAAATTTTGGAAAAGTTAATTGAAATTTTTCGCAGGCTTTTGCTAAACTTAAATAGGCATCTAATTGTTCAAACACAACAATGAGTTGTTGCATATTATGTTTGAATTCATGTTTTAAAAAGTGTGCATATTTTAATATGCTAGTATTTTTAATCTTCTTTACATCATCTATCAAAATAATTTCTTGTACAATAGTTTTGTTTAAAATTAAGCTTAGTTTTTCCTTGTAAAAAAGTAGCTTTTTGCTTTTTGCATCTGATAGAAACAATAAAACTTGATTTATTCCTTTTAAAAAATAAACACAATGTGTTACAGAATATTTGGTTAAAGAGAAGTCTGCATTATTGGTTAGCTTATAAAAAAAACTATTTATTATACTAGGGTCTGTTGGGTAATGGTTAAATGCAGTTTCATAAAATTTTTCCACAACCATTAAAGTACCATTGGTTATTTTAATGTTCCATTTTGATATTAATGTATTTAGATATTGAATGGTTGATTGTGTATCTTCAATTTCTTCAATAGTAGATAAGGGATGGCTTAAAATATTGTATAGAAAAGATTTTCCTCTGTTAGTGGTAGTAAAGTTTAAGTAATGCAATACAGATGAACTTTCATCGGCATTAAAAATAGATAAATCTTGCAGGGTTACTTTATCTGTTTGCATTTACAAGGTATAAAATATGAGCTAATTATTTTCTTTCAAACAATAATCTACTTCCTTTAAACTCTTCCTTAAAAATACCATTATTATATACTACATTACCATTAACAAAAGTATGTGTAATTGTTGCAGGAAAAGTAAAGCCTTCTAATGGGCTCCAAGCACATTTGTATAAAATATTTTCTTTGTTTATGGTATATGGTTGGTTACAATTTACTAAAACCAAATCGGCAAAATAACCTTCTTTAATATAGCCTCTGTTTTTTATAGTAAAACAATCTGCTACTGAGTGGCACATTTTTTCAACTACTTTTTCTAAAGTAATTTTACCTTGTTGTACATAATGTAACATCAACATTAAAGAATGTTGTACTAAAGGTAAGCCAGCATGGGCTTTTAAGTATGTTCCATTTTTTTCTTCAATAGTATGTGGGGCATGGTCGGTAGCAATAATATCTAGTTTATCATTTAATAAGGCTTGCCATAGTGCTTCTTTGTTGTATGCAGCTTTAATGGCTGGGTTGCATTTTATTTTATTACCTAAAATTGCATAATCATTAGCAGTAAAGTGTAAATGATGTACACATACTTCGGCAGTAATTCTTTTTTCTTTTAATGGTACAATATTTCCAAAAAGCTGAAGTTCTTTTTGGGTACTGATGTGTAAAATATGTAACCTGGTATTGTGTTTGTGTGCAAGTTGTATTGCTTTAAATGAACATTCAAAACAAGCTTCTTCATTTCTAATAACTGCATGGTCTGCTGCTTCTAAGTCGGTTTTTGTTGCAATTAATTTTTCCAGATTGTTTTTAATAATTGATTCTTCTTCGCAATGTGTAGTAATAAGCAGCTCTGCATTTGCAAAAATTTTATCTAATAAAATTGGGTTATCTACTAATAAATTTCCAGTGCTACTACCCATAAAAATTTTAATACCACATACCTCATTCTTTTTCTCATTTGTTTTCATTACTTCTTCATAATTATCATTTCCTGTACCCATAAAAAATGAATAATTAGCTAAAGATGTTTGTTTTGCAATTGCATATTTTTCTTCTAACAAAGCTTGTGTAAAAGTAGGAGGCGAGGTGTTAGGCATTTCCATAAAACTGGTTACGCCACCTGCAACTGCTGCTTTAGATTCGGAGTAAATAGTTGCTTTATGTGTAAGACCTGGCTCTCTAAAATGTACCTGATCATCAATAATACCAGGTAATAAATGTTGGTTACTTCCATTCACTTCAATAGGGTTATTTTTGGTGTTAATAACTCCTCCAACTTTTTCTATAATTCCATTTTTTATCAACACATCACCACTAACAATCTTGCCTTCGTTTACTATATGTGTATCTTTAATTAAATAATGATTCATAGCATTTATTTTTGACAACAATTTTTCAATATTTATGATGCAAAGTATAAAAACTATTGTTATAATTCTGTTTGTTTTATTTTGTTATAGTGTTTCGGCACAAACAAGCTATTCTCTATTGGGGCATAAAGAATATAATATATTAGATAGGTTAGAGATAAAGTCTAAATTGCCTGGTTTTGGAGCTTCCTTTATTAAGCCATATAATATAAGGTTATTGGTAAAAGAAGTAGAAACAATAGATAGTTTACAAAGGAACAATAACAGAATTGTGGCCAGTTTATCTACTGTTGATAAATACAATATTACTCGTTTTTTAATGCAGCATAAGGAATACACTTCTTTAACCTCTTCCTTCAATAATAAAAAATCTGCTTTCAATTTAATAGAAATTAATAAGCCCAAGTTTTTTATGACTATTAATCCTGCTTTACAAGTAAGCTATGGTGCCGAAACAAAAGATAAACAAAGTTTATATAGTATGCGGGTTGGATTGAATGCAACTGGATTGGTTGCTAAAAAAATAGCTTTTAATATTTATGCAACAGGCAATAGAGAGAGAACCCCTTTATATGTTAGAGCCTATACCAGCAAGTTTAAAGCTGTACCTGGCTTTAGTAATTTTAATTTTACCGATAGTAATGCAGTGCAATATTTTGATGTAAGAGCATCGGCACAATGGACATTAGCTAAGTTTATGGATATGCAAGTTGGGTACGATAGAAATTTTATAGGCAATGGAATTAGAAGTTTATTTTTAAGTGATTTTAGTGGTAACTCTTTATTTTTTAAATCAAACATTAGGTTATGGAAGTTGAATTTTGAAAGCTTGTATATGCAGCTTACCCCTCAATTTGGTATTACAACCAAAGCTAATTTTAAAAAATATTTACGTATTAACACTTTAAGCATAGATGCAACCAACTGGTTAAATATTGGCATTTTTGATGCAGTAGTTTTTGGTAGAAAAAATCAGTTTGAATTAAATTATTTGCTTCCATTTACTTTTTTAAGAGCAATGGAACAACAAAGTGGTAGCCCAGATAATGCTTTAATGGGCTTAAATGTAAAAGCCAATTTAAAAAATAAAATTCAGCTTTATGGGCAGGTGCTGCTAGATGAGTTTTTATTAGGAGAAATTAAAGCCAACAGAGGTTGGTGGGCAAATAAATTTGGGTATCAATTGGGTGTAAAATATTTAGATGTACTTAACATTAAAAACTTAGACATGCAAGTGGAAATAAATAGAGCAAGACCATTTACTTATACACACTTCGATTCAGTTTCTAACTATAGCAACAATAATATGCCTTTAGCACATCCATTAGGTGCAGGCTTTCAAGAGTATATTGTAGCAACCAAATACCAACCTTTAAAAAAACTTTTTTTAGACGCTAAGTTTATTTATTACTATCAAGGGCAAGATACGGCTGGTATAAATTTTGGTAATAATATTTTAAGAGATTACAAAGACAGGCCAACCAATTATGGCTGGAAGATTGGGTCTGGTAATAAAGCAACTTGCATTTATTTTAATACCAACATAGCTTATGAGGTAAAAGAAAATTTATTTTTTGATGCTGGTATTGTTTTTAGAAATTATAAACTTGCCTCTGGCACAACTAATAATACAGTAATATTTAATGTAGGGTTTAGGTGGAATATTACTAAACAGCAATTTGAATTTTAATAAAAATATTTACAAATAATTTAATAATGAAAGTAGTGAAAAAATTATTTTTTACCTTGTCTTTTATCATGCCTGCTTTGCTTTTGGCCCAAAGCAGTTACTTAACATTAGGCGGAAAAGAAGAATGGTTATTGAATAGAATGGAAATAAAAACGAATGCCAATGGTTTATCATTTTCATCATTAAAACCATTTAACAGAAAATATATTACTAACACTGCTGATTATTGGGATAGTTTATACACAGCAGGAAATAAAAATGCCACTGTTTTAACTTCAACAGATAAATATAATTTGCAACGCTTTTTAATGGCTAATAGTGAATGGAGTAAACCCAAAGAAATTTTTAAAAGCGAAAAGCCAATTTGGAAATACTTTTTCCATAATCGTTCTAATATGATTGAATTGCAAAACAGCGATTTTGTTTTAATTGCTAATCCAATATTGCAATATGAACAAGGAAGTAAGGGAGGAAATTCTAAAAGCACCTTTATTAATAAAAGAGGTATTAATGTTCGTGGATTAATTGGTACTAAAATTGGGTTTCACTTTTATTTTACCGAAAATCAGGAGAGATTAGGAGATTATGTTGCAGCCTGGAAAAATAAATTTATTGCCTATCCTGGAGCAGGTTATATAAAAAATTTTAAAACCGGTGGGTACGATTACTTTGATATTAGAGGTGGGTTAAGCTGGAAAGTTGCCAAGTTTATGGATATGCAATTGGCTTATGATAGAAACTTTATAGGTAATGGTTACAGGAGTTTGTTTTTAAGTGATTTTAGTACCAACTATATGTACTTTAAAGTATATACTCATTTCGGAAAATTTCAATTCCAAAATATTTTTGCCGAATTGGTTTCTTATAAAAAATCTGGTAGCGACAGAATTTATCCTCGTAAATACTTTAGAGCAAGTTATTTAAATTTTAAAGCTACAAAGTGGTTAAACTTAGGTTTGTTTGAAGGATTAATGTTGGCAGATAATAGTGCAGTTAGCTTGCCATTATTTAATCCAATTATGTTTACCAATGTATCTGGAAACAAAAATGATAAATCGTATATTGGCTTTGATGTAAAAGCAAATATTGCCAAAAGGTTTCAGTTATATGGCCAATTAATGATAGATAAATTAAAAACAGATGAGTTAAAAAATGACTGGTGGGGAAATAGATTTGCCTATCAGGCAGGTTTAAAATATACAGATGCTTTTGGAATAAAAAATTTAGATGTACAAGTAGAAACTAATGTTGCTCGTCCGTTTACTTATGCAGCTAACGATTCTGTTACAAGTTACAATCATTATAATCAACCATTGGCACATCCATTAGGTGCCAATTTTAAAGAGTATATCGGAATTATACGTTATCAGCCTATTAAAAAATTGTATGTAGAAGCAAAAGCTATTTATTACAAACAAGGTTTAGATAGTAGTATATTGAATATTAATCAAAATTACGGCAGCAATATTTTTAATTTTATGAATACAAGGCCATTTGAAAATGGCTGGAAAATTGGTACAGGAAATTTGGCTAACTGTACTTTAATTTCTTTAGTTGCCAGTTACGAAATAAAAGAAAACTTATTTATAGATATTGCTTATTTAACCAGAAATTTTAAACTTAAAACTGCTGGCATAACCAATACAAATATTTTATCGGCAGGTATAAGGTGGAATATTGGTAGAAGGGAAATGTTGTTTTAAAGTCAATTCAAAAAAATAAAGCAGTATTAAACCAAATAATACTGCTTTGGTTTATAAATTACTATTTATTTTTTACTGTAAATCCACAGCTTAAAATTCCTACTTCATCAACTTTTACATTACTGATAGATGAACGAGTAGCTCTTTGATCATTGCTGTCTTTAAATAAATCGTCTATTACACTTTCAACAGATTTCATTGCTGCGTTGGCACTACGTGTACGAGTTCTATTTACAACATTTCTTAAATCCATTGGTATTTTGCTTACAATAATTTTAAAAATTTCTTTTCCATTAGGTGTAGTTTCATCAACTTCAATGTCGCCTATTGGAATGGTTTGTCCTGGTTGTATTACAAAATCTTGTGGCTCACTAGTTTCATCTGGTAATAAAACTTTCATTTCATTTTCTGGCATAATATCAATGATAGTATAGTAGTAATCTGATTTACCTGTATTGGTAATTCTAATTTCAAATAAATCTTTACCACTCATTACAATTTCGTTTTGATTATTGGTTGCTTTTTTAGGAACAATTTCTACTTTAATATCTTTAGCAAGGGTTCCACCATCTGGTAAATTTCTTAAATATTTAACCCTCATATTTCTTTTTATACCTTCTAAAAAATATTTACAATCTTCTATAGATAAACTGTCTGTAATAGTTTTTGTATATCGTACATCATCACCTTTTCCTAACAAGCTTACTGTGTAGCCACCATTGTTGTTTTTGGAAATATCTAAAGTAAAATCGGGGTTATTACTAAAAGATAAATATTGATAAGGCTTTACAAAATTGCTAAAACTAGATGCAACGGTATTAGCGATTTTACTATTCGTTTCATTGTTTTGAATCATCAATTCTGCTGCAAAGTCTCCTGCACTTGCAGCTTCTACTTTGGCTTCATAGGCAACACTTTTTTTCAAAGGCTTGTTGCTTTTGCATATACTTTGAAAAGAGCTTACAGAGGTTACCACTGCATCGCAATAAGCTTCTGCACTGCCAACTGGATAAATTTTTAATGTTGTGCCTTTATAAATACTGTTTAATTGTCCAATACTAATAACAAAAGTGGTATCATTAAACTTATTAGATGCATTATTAAATTTTTGATCAACAGCAATTATAGTAGGTTTTGGTATGTATTTACCTCCAAAAACTTCTAAGTCTAAATCGCCTTCAACCATTGGTATTTGGTTAGGAATATCTCCTTGTATAATTGCTTTCATTTTATGAAATAAAACTCGGTAACTGCTTTCTGCAGGTAATTCTGCAATAGATTTTGCAAAAGCATAACTAAGAGAGCCTACGCCATTGTTATTATTATCTTTCATTTCATAATTAGGTTGGTTTGGGCTACTTGCACTAAATACAATCATATTTCCCATGCCATTTGTAAAGCCTTCTAATAATCCATGCTCACCTTCTTTGTTTAAATTAATTTTAATGTTTGGTACATATTTGGGGTCGGTTAAAAATGGTTTTTCCATACCACGTTTTATACCTGCATCTCTTGTTGCTGTTCCACTATGGCAGGCATCCACTAGTACAACTAAACTACCTTTAGGACCTATTTTTTTTCTTATTTTATTTAATTTTTCACCCAATAAATCATCTCTAAAGTGTTTATCTCCACTATACGTTACTGGGTCGTACATTGCAGAAGCATCGTATGGTATTAAAGCTTCATCATATCCATCTAATTCATCGCCATTATCATCTTGAATTTGTTGTCCATGCCCACTAAATTGAAAATAAACTATATCGCCTTCACCAACTTTATTATACAAATCGTCTAAAGCTTTAATCATGCCTTGTTTAGTAGCATCTTTATTAATTAAAGTATCTATATTATTTGTTGCAAAACCCACTTTTAATAATGCTTGTTTAACATAACGAACATCGTTCATGCTGCTTAAATTTCTCCATCCAGGTGCTTCGCTATAATCACCAATGGCAATAATTAAAGCAACTTTCTTTTGCTCAGGAGGAAAAACGGCTGCTATAAAACCTAATGCAACAAATAGGTAAATCCATATACTTTTCATACAATTTGTTTTTATTGATTAACAGATGCAGTTTTTGTAAAAATTCACCACTGCAAATTCCATGCTGCAAGTTAGTTTTTACATTTTATTTATTTTTTGCGGCTATTGGGTATTTGTAGAACACAGATGATTATGATTGTTAGGATTAACGCTGTTTTTTGGTAAAAACTGTTAGCTTTTAGCTATAAACTATGTTTATATTTTACATTTTTCCTCTGTTGTCTGTGAGCTAAAGCTAATAGAACAAACGAGATTATCCCTTTTTACCTTGCTCCTGCAAAGTAGCTATGACCAATTTTTGGCTTTGTATTATTTCATCTTTGGCTTGGAGTAAGGCTTCCCATAGTTTACGTTCATCTGCAAAGGAGTTATAATTATGTACAAAACCTATGGAATTGTCATTCATACTTGGTTGATATAAAATATTACTGTCATTAGGCAATAATTTGGAAAAAGGGACTTCTAGTTTTTCGGCAGTAGATAGTATTGTTTGCCATTTGGGCGAAACTTTATCATTTTCAATATCAGATAAAAGACTTTGTGTAATGCCTAATTCAGAGGCAAGTTTCTCTTGTGTCCAACGTTTGGCAAAACGTTCTTGTGCTATGCGTTGTCCTATTGTTTCCATGCTGTAAAAATATAAAATATCGGAATAAGTTAATGGGGTTCTATAAAATATCTTATAGGGGAATAGAATATCTGTGTAAAAAATTGGGTGTATGAAAGGGTAATTATTGTTTTGATTAACAATTTATGTTGGCAGCAATATAATTTTGACATCCTGCTAACTTCAACGGTCAATACAGGACGAAAAAGAGCTTTACCAAATGACTACGAAGAATAAGAAAGGCGAAATTATTTTAATGCCAAAGGTTGTACACACCGACAACTTACCTAAAAAGTATGCAGGTTGTAGCAAGTCAAACTATGTTAAGGATTTTCCTATTTGACCTAAACCAAAAATCAGAAAAGTGAAAAAATACATTTCATTGGCACTCATTTATGCTATTTTAATTACACTTTCAGTAAGTTCATGTAACAAAAGATTAGAGAACAATGTTTCACACGAAATTAGCGGGCAAACTATTAATGCTTCAGATATACCTCTATTAACAGATGAAGTTGTTGCTAAAATAGAGGAAGAAAAGTCTCACTTAGAAATCTTAAAAGACGAAATTTGTTTGCAGGTAGCTAATATTGCTCAAGTTGTTACTCCAACGGGTGATGGCTCATTAACTTATCCTAATTGGGTACGATTTGTTGAAATTGCCGAAGCAATAGATTCGTTAAATGATAATTGGAATGAAGCATACGGGCAAGCACTAGATAATATTATAAATACGACTAACATTGACCCAAATGATGAAGCCGGTCAAGAAGCATTTTCAGATATGCTTGAAGAGGATTATCTTATTTTTCCTGCTGATATGGCAAGTGAATGTTTTGAAAACATGTTTAGTTTTGAATCACTAAGAATGTGTTTAGAAACAAGTGAGGACGATTGGCTTGAAAATTCCATAGAGTTTAATCCTGCAAATGCACCTACCATTCAAGAACCAATAGAAGACGAAGAATATTGGACATTGATTACTTGTGATAGGAGGTATGTCATTAGCAATACTACCGTTGATGAGGATATGATGGAAGGTAGAGAAGACTCTAAAATAAAAGAGCTACTTGGAGTAATCCAAGATATTGTTGGTGTATTGGGAGGGGGGGTTAATATTGTAAGAGAAATATCGTCATTATTGGAAGATTGTGCAGGTTCTACAACTACAACAGAAAGAGACGTAAGAGACGGAATTACCATACCTAACGAAACAGACAAATGGATTGGTTATGTAATGAAACAAAAAGGGGTTTTATTTGACTTTAATCAAACACAAACAAAAATTAAAGGTAAAGCTAAGATTTGGAAATTAAACAGCAAAGGGAAACGAAAAAAAGACCGCAAAAATAAGGCAAGTATTGATTTTTGTGTAAAGGAATGGAATAACTGTGACGGAGGTGATTGGGTGTATAAGAGTCCTGTTTCTTCTAAAAGAAAAAAAGTAAAAATTAAATTTTATCAACCTTATGCATTAGTAGTTGGAAACCCTACTCATTACTTGCAGTTTGGCTTTGGCAGAAATGGCATTTATGCTACATCATTAAATTTATTGGGTACAACGGGCTGTAGAAATTCTTCTAATACAGATTGGTAAAGTAAATATTCATAAAACAGTCTGTGTCTGATTTTTTTGATACAGCCTGTTTTATTCAAATGTACGACAAAGAAAGTTCTTATTTACGGCAACCCTAATGTAATATTGCAAAGCCTCTTTTATCTTAATTGAATTACAAATATGAATATAAAACAAATAGCCTTATTGTATTTGTTGTGTTCTGCTTTTATAACAACAGCAACTGCACAGAAATACAAATTTGAAATTGGTACAGAAGGTGGACTTGTTTATACAAAGTATAAAATCAAAGACCCTCAAAAAAACCTACAAAATGTTCCATGCCAAAGTGGTATAGGAGGAATAAATTTTAGAATTAACACCCAAAAACAGAAATGGTTTTATGAAATAGCTTTTTTAGCTATGGAATACACAGATGGATTGAAATTAAAACAGCAAAATTCTTGGTTTACTTCTAATTCAGATGCCGTAATAATGTTCTCACTAAGGGCAGGCTATAATTTTAAACTTGATAAAAACTTTTCAATTATTCCTTTAATAGGATTAGCACCTGTAATTAAAACACTAAATCAAGATGGAGGTGAGGGCTATTATGAAGAAGGCAATAGCAGTTTTAATTCTCTATATCATTATACCCGAATAGAAATAGATAAGAATATATTTATGCTTTTGCAAGGAGGAATTGGCATTGAATACAGATTTGCAAAAAAATTAAAATTTTCTGCTGCCTTTAATTATTATCAGGGCTTTACCAATAATGCCATTTACGATATAAACTATCAAATAAATACAGACCCTGTACAAACAGCCAATATGTATGGAAAAGGAACTTTTGTTAATTATCAGGCAGGCTTAAAATTTTTATTTTGCCGTCAAAAATAATATGGTGAAAAAATCGTACTCCCATAAAAAAAAGCCCTAAAAGTTTTTTTCAGGGCTTTCCTTTTTTTACATTGTCCCGTCCTGAAATAGTGATACAGAAAAAAGAATCGTTATGGAAGGAAACACAAATTATGTAAAGCGTACCCAGAAAGATTATACGCTAACTTTAAAACTGCAAGTTGTTAAAGAAGTAGAAACAGGACAACTCAGCCCTTGCCGCTCAACGCAAGTATGGCATTCAATCCAGTTCTAAAGTTATGCTATGGCTCAGAAAATATGGTAACTTTGACTGGGAGAACCAAAAACCATCAATTATGTCAAAAACGCCTGAACAACGCATAATGGAGTTGGAAGCCAAAGTAAAGTTGTTAGAAAAACAAAAATCTTTATTGGAGCATCAGAGCCATATTGCCGACCAAAAGGCAATCATTTTTTAAATGACGATAGATATTGCAGAAAAGGAATATAACATTGATATCAGAAAAAACTCTGCACCTGAACAATCCAAGAATACACAGCCAAAACAGAGAAAAGCATAAGTTTTAGTTGTAGGTTGTACGGGATAGACAGACAAGTTTATTATAGGGGTGTCAGACGAAAAATGCTTAAGCAAAGCGTAGTAGAACAAGCAGTACAGTTGGTACATCGAGAACGAATGTTATTGCCCAGACTTGGTACAATAAAGCTGTATTTTCTATTATCAAAAGAATTACAAGCAATGAAAGTAGGTAGAGATAAGTTCTTCGATATTCTGCGAGCTAATCACTTATTGATAATGCCTAAAAAACATATCACAAAACCACGATGTCGTATCACCGTTTTAGAAAACACCCAAATTTTATTAAGGAGATGGAGATTAGCCAATAGGAACAAGTATGGGTATCCGATATTACCTACATCGGCAAAAGAAAAAAACCGTGTTATTTAAGTTTGATAACCGATGCTTATTCCAAGAAAATAGTGGGTTATGATGTGTCCGATTCTTTAAGAACTCAAAGCAGTTTAAGAGCCTTGAAAATGGCACACTAAAACAGAATTTACAAACAAAAAGAATTGATACATCATTCTGACAGAGGTATTCAGTATTGTTCTGATAAATATCAGTATGTGTTGGAAAAGCAAAAAAATAAATGCAGTATGACCAAAAACTCAGACCCATATGAAAATGCCGTAGCAGAGCGAGTAAATGATATTTTAAAGCAAGAATTTATGATTGATAAGCTTCATTTAGATTTACCATTGATAAAGAAAGTTGTCAGTGAATCTATTCAAATTTACAACTCGGTAAGACCTCATTTATCCAATGCTATGCTTACTCCTAATCAAATGCACTTTCAATAAGAAAGAAAAATGAAAACCTATAAAACAAAAAACAGGTGAAAGCAATTGCTTTCTCCTGTTTAAAAATCTATTTTTGTAATCAATAACCCTGTATCGTTTTTTTAGGACTAGTCACACTCTGTAGTACGCTATATAAGTGACAGGATAAAGGTAATGAAAGCAGGTAAAATTGAAGAAATAAGAACACCTGAATTGGTTGGTGGTTTGTAGTTTTTAGTTTGTGGTTATATACTTGTACATTTTCAAACTTAAATCGTTATATGCGTTTCCAATCATACCTAAATACGGCTGTATCATTAATCACCAATTATTATGGGAACATTCCTCTTGTTCATTATTTAAAAAATTATTTTGCACAAAATAAAAAGCATGGTAGTAAAGATAGAAAAGCAATTACTCATTTATGTTATTGCTATTTTAGGTTAGGTAAAAGCTTAAACGAAGTAACCTTTGAAGAAAAAATTAAAATTGCCTTGTATTTATGTCATAATAAAATTAATGAATATGGCATTTTATATAATAACAATTGGCTTGCAAATTGGCATTCTTCCTTAGCACAAAGAATAGATTTTGTACAAAAGAATTATCCCAATTTTTCAATCCATTCCATTTTTGTTTTTACCGATTTATTAAGTGAAGGAATTTGCAAAGAGGAGTTTGTTTTATCTTTTTTTAATCAACCTCAACTATTTCTTAGAGTAAGGCCAAACTATTTACAAACAGTTTTACAAAAGCTACAAGCAGCAGCAATTGCATATAAATTATTAAACAATAATTGTATTGCTCTGCCAAATACAACAAAGGTAGATGCTATATTACAAGTAAATAAAGATGTTGTAATACAAGATTACTCCTCTCAACAAATTGCACAATACTATGAAATTGTATTATCAGCTTTAAATGTAAATAATTATTCTACCCATAAACCTTTATTAGTGTGGGATTGTTGTGCTGCTAGTGGTGGAAAATCTATTTTATTATTAGATACTTTTCCAAATATTAAATTAACTGTAAGTGATATAAGAGAAAGTATATTAATTAATCTTGCTAAAAGATTTAAAGAAGCTGGAATAAACAATTATCAATCTTTTGTAACAGATTTAAGCAAGGAGCAGCAAGATATTAAGTTTAATAAATACCAATTTATAGTATGTGATGTACCTTGTAGTGGCAGTGGAACATGGGGCAGAACGCCAGAACAAATTCAATTTTTTACCAATGAAAAATTAAATAATTACACCCTATTGCAACAAAAAATAACATTGCAAGCTGCAAAACATTTAAACAAGAATGGCTTTTTTTTATACATTACTTGTTCTGTTTTTACAACAGAAAATGAGGATATAGTAAAATTTTTACTTGCTAATACAGCATTACAATTAGTACAAATGCAAAACATAGTTGGTTATAATAATAATGCTGATACAATGTTTGTAGCATTGTTTAAAAATGTATAATATACAAATTAGTACATGCTTATACTCGGTGCTAAATTATTTTCTATTGAATAAATAATTATCCAAACCAAGCTTTCCAGAGCCAGTAAATATCAAAGTTAGATACGAAAATAAATAGAGATAAATATGCTCTATATCTATAAAATTATCTGCTGAATGTACAATTAAAATAACAATAAAATTAAAGGCTAAAACCAAAGCTGCCAATCTGGTATAAAGTCCTAGTATTATTAGTAAAGCACAAATTCCTTCGGCAAATGCAACTAAATAAAAAGAGAGGTTTGTACCCAAACCAATAGGGTCTAAAAATTTTATTTCCTGACCGGTAAAAATTACTTCTAATTTATTAAACCCATGGCCATATAAAATAAAATATCCTGCAGCCAAACGTAAAATTAAAATACCTATTTCTTTACCTGCTTTCCACTCGGTAGTTAATAAATTCATAGAGGAATAGTTTAGTTATTAAAGAATAAATATCAGCTAAAGTTACACATTTTTATTGTTTAATTAATTTTTTGTTCTCTATCAATTCATCATTATTATATACACCAACTATATATATTCCTTTTGCCAAAAAGTAGATAGGTAGTTTAAATAAGCTTACACCAATTGGTTTATTAAATTTTTGTGAACTTACAATGTTTCCTTTTATATCTAAGATTCTAATAATTAAATTGGGGATGTTGTAAGGGGTTTCAATTTTAATGGTACAATTGTTTTGTGCAGGATTTGGTAATAAAGAAATTATCTCTGTACTGGCAATACATTGGTTTAAATTAAAACTAACTGAATCTATATTTACAGTTGTATAACCAGCAGTTGTAGTGTCTATTACTTGTTTAATTCTATATACTGCAACTGTGGAGGGCAAAGTAGTTTTAACTGTATCTTTAAACTCGTATTGGTGTATTGCTAAAATATCTTCGGACCCATTTATATTTTTTAAAACTGTATAATTACTTTCGTTGGTTAATCTTCTTTCCACAATATATTGCATACTGCCTACATCTTTACTTTGCCAATTTATATTAATTGCACAATCGTTATTACTATAATTGGTAATTTTTGAAAACTGAGGTAATAGAATTGCAAATGCTTTTTTCATATCTGGTATGCCATAACCTTTTCTATCATCAGGGTTATTAAAAATGCTTCCACTTTTTATAATTGCGTTTCTAATTGCATAGTTATTTAATTCAGGAAAAGCTTGCCACAAACAAGTGCCTAAGCCTGCCATTTTTGGGCAAGCATACGATGTACCATTACCTTGCCCTATTGTATTGTTTGGATTTTGAACATAAGCATTCCAACCAACTGTACAAGCTTCAGGTTTTACTCTTCCATCGCTAGTTGGACCATAACTAGAAAAGTTGGCAATATTGCCAGATGTGTTAACTGCACCAACCGAAATTGTACTATCTAAATCTGCAGGTGTGCTTAAATATTTCCAACTGTTTGTACCCTCATTTCCCATAGCAGTGAATAATAGCATTCCTTTTCTATGTGCAAAAGTTCCACCTTTAGCAGCTGTTGTTGTTTTACCATTCATGTTACTATAAGTATGGTCAAAACTTGCATTATCAAAAGTGGTATAACCTAACGATGTAGTAATAACCAATGCTCCTGCACTATCTGCTCTTTCTAATGCACAAACCCAATTAAACTCTTCAATAGGATATTCTGTTACACCTTCTTCAGATCTATATAAAAGTACACTTGCCTCTGGCGAATTGCCTATAAAATTATTAGGTATATTACCAACAATAGTGCTTAAGCAACTCATACCATGTGAATTGTCTTCTACTACACTTGTCTCGTTATTTACAAAATCCCATGTTTCAATTACTCTATTATTTAAGTTCATACTATCCATTGCAGGTAACGAATTGTATTTGTAAAAGCCTGCATCTAAAACACCAATTAACATATTTTGCCCTCTCATACCTATATTATGTAAAAACTGGCCATTGTTGAGTTTAATTTCGTTTAAAGTAAGTCCGTAGTTATAATAATTGTTTAATGCTTGTTCTTTTGAATAAGGTGTGTAGGAAATGGTAATATTATTTTTGAACTGTATTTTTTTATTTTTTTGTAAAGTATCTTTTTTGTTTTCTTTTAAAGGTTTTGCTGCAATGTTATTGACACTCTCTACAAAATAAAAATTGGTTATTTTATTGATGGCAGAGGCATCGGTTGTTAAAATAGTAATTTGGTTTAACCATTTACTTTTATTTAATATGGTTACATTGCCTGCAAGTTTTATACTATCAATATATTTTTGCGTTATAGGTAAATCGGTGCTATCAATTGCAATATTATATTTTACTCTTCTATCTATTGCTTTTTGAGATAAAAAAGCAGAGGGATTATTGGTACTGTAAGAATTGAATAATTTATTTTTTAATTGTATAGTGTAACGACTAAATTGTGCTTCTGCAGATACATAATTTATTAAAAAAAAAGCAGCAATAATTATTTTTTTCATGTAGGAATAGTTACTGAGAAGATATTATTTGTAATCTATTAAATTAAGCTTTATGCCATAGGAGTTGTTGGTATAAGCTCCATCGTTATTAGGATTTTGCCACTCCCAGTGTAAAAATTCTTTATAAATTAAGCCTATGCCTTTAGCATATACTTCAACAGAGTAAGCCCTGTAAGAACGAGGTAAAGAAGGGTTTAATGGCCCGCCAGGGTCTGCTTCATCTGCTTGTAAAATGGTATAGGTATTGTTAATGGTTCCTTTTTTTACAGTGAATGGCAAATCGGCATTTTTAATTTCAAAAAACCAATCTTTTAAAAAATAATAATCGGCAGAAGTATTTGGAGCATTTATGTATTTAGAGCCATACCATTGTGTGCCTTCTTTAATAGGAGATGCTATGGTGATGGTTCTTAAATTATTATTATCGGTAAATTCAATGTTGTTTTTATTGAAACTTACAAAAAAGGTAGCGTTATAGATCCAAGGGTTAGTTTGTAATGTATCGGTAATATATCTATAAATTTTAAAAGATTGTTTTCCACTTACATCAACAAAGTTATCGGCAATACTATCTTTTGCATGATAACTTTTAATGGCCAATGATTTACTGAAATTAGTTACTACTGTTGAATCTAATCTGTAAATAAAAACTTTGCCATTTTGTAAGGGGTTCAATTCAGCAACTGTTGGCAGGTTTATTGTTTCTTTGGAGCTACAGGCTACAAAAAATAAACTAAAAATTAAAACACTATATCTTACAAACAATTTCATAAACTAAGTTGGGTGGAAAGATATATAAAATATGAATTTACAAAACAAGATACACTAACTTAATTTAGTGTGGTATAGTTAAAAGTTAAAAATATTGCTTTGTATAATTCCTCCGCCAATTACATCATCTCCTTCATAAAAAACTGCACTTTGCCCAGGGGCAATACTTTTAACAGGTTCGTAAAACTGCACTTTAATACCATTTTCGTTATTATATAAGTTGCTAAAAGCACCTTTATCTTTATATCTTATTTTGGTTAAAGCTTCCATGCCATCTGATATGCCATTGTATTTTATCCAATTTATTTTGTTTACTTGCATGGTGTTTTTTTCAAGATCAATTTCATCTCCTAAAACAACAGTATTGGTATTGGGGTTAATGGCTGTTACGTAGGCTGGCTTGCCTAATGCTATATCCAATCCTTTTCTTTGCCCAATGGTATAAAAGGGGTAGCCTTTATGTTTGCCAAGTTTTTTTCCTGTTTTATCTATAAACCATCCACCTGCTACTTTTTGTTCTAAGCCATCCACTTTTCTTTTTAAAAAACCTCGGTAATCATTATCTGGCACAAAACAAATTTCGTAGCTCTCACTTTTTTTAGCAAGTTCAGGATAGCCCATATCGTTTGCCATTTGCCTAATTTCGGTTTTATGGTATTTGCCTAATGGCATTATTGTTCTGCTAAGTAGTTCTTGGCCTAATCCCCATAGTACATAACTCTGGTCTTTAGTTTCATCTAAGCCTTTACTAATATAGTACCTGTTGTTATTATGCTGTTGAATTTGTGCATAATGCCCTGTTGCAATAAAATCACAATCTAAAGCGTCGGCACGTTTTAATAATGCTTTCCATTTTATATGGGTATTGCACATTACACAAGGATTAGGTGTACGGCCAGCTAGATATTCTTCAACAAAATTTTCTACAACAAAATCGCCAAACTCATCTCTAATATCTAATATAAAATGAGGAAATCCATGATGCACAGCAGCCATTCTGGCATCGTTAAAACTATCTACATTACAACAACCAGTTTCTTTTTTAGAGTTAGTACTAACACTTGTAGCATAATCCCAAGTTTTCATTGTAATGCCAATAACTTCATAACCTTCGTGATGTAGCATTAAAGCACAAACAGTACTATCAATACCACCACTCATTGCAACCAATACTTTTCCTTTTTTACTCATTATTTTTTAAACAAGAACCTACAAAATTACAGGTTTATTGAAAATGTAGTTTTTGAAACAAGGAAGTAATGAAAGATGGGCAATTTTTTTAATAAAATAACGGAAGGAATTAATGATTTGTTTCTTTTTCAGATATAAGAATGAGGGCAAAAACACTATAGTTAATTATATCAACAAAGTTGGCATCTATACCTTCGCTGATGATGGTTTTTCCATCATTGGCAAGTATTTGTTTTATGCGTTGTAGCTTCATTAAAATTAAATCTGTAAAACTTTCCTGACTCATATCTCTCCAAGCCTCTCCATAATCATGGTTTTTGTTTAGCATGGTATCTTTTGACAATGTTATTTGCTTGCTATACAAAGTTTGTACGTAAGTGGTGGCTAATTCTTCAATTTTAGATTCTTTAAGTTCTAATTGTATTAAACCAATTACACCATAATTAATAATTCCTTTAAACTCGTCTGTAATATTATCCTTTACTTTTTGTTGTTTTAAATCTTGAATGGTTCTAATACGTAAAGCCTTAATAAAAATTTGGTCCACAACACTAATCAGCCTTAATACTCTCCAGGCTGTTCCATAATCTGTTGCTTTTTTAATAAAAACATCTTTACAACTATTTATTATTAAATCGTATTGTTGATTAGTTTGGCTCATTTATTTTCTTTTTCAGTGCTGCAAGATTAGTGGTAAAATAATATAATTCTGAAATAAAAAATATTTATAACAAATGAGGTTTGGCTTCTGTTTGACCAGCATGAGTTACCTGAACATAATTTGGTTTAAAATCTCTAATGTTACTTGCCCCACCATAAGAGAAGGCACTTTTTAACCCATCTAACAAACCTTCTATTACAAATTTTGCTCCACCTTTAAAAGGTATTACAGTACTTTCTCCTTCTACATTTCTTTGTTCTTGGTTATGTACCATTTTAGTTTCTAAAGAGGCTGCTCCTCTATAACGTTTGTATAAGCCTGTTGGTTTTTCAATTATTTTACCTGGGGCTTCTTTTGTACCAGCTATTAAAGAACCTAACATTACACAGCTGCTACCTAATGCCAATGCTTTAGCTATATCGCCACTGGTTCTTATACCACCATCTGCCATAACAGGTAAGGCAGTAACAGCAATAATTTCTTGTAAGCAACTTACATTAGGCACTCCAAAGCCTGTTTTTAAACGTGTAGTGCATAAGGAGCCACCACCAACACCAACTCTTAAGCCATCTGCTTGCCATGCTTCTAAATCTTTTGCAGCCTGTGCAGATGCAATATTACCAGCTATTATATCTACATACTTAGGTAAACTATTTTTTAATGTTGCTATAGCCTGTTTTACATTTTCATGATGCCCATGGGCAACATCTATTAAAATAATATTTGCCCCTGCATTGGCTAATGCCAAGGCACGTTCTTTAAAATCACCATTAGCACCTGTTGCAGCCATTATAGGAATAGCTTTTGTGTACTTCCAGTCGGCGTTGCCTACATTCCAAAAGTTTATTACTTGAGTTTCTTGTAAAGCTTTTTTAACTATATCCACTTCTATGGCTTGTTGTTCTATACTCATAAACCTGTGTATGCAACCAACACCACCCATTTCGGCAATTGCAATAGCCATTTCACTTTCGCAAACTGTATCCATACAACTTGCAACCAATGGCATTTTTAAACCATAATTTTTGGTAACCCTTGTGGTTAAATCAATATTTTTTCGAGAAGATATGTTTGAATAAGCAGGTACTAACTGTATATCATCATAAGTTAAAGCAACAGAACTCATAAGCCAATTTATTGTATTAATAATTTACTTTCAATCAAGCAAAGTAAACATAATACTACAGCTATAAAAATGGCTTACCAAAATTGTGTATTAAAAGTGAATTACTTTAAAAATTATTTACCAAATGACCCAATATTTGAGCTAAATATTTTTACAGCGATTGCTAATAAAATTACTCCAAAAAATTTACGCACAGCCAATAAGCCAGCTTTGCCTAAAATTCTTTCTATTAATGTTAATGATTTTAAGGCAGCATAAATAACTATTAGGTTAATTAAAATACCAATTAAAATAACCATTTCGTTAAAGTTGGCCTTTAAGCTCATTACAGTAGTAAGTGTGCCACTACCTGCAATTACAGGAAAAGCAATGGGTACAACTGTACCAGCTTTAGCATCTTTATCTCCTTTAAAAATTTCGTGGCCTAAAACCATTTCTAAGCCCAGTAAAAAAATAACTATAGATCCTCCAACAGCAAAACTTTTTACATCAATTCCTAAAATACCTAAAAAAGGTTTTCCTAAAAATAAAAATAAAATCATTAAAGCACCAGATACTATAGTAGCTTGAAAAGAACGAATAGTACCACCCATTTTATCTTTTAAGGATATTAATAATGGAATTGATCCTACTATATCTATTACAGCAAAAAGAGTAAAAGTTACTGTTAGTAGTGCATCTGTTTCAATATTCATTTCATTGCTTTTTTCAAAAATATAACTTCTTAAATAATATGAGTGAGTAAAGTTGACTTTAATTAAACATTCTATTAAATACCTTATTGTTCTAAATTTAAAAAAAGAGGAACTTCAGATATAAAGTTCCTCTTTAAAAGAATTAGTTTAAATAACTAAAAAAATTTACTGCTGTCTATACTCCTGCTTTAAAATATTTAAACAATTATTGCATAAACAGTCAGAAAACTTTGTTTTGATATAACTACTTTCTTCATTACTTAGTTGTATAGATGTGCAGTTACAAGCCTTAATATTATTGCTGTTACATACAAATTTGCTTTTACATTTAAAACAAATTTTTATCAACTGCTCTTTCATTTTCTAAAGCTAAATAAAATAAATTACCAATTAAATGTTACACCAATATTTGCCATTATTGGCATTGTGTTGTAGCCATTTACTTCAAAAAATTTCCTGTTGCCAATATTTTGGGCATCTACAAAAAATTTAACCGAGTTATTTAAAACATATTCAGCATAAGCATTCAACATAAAATAGTTTTTCAATTTCACATCTGCTTTTGCCCAACCACCAACATCAAATCTGTCATCTACATATTTTGTATTTACAGATAAGCTTAACTGCTTAGTAGCTTGCCAGGCAATATTTAAAGAGAAAGTGTTTTTTGGTCGACGTAATAAATAATTGTAAGTAACCGTATCTACATTTGTAATTCTATTTTGTGTTGTTTCTTTTGGAGAAAGCATAGTATAATTAGCACCAATAGTTACTTGTTTTACAGGCTGTAAAGTTGCTTCTAATTCTAAACCAGATACAGTTTGTTTGATATAGTTGAAATATTTAAAACTAATATAATTATAATCAATGCCATTATCAATCTTTCTGTTAAAATATACTACTCTTGTTTTAAACTTTTGGTCGGCATATTGTACACCTGTTTCGTAGTTAATAGATTTTTCGGCTTTTAAGTCTTTGTTACCACTCCATGTATCAAACAACTGATAAATGCTAGGAGATTTAAATCCTGTTGCAACGCTTGCAAATAATCTGAAATGCTTATTGATATTGTAAGATGGGTTAAAAGTAAAAGTGCTATTGTTGCCATAACGAGAATGTTTGTTTAACCTTCCGCCAAGCTCAATATTTAATTGATTGTTTATGCTATTAAATAATACCGAAGCATAAACAGAACTTTGGTTCATGCTGGTATCCTTGTATTTACTTGTACCCCATGCAGATGAAACATAAGCTCCATCCATAGTTGCAAAACGATAATCGCTACCAACCAATACCGTAAATTGTTTATTTATTTTATAAGAAGCATAAACTTCAAAAAAGTTAGAAATACCATTATAATCATTAGTAGAGTAAACAGGTAAACCAGCAGCAAAGCCATCGTTATAATGCCTGCGTGTTTGGCTGTACTGATAATTACCTACAACATGTAGTGTAGTGCTTTTATAATTTAACCCTGCACCAGTATTTAAAACATTGTTATTAATAAAATAATTTCTCTTATCAGCAAAAACGCCTGCATCAATATCTGCTTTATAGCTACTGTGTTGCACAAAAGATTTAAAAGATAATTTTTTTGTTATTTGGTATTGTACTGCAGCATTAGCAACATTTCCTTTGTAGGCATCGTTATCAAAATTTTTATTTCCAGCACTATCATAAGCACTCGAAAATCCATCGGTTTTTAGTTGAGCAAAACGTGCAGTGTAGATAAGATTGTTAAGCTTGCCAAAAACTTGTACATTATTTCTGCTTGTATTTTTATTACCAAAGGCGGTTGTAGCTTTAATATTTACTGCTTTATCAATTTCTTTTTTTATAGTTATAATGTTTATAACACCAGCAATAGCATCGCTGCCATATAATGTGCTTTGTGCTCCTTTACAAATTTCTATTCTTTCAATATCATTAATAGAAAAAAGATTCAGGTCAAAATCTGTACTAATGGTACTTGGGTCATTCATGGGTATGCCATCCATTAAAATTAAAGTTCTACCAGCATTGGCACCACGCATATAAACAGTTTGCACACTACCAGCAATGTTTAATGCTCCATTAATGGTTATACCAACTTGCTCATTTAAAACTTGTGCTACTGTTTTAGCACTACTTTTTTCCAATTGTTCTTTGGTAATTACTGTAATTACTTTACCAGTACTATTTTGTTTCTGTTCTACTTTAGATGCAGTTGTAATAATTACTTCATCTAATGGGCTACCACTTAAGGTGTCTTTTTGTGCAAATGCATGCATGCTTGCAACCAGTGCAATGAGGGTTAACTTTTTTTTGCTCATTGTTAAAATGTTTTTTTAAAGTGAAACAATGAGCTTTCAGGAAATAATAGTGGAGATATAAAGGCAATAATTGCCATTTACATTCCATGCCTTTCGCCCGAAAGCCTTGAATGAATGTATTTGGCAGGTCTTCTGACTTAGCAGCTATTTCAAATTACCTTCCCATTTTTTAAAACAGTGGCAAACTATTATTTGAAATATTTTTCTTTGTTAAAGAAAGCTACTTTACAGCTACGGGGATAGTTCATGCTTTTCACATGATTCCCTTTTAATCATCTGCCTGAAGCAGATAAACCAAATTCGCCGCAAATGTGCAATGTTTCTTTAGAAATAAAAAACAATTTTTAAGTGTAAGCTATCATGCTGATTATTAGCTAGTTAAGTTGGAGTGTATTTTATCCATATATATTTTTTTTAGTTAAGATATAGCTCAAAGCAGAGAAAAAAAAGAATATTAGCAAAACATTTTTTTAGCTTAATGGATTGGTGTATTATCGTTCTTTTCAAAGTGAAAGGCTTTCTTTTTAATACAATATTTTTCATAAATAAGATGATTTTATTATAGGAAAATTATTTTTTTCAAACTTTTTTTGAAATTAAGTACATACTCCTATCTTTGCAGCCCGAAAAAATATGTCTAAGCAACAACTGATTAAACAAGATGGTATCATTTTAGAGGCTTTAAGCAATGCAATGTTTAGAGTAAAACTAGAAAATGGACACGAAATTTTAGCTACCATTTCTGGAAAAATGAGAATGCATTATATCAGAATTTTGCCTGGCGATAAAGTAGGAGTAGAAATGAGCCCATACGATTTAAGCAGGGGCAGAATAAACTTTAGGTATAAATAAAAAGTTATATAATCTGTTAGAAATAACATAACAGTTAAATTAAAAGCAATGAAAGTAAGAGCATCAATTAAAAAACGCAGTGCAGATTGCAAAATTGTTAAACGTGGAGGTAAACTTTATGTTATCAACAAAAAAAATCCTCGTTTTAAACAAAGACAAGGGTAATAAAAATTAGAAATTTAAAATCAGAAATTAATAAATTATGGCACGTATTGCCGGTATAGATTTACCAAAAAATAAAAGAGGCGAAATAGGGCTAACCTATGTGTATGGTATTGGTCGTTCTACTGCTCAGTATATTTTAACTAAAGCAGGCATTGATTTTGATAAAAAAGTAAATCAGTGGAATGATGATGAACAAGCTGCTATTCGTAATATTATTAATGAAGAGTTTAAAGTAGAAGGTGCTTTGCGTAGCGAAACATCTATGAATATTAAACGTTTATTAGATATTGCTTGTTATCGTGGTTTAAGACACAGAAAGGGATTACCAGTTCGTGGACAGCGTACTAAAACCAATAGCCGTACCAGAAAAGGAAAACGTAAAACGGTAGCAGGTAAAAAGAAAGCACCTAAAAAGTAATAAATAACTATAAAGCTCATAACAAACAGTTAAGAGCTTTTGGTTTTTTAAATAATACGTTGGATAGTTGGGCAAAAGCTGCTTAATAGGAGACGTAAAATAGAAACAGACGATTACCTAAAAAAATTAAAAATGGCAAAACCAGCAAAAGCACAAAACAGTGCAAAGGCAGCAGCAAAAAAAAGAGTAGTTAAAGTAGATGCTGCCGGAGAAGTTCGTATTAATGCAACTTTCAACAACATTATTATTTCATTTACCAACAAATCTGGTCAAGTTATTTCTTGGTCATCTGCTGGTAAAATGGGTTTTAGAGGTTCTAAGAAAAATACCCCTTATGCAGCACAAATGGCTGCAGCAGATGCTGCTAAAGTGGCTTTAGATGCAGGGTTAAAGAAAGTAGATGTATTTGTAAAAGGTCCAGGTTCTGGACGTGAAGGTGCAATTAGAAGTATTGCACAAAATGGTATTGATGTAACATCTATTAAAGACGTAACACCTATACCTCACAATGGTTGTAGACCACCTAAAAAGAGAAGAGTTTAATTTATAAATTTTATATTGAGCCGTTCAGGTTTCATTTATATCAAAGGGTAAACTATTTATTTTTTACGATTTTTAACCGATAGTTTTACCGATTCAAAAAAAATCGAAATGAAATAAAAATTATGGCACGTTACACTGGTCCTAAGACCAAAATTTCTAGAATTTTTGGAGAGCCAATTTTAGGCAATGGCAAATGGTTAACTAAAAATAGTAACCCTCCCGGTCAGCATGGTGCTGCAAAAAAACGTAAAACATTAGGTGAATATGCTTTGCAGCTTAGAGAAAAGCAAAAAGCAAAATATACTTATGGTGTTTTAGAACGTCAATTTAGAAAAACTTTCGAAGAGGCTTCTCGTATGAAAGGTGTTAAAGGCGAAAATTTAATTAAATTATTAGAAGCTCGTTTAGACAACACTATCTATCGTATGGGTTTAGCTGCAAGCCGTCCAGAAGCAAGACAATTAGTTGCTCATAAGCACATAACTGTTAATGGAGAGGTAATGAACATACCATCTTACTCTTGTAAAGCAGGAGATGTTATTACATATCGTGCAAAAAGCGAACACAATAGTTCTATAACTAGCAAAAGCCGTGGTAAAAACCCTAAGTTTAGCTGGTTAGATTGGAATGAAACTGAGAAGAAAGGAACATTTATTACTTATCCTGAAAGAGAATCAGTTCCAGAAAATATTAAAGAACAATTGATAGTGGAGTTGTATTCTAAATAATTTATAACAGTATTACTGCTATAATTGAATACACTTACAACTGTACAAGTGTGCGACGCAACTAAAGTTGAATATTGCACCTAAGATGGAAACAAATTTTTTTTAAATCAAATAAAAACAGGAATATAAAATGGCCATTTTAAACTTCCAAAAGCCGGATAAAATTGTTTTACAAAAAGCTACTGATTTTGAAGGACAATTTGAATTTCGCCCGTTAGAGCCAGGGTATGGTTTAACCGTTGGTAATGCTTTACGTAGAGTACTTTTAAGCAGCCTTGAAGGGTACGCTATTACAGGTATTAAAATTGATGGTGTTGACCATGAGTTTGCTACTATTAAAGGTATTACTGAAGACGTTACTGAAATTATTTTAAATCTTAAACAAGTTAGATTTAAGAAAAAAGTGGAGCATGATGTTACCAACGAAAAACTCACTTTATCTATAAAAGGAAATACCGAGTTTAATGCAGGAAATATAGGAGATGCTTCTTTAAACTTTGAAGTAATGAATCCGCAATTAGTAATTTGTACTATGGATAATACTGCAAAGCTAGATATTGAATTAACTATTAATAAAGGCCGTGGTTATATACCTGCAGAAGATAATAAAGTAAAAGATACACCTACCGGATATATTGCTATTGACTCCATACATACACCTATTAAAAATGTAAAATATTCCATAGAAAATTATCGTGTAGAACAAAGAACTGACTTTGAAAAATTAATTTTAGAAGTTGCTACTGATGGTACTATTCATCCTGAAGAGGCAGTTAAACAAGCATCTCGTATTTTAATTCAACACTTGATGATTATAACTGATGAAAACATCACTTTTGATAACAAAGAAGATAAAAAAGAAGATGTAGTAGATGAACAAGTGTTACAATTGCGTAAAGTATTAAAAACACCTTTAGAAGATTTAGACCTTTCAGTAAGAGCCTTTAATTGTTTGAAAGCAGCAAAAATTAACTCTCTTAGCGAGTTAGTACAATACGAACAAGAAGACTTGATGAAGTTTAGAAACTTTGGTCAAAAATCATTATCAGAAATAGAACAAGTTTTAACCGAAAGAGGTTTAAATTTTGGTATGGATTTAGTAAAACTTGGTTTAGATAATTTAGATAATTAATAAAACAGTTTAAGCATTTGCTTAAATTATTTAATCATAAGCTTATAATTCCTGACACGGTATAAGCTACAAAATAAAAGTCATGCGTCACGGAGATAAAATAAACAATTTAGGCCGTAAAAAGGCACACAGAGAAGCCCTTTTAAGCAATTTAGCTTCTCAATTATTAGTTCATAAACGTATTGTAACTACATTAGCTAAAGCTAAAGCATTACGTACTTATATTGAACCTTTAATTACAAAAACTAAAAAAGGCGATGATAAAAATGCTTTAAGCCATCAACATCGTATTGTATTTAGTTATTTACAAGATAAAGCTGCTACAAAAGAATTGTTTACTGTAATTGCACCTAAAGTTGTTAGCCGCCCAGGTGGTTATACAAGAATTATTAAATTAGGCATTAGGCCTGGTGATAATGCAGAAAAAGCAATGATTGAATTAGTAGATTTCAATGAAATTTACACTAAAGGAGCAGTTAAAGCAGCAGAACCTGCTAAGAAAACTCGTAGAAGTGCAGGAGCTAAAAAGAAAGCAACTGAAACTACTAGTGCTTCAGAAACAACTACAGAAACTGAAAATAAAACCGAAGAATAATTTTAATTTAATTAAATGTTCAAAAGTTTTCAAGAAAAGGCAAGGAAATTACTTCTTGCCTTTTTTATTTTGCAATATTCAAAACCATTTAAAACATCATGTCCTTAACTAATAATACAGCAATTTTACTTTTAAATGATGGTACCATTTTTTATGGTAAAGCATTTGGAAAAATTGGTACAACAACTGGTGAGCTTTGTTTTAATACAGGTATGACAGGTTATCAAGAAGTATTTACAGACCCTAGTTATACCGGTCAAATCTTAATAATGAATAATGTTCATGTTGGTAATTATGGAATTAAAGAGAATGAAGTAGAAAGCGATAGTATTAAAATAAACGGATTAATAGGAAGAAATTTAGAAGAACAATTTAGCAGAATACAAGCCAACCAATCTATGCAAGAATATTTAGCACAAAATAATTTGGTTGCTATTGAAGGGGTAGATACAAGAGCATTGGTGGCACACGTAAGAACCAAAGGTGCTATGAATTGTATTATATCCTCAGACGAACAAGATATTACAATTTTAATAAATAAATTAGCTAATTGCCCCAATATGGATGGTTTAGAATTAGCAAGCACCATAAGTACTAATCAACCTTATGAGTTGGGTAATAAAGAAGCAGAAATAAAAATTGCAGTTTTAGATTTTGGCATTAAGAAAAATATTTTAAACTGTTTAGTGGAAAGGGGAGTAAGCGTTAAAGTTTTTCCAGCTACAACTTCTATTAGCGAATTAAAAGCATATAATCCTAATGGATATTTCCTATCTAATGGCCCAGGAGACCCTGCTGCAATGCAGTATGCCATTAATACAGTAAAAGAAATTTTAGAAGAAAACAAACCTGTATTTGGTATTTGTTTAGGGCATCAATTATTGGCATTAGCAAACGGAATTGCAACATTTAAAATGCATCATGGACATAGAGGGCTAAACCATCCTGTAAAAAACTTAATTACAGGTAAATGTGAAATAACAACACAAAATCATGGTTTTGGTGTACAACCAAATTCAGTAAAAGAAAATGAATTGGTTGAAATAACTCATATAAATTTGAATGATGAAAGTATTGAAGGAATAAGGCTTAAAAACAAGCCGGCATTTTCTGTTCAATACCATCCAGAAGCTACACCTGGCCCTCATGATAGTAGATACTTATTTGATGATTTTATTGCAATGATGCAATAAGCATATTTTATCATCCTGTAGTATTACCTTATTTGTAATTTATGGATTGTAGTTATGTCATTTTTTCCTATTCCTTTTAACGGCAAACTATTTGTACAATACTCCTAAACCCAATAAAATGGATATGGAAGAAAAAGATATAAAGGCAAATGAAGCCACAGAAAGCACCATGAATATTAATGCTGACGAAAATGCAGCAGGTACTACACATTTGAATGACAATGTGGAAGAAAGTGCTGTAGATAAACTAAAAGTAGAATTAAATGAACAAAAAGATAAATACTTAAGATTAGCCGCCGATTTTGATAACTACAGAAAAAGGACTGCAAAAGAAAAATATGAGTTAATAGATTCTGCCAGTAAAGATGTCATCCTTTCTTTATTAGATGTTTTAGATGATATTGACCGTGCTGAAATACAATTAGAAAATACTACAGATTTTGAACAAAATAAAGAAGGCGTTAAACTAGTATTTAATAAGTTAAAGTCAGCTTTACAAAGCAAAGGATTAAAATCTTTTGAAAGCATACATACAGATTTTGATGTAGAAAAACATGAAGCTATTTCAGAAATTGATGCACCAAGCAACAACTTACAAGGAAAAGTTTTAGACGAAATTCAAAAAGGGTATTATATAAAAGATAAAATTATTCGTTTTGCAAAAGTTGTAGTAGGAAAATAGAATAAAACTTTAGTGTTTGAAACACAAACCAACAAGCCATGTCAAAAAGAGATTATTACGAAATATTAGGTGTGTCAAAATCATCCTCGCCCGATGAAATTAAAAAAGCATATAGAAAAGTTGCTATGCAATATCACCCAGATAGAAACCCTGGAGATAAAGCAGCCGAAGAAAAATTTAAAGAAGCAGCCGAGGCGTATGAAGTACTAAGCGATACAGATAAAAAAGCAAAATACGATAGATATGGCCATCAGGCTTTTGGCCCAGGAACAGGTGGTGGAGGCTTTCATAACACTAATATGGAGGATATTTTCAGCCATTTTGGAGATATATTTGGAGATGGAATGTTTGGAGATTTTTTTGGTGGAGGAAGAAGAAGTAGTGGGGCTGGTGCTAGAACAAGAGGCCAAAGAGGTAGCAATTTAAGAATAAAATTAAAGCTCACTTTTGCAGAAATTGCAAACGGTGTAACCAAACAAGTGAAGGTAAAAAAATATATTATTTGTACAACTTGTGGTGGCAATGGAGCAAAAGATAAAAATAGTTTACAAACATGTACAACTTGTGGTGGTAATGGACAAGTTCGTAAAGTGCAAAATACTTTCTTAGGTCAAATGCAAACCGTAACCACTTGCTCTACATGTAATGGAGAAGGCTCTACAGTTACTTCAAAATGTACAGCATGTAAAGGAGAAGGGAGAGTATATGGAGAGGAAACAATTAGTATTGATATACCGGCAGGTGTACAAGCAGGTATGCAACTTAGTATGAGTGGTAAAGGCAATGCTGGAGAAAGAGGAGGGTCTTACGGCGATTTAATTATTCAAATAGAAGAAGAACAACATACCGATTTACAAAGAGATGGATTAAACGTTGCATACGATTTACATATCTCTTTTCCTGAAGCAACTTTTGGAACCAATATAGAAGTTCCAACTATTGACGGAAGAGCAAAAATAAAAATTCCGCCAGGTACACAAAGTGGCAAAATTTTCAGGCTTAAAGGAAAAGGGTTTCCTGAAGTGCAAGGTTATGGTAGAGGCGACCAATTAGTAAATGTAAATGTTTGGACCCCTCAAAACTTAACATCTGAAGAGAGAACCATATTAGAAAAATTAAACAATAGCCCTAATTTTAAACCTCAGCCTTCTAAAAACGATAAAAGTTTTTTTGAAAAAATTCGGGAAGCATTTAATTAACATTTTTAAGCCTTGTAAAAGGCTTTTTTAATGTTTCCTCCTCTGGATTTTAATATAGAGATGAATTATGGTTTTACTTTAAACTAATTAGATGTAAAGCCCATGAAGCAATTTATAAAAAGGAATTAATACTATTTAACTGTTTTAATTTTTAAATATCAATAGTATAAACCTGCCCCTAAACTTTAAATACTATTCTTCAAAAAATCAAAAAATCAAAGTATATTGACTTATTTTCAAACTCTTCCTATTATATTATTTGTACTTTAGCCTTTTCTAATACAGTATTTATTTTATATAATTGCATAGCAATAGCATATTATGGTACAAAAATTAGTAGCCTTTTATGGTGATACAAATACCTACACTCATGTAAATAAAAATAACTTTTTTATAGAGGCAAGTAATGGGCATTACGTATGTTGGGTAAGAACAGAAAAGGATAATAGTATTGCTGCAGTAGAAGTATTTACTGTTGAAGATGAAGCGAATTTTGACTGGAATGATATTTTTTATGAAATAGGCAAACAGTCATCGTTACATGATAAAAGCTATAACCTTGTAACAATTTTTTACCATAATAACGAAAACGTTTTAGTGCCTGCACATAAATTTAATGCATCTAACGCCGATGCTTACTTAGATTTAATGTTTGGAGCTAAAGAAAATACTGTAGTAAAATATGATAGTGTTGATTTTGGTGGCGAACTTATGTACAATGTGTACAGAGTAAATGCATTATTAAATACAATGGTTAAAACAAATTTTTTAACTGTTACCGAATTTCACCACTATTCTGGGTTACTTAAACACTTAACTATAGAAGATAAAAAATTACAAGGTAATAATATAAATGTTTATTTCTACCATCAATCATTTTCTGTTATTGTGCTAAAAAATAATAAACTACAAATTGCACAAAGCTTTAAGTTTAGCTGCCCCGAAGATGTGTTGTACTATTGCTTAAACCTAAATAATACTTTTAAACTTTCTACACAAGCCGATCCAATAATTATATCTGGGTTTATTGAACAAAATGGTGCCATTATAAATTTATTAAACCAACATTTTTCAAATGTATTAATTGCATCGCCCAATGCCGATGAAATAGCATTTGAAACTAATGCACAATTTCCGGCATATTATTTTACCCCATTTTTTAATTTACAAGTATGAGAATAATTTCAGGAAAATTTGGAGGAAGAAAAATAAATCCACCTTCAAAAATGCCTCATACTCGTCCTACTACAGATATTGCCAAAGAAGGATTATTTAATATTCTACAAAATAGAATTTCTTTTGACCAAATAAAAACATTAGATCTTTTTGGTGGCACAGGAAGTATAAGTTACGAATTAGCATCACGTGGTGCTAGCCATTTAACCATTGTAGAAAAAGATGCTGTTATGTACAATTTTATAAAAAATAATATTGCACAATTAAAAATTGAAAATTGCCAGGTTTTTAAGTTAGATATTTTTAATTTTTTAGCAACCTGTACAGAAAAGTACGATTTTATTTTTGCTGGTCCACCTTATGCATTAGGCTCTATTGATGAAATTCCTAAAATAATTATGCAAAAACAGCTACTTGCACCCAATGGTTATTTTGTGTTAGAACATACCCCAAGAAACAATTATGAAACATTTACAGGCTTTTCTTTTGTAAGAAATTATGGCACTACATTGTTCAGCTTTTTTATTGCTGAATAAAATGATCTTAAATAAAATATTTTAAAATAAAATATCATGTACATTAACTTTATTTTTGTTTAAATCTTTTACATTGAGCCTAACAATTCATACCAACAATTTAATAAAAACATATAAGAGCAGAACTGTTGTAAATAACGTTAGCATAAAATTACAACAAGGCGAAATAGTTGGCTTACTTGGTCCAAATGGTGCTGGTAAAACAACTACTTTTTATATGGTGGTTGGCTTAATAAAACCAGATGATGGGAATGTGTTATTAAATGATAGTAATATTACAAAATTACCAATGTACAAACGTGCCCAAATGGGCATAGGTTATTTACCACAAGAGGCAAGTGTTTTTAGAAAACTATCTGTTGAAGACAACATTATGAGTGTATTAGAAATGACTAAAAAAAATAAAACGCAACGAAAAGAAAAATTAGAAGAATTGCTAGATGAGTTTCACTTACATCATGTAAGAAAAAATAATGGAGATAGTTTAAGTGGTGGGGAAAGAAGAAGAACAGAAATTGCAAGAGCATTAGCAGTGGATCCTAAATTTATTTTATTAGATGAACCTTTTGCAGGTGTTGACCCAATTGCTGTAGAAGATATACAAAGTGTAGTTGCAAAGCTGAAGTATAAAAATATAGGAATATTAATTACCGACCATAACGTTAACGAAACCCTTTCTATTTGCGATAGAGCCTATTTATTAATTGATGGTAAAATATTTAAACATGGCACTGCCGAAGAATTGGCAAATGATGATCAGGTAAAACGTTTATACCTTGGAACTAATTTTGAATTAAAACGAAAAGATTGGATAATTGAAATGGGAAATTCCCAATAATAAATTATTTACTTTCATATTACCATTGATTTTCAGTTTCATTCTCCTTAATATTATTTTACAATTTTCCTTCCTTCTTAATTTTCAAAAAAATATCACTTTCAAGTATTTTTTTCTTATCATTGCTTAACTTGCTAACGTTATTTTTAAAATGAAACTGCTTAGTCCTGCCATATCAAGGCTTGCTCGTTTACGTTATTGGAGAATAGAGCAATGGCTGCAAAACCCCTTTGCAGCACAAAGAGAAGTATTGCAAGATTTAGTAACCCATGCCCAATATACAGAGATAGGCAGAAAGTATGGGTTAACCAATTTATTTAAAATAAGAGACTTTAAAAAAGCAGTTCCAATTCATACATACGATGATCTTAAGCCATATATAGAAAGGCTAATGCAAGGCGAACAAAATTTACTTTGGAACACACCTGTTTATTGGTTTGCAAAAAGCAGTGGTACAACCAGCGATAAAAGTAAGTTTATTCCTGTAACTGAAGAAAGCCTTACCAATTGCCATTATCAAGGTACAAAAGATGTATTAAGTACTTATTATCATCTAAATCCTAATAGCGATTTACTTACAGGTAAAGGATTATTAATTGGAGGAAGCCATCAAATTTTACCAGTAAATAATGAAGCATCTTATGGCGATTTAAGTGCAGTACTTTTTCAAAACACACCCATTTGGGCAAACTGGTTAAGAACACCAGAACTATCCATTGCTTTAATGGATGATTGGGGCGAAAAAGTAGAAGCTATAGCAAAAAATACCATTCAAGAAAATGTTACTTCTATATCAGGTGTTCCAACATGGACATTGGTACTTATTAAAAGAATTTTAGAAATTACAGGTAAACAAACACTTAAAGAAGTTTGGCCAAATTTAGAGTTGTACTTGCATGGGGGAGTTTCATTTACACCTTATAAAGAACAGTTTAAACATTTAATAGGAAACGAAATTCGTTACCTCAATTCTTACAATGCCAGCGAAGGCTTTTTTGCTGCTCAAAATAATTTTGATGACGAAGGAATGTTATTGTTTTTAGATAATGGTGTTTTTTATGAATTTTTACCAATTGAAGAATATGGTAAAGAAAACCCCGAAACCATTGGATTAAGAGATGTAGAAATTGGCAAGCAATATGCTTTGGTAATTTCAACTAATGGTGGTTTATGGAGGTACTTAATTGGTGATACTATAGAGTTTACATCTTTAAACCCATTTAAAATAAATGTATCTGGCAGATTAAAACATTTTATTAATGCCTTTGGCGAAGAAGTAATTGTAGATAATACTGATAAAGCTATTGCACAAGCCTGTAAAAAATGTAATGCAAAAGTGAATGATTATACTGCTGCACCAATTTACTTTACTAATAATAGCAATGGTGCACACGAATGGTTGATTGAGTTTGAACAGTTACCTACTTGTTTAAAAGAATTTACTTATGAACTAGATTGTGCATTAAAAAATATTAATAGCGATTATGAAGCTAAAAGACATTTAGATATTGCATTAAGAATGCCTATTGTGCAGGCTGTAGATAAATCGGTTTTTACAAACTGGTTAAAAAGTAAAAACAAATTAGGTGGGCAACATAAAGTGCCAAGGTTAAGTAACGATAGAAAATATATTGATGAAATAAAACAATTCATTAATAATTAGCACTCTTTTCTAAAAAAATTACTCCTAATTCAAAGTTCATTTTTCTTTTTTACTACAATTTCATTTTCATTCAAAAACTTTCATTAATTTGTATTAATTATTATTTTTTAATTGAATAATAAAAACCACCCAATAAAAGTAAACTTATGAAATTGTTAGAAAATAAAACCTCCATTGTTACAGGAGCAGCTCGTGGTATAGGTGCAGCCATTGCAGTAAAACTTGCAGAGCATGGTAGTAATATTGCTTTTAGCTATGTTAGTGATAGTAGTGCAGCCAAAGCAGCAGAATTAGAAAATCAGTTAACAGCATTAGGAGTAAAAGCTAAAGCCTATAAAAGCAATGCAGGAGACTTTGCCCAATGCGAAACCTTTGTTAATGAGGTAATGGCAGATTTTGGAAATATTGATGTTTGTGTAAACAATGCAGGCATAAGCAAAGATAATTTATTACTAAGAATGACTGCTGAACAATGGGATGATGTAATGAACATCAATCTTAAAAGCGTTTTTAATATTACAAAATTGGTTACACGCCCAATGATGAAGGCTAAGGCTGGTAGCATAATTAATATGAGTTCAATTATTGGTATTAGAGGAAATGCAGGCCAAAGTAGCTATGCAGCAAGTAAAGCAGGTATAATTGGCTTTACAAAAAGTGTAGCTTTAGAGTTGGGTAGTAGAAATATTAGATGTAATGCCATTGCACCAGGCTTTATTGAAACAGATATGACACATTATTTAAAAGATGGTGATGCTGCAAATGATTTTTTAAAGAAAATACCACTTGGCAGATTTGGTAAAGCAGATGAAATTGCCAATACAACTTTATTTCTTGCTAGCGATATGAGTTCTTATATTACAGGACAAGTGTTAAGTGCATGTGGTGGATTAAACATTTAAAAACCATCTAACCTTTCAATTTAAAAAATAGTTTTCAATTATACTGAAAACTATTTTTCATTATTTTTGATTTATACAGTTATGGTACATTGCTTATTATATTATTGCTGCTAATAGTTTTTTATTTTACTATAATACATTTGCATACTTAACTATTCTAAAATTTTATTTCAAAAAATA
>Ga0268298_10000894_pt1 | contig 37039 bp, 33 predicted proteins | sample WWTPWeurt_MetaG_FD_194462 | JGI IMG/M metagenome (GOLD analysis project Ga0268298, IMG submission 194462) | Activated sludge microbial communities from WWTP in Nijmegen, Gelderland, Netherland - WWTP Weurt | ecosystem: Engineered > WWTP > Aerobic digester > Activated sludge | place...
GCTCATCCTCGCGATAGCTTCGGCTATCGCTGCCGAGGTTGCCAACTGCGGCGCCTAGCCAGAAACGCAAATCCGGCGCTTTCATCGTGTTCCGCCAATTACGAAGCAGACCACTAGTAGTCAGTCAGATAGGTTCAGCTATGTTCGGCACGCCCCGCATCCCCGCTCGCTTTGTCGCTCTCCTCGCCATAGCTTCGGCTATGGCTGCGGTTCGCTTCGCGCGATCGGGGCGCGGATGCGCGCCTCGGCATCGACGCAAACCTATCTGACTACTAGCCGCGTTAAGCGGTTCGCCAGGCACGCGCAGGGCGGGCGGGGCAGCGCTGTCCTTTTGGAACAGCACCGTCCTGGGCCGGCCCCCAGCGGCCGGGCGGAGGGGGTGATAAGCGCGGGGGGGGGCACCTACGCCGAAAGTCATAGCTGCTCACAAGCGGGTGTTTCACTTATGCACAGTTTGGGGGCACGGGCTCCAGGGAAATGGGCTCTGCCCCGTTGACAGGGAAGCAAAAACCCAAATCATTGATTTATATGGATTTATGCCACGCCGAATTTTTCGGCAAAGTGACAAAAATCCTTCTGGAGTACCGGTTTAGGCCATTCTTCCAAAAGCAATCCACAAAGTTATCCACAGATTTTGGGGACAATTTGAAAAACCTCTATAACTGAATGAGTTGCCCCTGTTTCCCAGAATTGACTAGAAGTATTCGAATCCCGTAGAGCCCCATCCCGTGAGCTTTCTGCGCGTCGCCCTCGATCTTCCCCTCCATCGCAGCTTCGATTACCGCTGGCCTGAGGCCAGCGCCGACGATATCGGCTTGCGGGTCCGGGTACCGTTCGGTCGCGGGGAGCGCATCGGCGTCATCGTCGGGGTGGCCGAAACGAGCGACTGGCCGGCCGAACAAGTGCGCCCCGCCGCGGCAATCCTGCGCGACCTGCCGCCCCTGGGGGCGGACTTTCTGGCCCTGTGCGACTTTGCCGCCCGCTACTATCAGGCCGCACCGGGTGAGGCCATCCTTCAGGCGCTGCCGGCGGGCCTGAAGCGACTTGCCCCGCCGCAGCGGCGCGAGGGCCGTGGCGTCCGGCCCGTCGCTGCCGTGGCCCCGCCGGAACTCACCGACGAGCAGCGGGCCGCCCTAGCCGCCGTCAGCGCGGCGCCGCGCTTCGTTCCCTGGTTGTTGCACGGCGTCACCGGCAGCGGCAAGACCGAGGTCTACCTGCAATTGATGGCAGCGACCCTGGCCGCGGGGCGCCAGGCCCTTGTCCTGGTGCCGGAAATCAACCTCACCCCCCAACTCGAATCCCGGGTGCGGGCGCGCTTTCCGCAGCAGCGTGTCGTCGCCCTGCACAGCGAGCTTGCCGAAGCCGCCCGGGAGCGCCACTGGCGGGAAGCCCAGGCGGGGGAGGCGGCCATCGTTCTGGGCACGCGCCTGGCGGTCTTCGCCTCCCTGCCGCGGCTGGGGCTCATCATCGTGGACGAGGAGCATGACCCCTCCTTCAAGCAGCAGGACGGAATGCGCTATTCGGCTCGGGATGTGGCGGTCTTTCGTGCCCGCTTGTCGGACATCCCCATCGTCCTGGGATCTGCGACCCCCTCGCTGGAGTCCTGGGCCAACGCCCAGGCCGGGCGCTACCGCCTGCTGACCCTTGCGGGACGGGCGGTGGCCGCGGCGCGCCTGCCCGTCGTCAATCTGGTGGACAGCCGGCGCGAAACCGTGCGCGAGGGAATCGGAGCGGCCCTGGAGGCAGCGCTGGCCGCCCGGCTCGAACGGGGGGAACAGAGCCTGGTCTTCCTCAACCGCCGCGGCTACGCGCCGGTGCTGGCCTGCGCAGCCTGCGGCTGGACCTCGCGTTGCCGACGTTGCGCCGCCAACCTGGTCCTGCACCAGGCCGACCGCCGCCTGCGCTGCCACCACTGTGGCTTCGAAACCCGCGTGCCGCGGGCCTGCCCCACCTGCGGCAACCAGGACATCCAGCCCTTCGGCCGCGGTACCCAGCGCCTGGAAGCCTGGCTGACCGAACGCTTTCCAGCCGCCCGCGTCCTGCGGGTGGACCGCGATGCGGTCAAGTCCCGCCGGCAATGGGAGAGCATCCTGGAGCGCATCCACGCCGGCGAGGCCGACATCCTGGTGGGCACCCAGATGCTGGCCAAGGGCCACGACTTTCCCCGCCTCACCCTGGTTGGCGTGGTGGGCGCTGACGCCGCCCTCTTTGCTGCCGACTGGCGCGCGCCGGAACGGCTCTTCGCGCAGCTCATGCAGGTGGCGGGCCGCGCCGGGCGGGCGGAATTGCCCGGGGAAGTCCTCGTCCAGACCCGCTATCCGGAGCATCCCCTCTACGCCGCCCTGGCTGCCCACGACTATCCGGGCTTCGCCGCCGCGCAGTTGCAAGAACGCCGTCAGGCCGGATTTCCGCCCTACGCCTACCAGGCCATCCTGCGGGCGGAAGCCCCGGCCATGAGCGATGCCATCGCCTTCCTGGCCACGGCCCGCGCCCATGCCGAGGTCGGGGCGTCCGCCGGCATCACTGCCTACGATCCGGTCCCCCTGCGTCTCTCCCGCGTCGCCGAAAGGGATCGTGCCCAACTCCTGCTGGAATCAGGCTCCCGCCGCGCCCTGCAGGACTTTCTCCCCCTCTGGCGCGAAAAACTGGAAACCATCCGTGTCCCGGCCAAGCTGCGCTGGCATCTGGAGGTGGATCCGCTGGAGTGCTGAGGCCCGTCGCCGACCCTCACCGTTTCAAAGCTGGCCGTTGCTTTGTAACCAGACCATGCGGTCGAGGATTTTGCGGCGCCAGCCAGCGGCGATTCCCTTTGCCGCCGCAAGGGTGGCGAGGGACTCCACCGGCGGCCGATGGAGGCGGAGGGACGCCAGGGCTTCAGCCAGGGTCGGCGCGGAGGCGTCCCGCTCGACGAGTAGCAGGCCGTCGTCCGCCCGCACGGTACCGGGAACGAGCACCCTGGCGTACCAGCCCGCAATACCCTCTGCGGCGATGAAGGCGGCCATGCCTTCGACCGCGTAGCGGGCGTCGATTTTCCAGCAGGGGCTGCGGGGCTGACTGATCTGGAGGCGCGTTTCTCCCAGGGCGAAGACGTCGCCGAGACAGACGTCCGCCTCCCTGAACCCGATGGCCGAGAGGTTCTCCCCGATGCTGCCTGGAACGAGTTGCGCGGCAGCTTCCGGGAAGCGATCGGCCAGGCGGGCATAGTGCTCGACAGGAAAGCAATGCACGGCCTTGTCCGGCCCGCCGTGCACGCTACGGTCGGCCTGCTGGTCTCCTGCGAAGCCCTCCGGGCCCAGGGCGACGGGCAGCGCGGCGAGGGTCTTGAGAAGAGCCGTCGGCCGCCCGTTGCCGGGCATGGGGCTGATCCGGCCGATGAAAATATGGACCGGGGATGGGCTCACGCCTGATTCCACAGCCAGGCCGCGCCGCGCACACCAGAGGAATCGCCGTGCACCGGGGGGAGCAGGCGGGTGCGGACGCTGTCGGAGAAGATGTGGCGTCCCCAGCGGAGAGGCACTTCGTCGTAGAGGGCGGCAATGCCGGAAAGGCCGCCGCCCAGGACGATGACTTCCGGGTCGAAGACGTTGATGACGCCCGCCAGGGAGCGGGCCAGACGCTCAGCGTAGAGGGCGAGGCTTGTGACGCAGGCCCCATCGCCGGCTGCTGCCCGATTCGCGATGGCTGAGGCGTCGCGTTCGGTTCCGCCGCAGGCGCGGTGATGGGCCGCGAAGGCCGGGCCGCTCAGGTAGGTTTCGATGCAGCCGGCCCGGCCGCAGTAGCAGGGCAGCAGAGGGTGGTCGGCTTCGCTGGGGGCGGGCAGGGGGTTGTGGCCCCACTCGCCGGCGATGCCGTTGGCGCCTGCCAGGACGCGACTGCCGACGACCAGACCCCCGCCCACGCCGGTGCCGAGGATGACGCCGAAAACCGTAGCCGCACCGGCCCCGGCACCGTCGACGGCCTCGGACAGCGCGAAGCAGTTGGCGTCGTTGGCCAGCCGGACCTCTCTTTGCAGCAGGGCCTGTAAATCGCGCCGCAGGGGCTGGCCGTTGAGCCAGGTGGAGTTGGCGTTGCGGATGCGCCCGTCGACCGGGGACTCCGATCCAGGAATGCCAAGCCCCAGGCTACCCCGTTGCCCGAGTTCAGCTTCGGCCTCCTCCACGAGATCGGCTATGGCGCCTACCGTGGCGCGGTAGTCGCCACGGGGGGTTTCCCGCCGGCGACGCAGCGCGACGCGGCCCCGCGGCCCCAGGGCGATGATCTCGATTTTGCTGCCGCCAAGGTCGACGCCCAGGCGCAGGGCAGTGCGGGCGGCGGGCATGGGCTCAGACGCGAACCGCGATGCCCTTCACGTTGCCGTGGGTGGTCGTGAAGGTACGCAGCACGCTGCCGCCGGCTTCGAGCAGGAGGGTGAAGAGATTGCGTTCGCTGTAGAGACAGACCGGGCGGTGAAGGTCGTACTTCTTCGCCATGGCCGGTGCCAGACCACAGAAGCGCTCGCCCAGGCCTTGATCGGCGCCGGCATAACCGTCACCCAGTTCGGAATGCAGGCCCAGGATGGACACGTAAAGCTTGCCGCCGATCTTGAGGCGCAGGAGCAACTGGTGCACGAAGCGGCGGGCATCCTCATAGGGGACTCCACAGAGCCCGCGGCGAATCACGACCAGATCGAAGGGCTCGCCGGCCAGATCGTCGTCGAGCTGATGGAAGTCTAGGGGCGAGAACGCCAGTTCATCGTCGAATCCGGCGGCGGAAGCCAGGGTCTGGGCGCGGTCTGCCATGGCAGCTTCGTCGCCCAGCGTGACGCGGGCACCCAGTTTGACCATGGCGATGGCCAGATCGGCCGCGCCAACCGGGGCGACCAGGGCCGCTACCGGGTCACCGAAGCGACGCCGCCTGACGATTTCCTCAAGGGCCAAACGCTCCAGTTCGTCGGCGCCCGTCGCCAATGGATTGGCTGTAGTATGGACAGTGTTCATAAGTCTCCCCTCCCGCATTCTGCGCGGATCGGGGCGACTTTTCAACGGGGATTTCTATGCTAGTGAAATTTATTTCGAGCGAGACCGGGGAGCTGATCATGTTCGCCGAAGTGGCGCGTCAATTGCTCCTTGCTCTGGGCAAACCTTGCGCCGCCCGAGGGGCCTTCACGGTGGAGGAAATGGCCGCTGCGGCCGCCCACCTGCGGGCTCTGGTGGATGGAGGGGCGTCGGGCGCAGCCGCCGGCGCGACGGGGTTGGGCGATGAGGAGGACGAACCGCCGGTCTCCCTGGGGAGCCGGGCCTGGCCCTTCATCGACATGCTGGAGAGGACTGCCCGGGGTGGCTCCAGGGCGAATATCGTGTGGGAGGCGCCGGGGGACTTTTCCGCCTGAGGATGTCCCCTCAGAACAGTTCGATGTCGTCGCCTTTTTGCTTCATTTCGGCCATGTAGCGCTGCACGGCCTCGTGCACCGGGACGCCCTGCATCACCGCTTCGAACATGTTCACTTCTTCGCGCATGGTGTATTTGGACTTGATGCGGTCCTGGAGCGCCACCCACTCCGCGGGGTTGTAGAGCTTGGCCTGGTTGGAAACCAGGTCGCTGAGGGAACCGAGGCTGTGGCCTACATGGACCAGGCGCTGGGCCAGCTTGTCGTAGAACTGGAAGGCGATGACCGCCTGGTGCACCATGCCCGAGACGTGTTCGGACATCCCGGTCAGTTCGGCCTTGGCTGACCCCACTTCGGCGGTGTCGGGAAGCGTGCGGATGGTGTCGGACAGCTTCTGCATGCAGCCCGCCATGGTCGTGAAGGCGCTGGTCAGCACGTCCACCGAGGTATTGCTCTCGGTCATGGCCGCCTCGATCTGCACCGCCGCCAGTTCCAGCATGAGTACGGTTTCCCGCACCTGGCTCCAATTGAGGTCCGGCGCATGGGCCGAAGTGCCGCGCGGGGGGGTGTTTGTCTCAGCCATCCTGTGATCCCTCTCTCCTCCGTTCTGGCGGGGGACTATACCGTATTTCGCCGCGGCCTATCCACAGGGGGACGAGGCTTCCCCCAGGAAGACCGGCTCCGGCACGAGGTTTACGCCGAAGCGTTCGCGTACGTCCCGCTGTACGGCGTGCATCAGGGCGCGGACGTCGCTTCCCCGGCCGCCGCGCCGATTGACCAGAACCAGTGCCTGTTTTTCATACATCCCCACCGGACCGAGATTGCGGCCTTTCCACCCGGCCTGCTCGATGAGCCAGCCGGCGGCGAGCTTCACCCGGCCGTCGGCTTGGGGATAGCGGGGCAGGGCGGGGAATCGACCCGCCAGGGCGGAGGCGAGCGCGCTGTCCACCACCGGGTTGTGGAAGAAGCTGCCGGCGTTGGGCAGCGCCGCCGGGTCGGGCAGCTTGCGGCGCCTTACCGCCATGACCGCCTGCGCCACCTCCCGCGGGCCGGGCTTGGCGGTAACGCGGGAATCGAGTTCCGCGGCGAGTTCTCCGTAGCGGACATTGGGCTGCCAGGCCTTGGGCAGGCGAAAGCTGACCGCGGTGATGGCGAAGCGCCCGCACAGGTGCCAGCCCTCCTGCTTGAACACGCTGTCACGGTAGGCAAAGCGGCAATCCTCGGGCGAGAAGGCCACCAGGCAGCCGGTGGCAAAGTCGTAGGCCTCGACCCGGGCGATGCGTTCGCCGACTTCCAGGCCGTAGGCGCCGATGTTCTGGATCGGTGCCGCCCCGACGGTGCCGGGAATGAGCGCCAGATTCTCCAGCCCCGGCCAGCCCTGCTCCAGGGTCCACAATACGAAATCGTGCCAATTCTCGCCGGCCCCCGCTTCCACGATCCAGGCATCGTCCTCCTCCCGCACCAGGCGCCGGCCGCCCAGGGCCATGTGCAGCACCAGCCCGGCGAAATCCCCGGCCAGCACCAGATTGCTACCGCCGCCGAGGATGAAGCGGGGTCCGGCGAGGCTGGCAGCCTCGTGCAGCTGCGCCACTTCGGTCACGCGCAGATAACGTTCCGCCCTGGCGGGGAGGCCGAGGGTGTTGAAGGGGGTGAGGTCAACTGGATCGCCGGGAGAGGGCATGCTGCGGGGCTTTCCTGATGTAGGGTGAGGTGTGGGCTTGTGAGAACGCGTGCCGGGAGGGTTCACCGGACAAGCGATTGAAAACCGAGCACGGGAAGCCTGGCGCGAAAGCTGCCAAAGACCAACCAGGAAATAGTGATTCATGGACATTTTGGGCCGCTACAGGAGCGCAACGCAACGTGCCCGCGTATTCAGCGAAGCTTGGGTCGAAGAGCACTTCAGGTGCCCGAGTTGTTCGGAACGCTTGCAAGCTACGCCCAACAACACCCAGGCCCTGGATTTCACTTGCCCATCCTGCTGCAGTGGATTCGAACTTAAGAGCAAGAAAGGGGCGTTCGGCCGCACCGTTGCAGATGGCGCGTACGCAGCCATGCTGGCGCGCATTAGAGCCAGTCGGAGCACCAGCCTCATCTTGCTGGGCTACACGGAGGACTACCGAACAAGGAGTGTGATTGCCGTTCCGGCCAGATTTCTCGTCGAGGCATTGATCGTTCCCCGAAAACCCTTGGGGCCGCATTGTCGGCGGGCGGGTTGGCAAGGGTGCAACATCAATATCGGCCTCCTTCCACCTGATGGGCGAATCGTCTGCGTTCATGAGTTTGTGACCCGACCCCAGGCGGAGATATGCCAAGAGTGGAAAAGAACGGCTTTCCTTGAGGACAGTAATTCCGCAGCGCGAAGCTGGCTGGCTGTGATCATGGGAATCGTTTCCAGACTCGAGCGGACTCGTTTCTCTCTAGCCGATGTTTACCAAGCCGAGGGTGAATTGGCAGAACGGTTTCCTGGCAACAGCAACCTTCGGGCAAAAATACGCCAGCAGTTGCAGGTGCTGCGGGACAAGGGTTGGTTGACCTTTTTGGGCAATGGGCAGTACGCGGTCAGTCGCCAATCGGCCCCGTATCACTGATAACGCTTGCAGGCCATCACAGCACCGGCGCCAGCCACCGCTCGGCTTCCGGGAGGGGCATTCCCTTGCGGGACGCCCAGTCTTCCAGTTGATCGCGGCCGATCTTGGGGATGGCGAAGTAGCGGGCGGCGGGGTGGCCGATGAAGTAACCGGCGACCGAGGCGGCCGGGGTCATGGCGCAGGATTCGGTCAGGGCCATGCCGGCGTTGCCGGGCGCGTCGAGGAGGGCGAAGAGACCTTGCTTGGCGGTGTGGTCCGGGCAGGCGGGGTAACCGGGGGCAGGGCGGATTCCGGCGTAGGCCTCGGCGATCAGATCCTCGCTGGTCAGGGACTCGTCGACGGCATAGCCCCAGAATTGCTGGCGCACGCGCTGGTGCAGCCACTCCGCGGCCGCTTCGGCCAGACGGTCGGCCAGGGATTTGAGCAGGATGGCGGAGTAGTCGTCGTGGGCGGCCTCGAACTCGGCCAGTTTGTCCTCGATGCCCAAGCCGGCGGTGACGGCGAAGGCCCCGCAGTAGTCGCGCGGCCCAACAAAATCGGCCAGGGCCAGGTTGGGCCGGTCGGCGGGCTGCTTGTGCTGCTGGCGCAGGCCGACCCAGCGGGCGATTTCGCTGCTGCGGGATTCGTCCTGGTAAAAGACGATGTCGTCGCCCAGGCCGGAAGCGGGCCAAAGGCCGAAGACGGCCCGGGCCGAGAGCCACTCTTCCTCGACCATGCGGGTCAGCATGCGCCGGGCGTCATCGTAGAGCTGGCGGGCCGTTTCGCCCACGGTTTCGCTTTCCAGGATGGCGGGGTAGCGGCCTGCCAGTTCCCAGGACTGGAAGAAGGGGGTCCAGTCGATGAAGAGCGTGAGGTCCTCCAGGTCGATATCCAGCGCCTGGACGCCGATGATCCGAGGCACGGTGGGGGTGTGCGTCTCGTTCCACGTGAAACGCCTGGCCCGGGCTTCGGCCAGCGTGACCAGGGTCGCGCCCTTGCGGCCGGCGTGTTCGGCACGCAGCGCCTCGTACTCGGCGGCGATTTCCGCCACATAACCCGCCTTCTGCTCCCGGGACAGCAACTTGGTGGCGACGCCGACGGCGCGGGAGGCATCGGGCACATAGACCACCGGGCTGTCGGTGTTGGTGGCGATCTTGATGGCCGTGTGGGCGCGGCTGGTCGTCGCGCCGCCGATGAGCAGCGGCTGGGTCAGGCCCTGGCGCTTCATTTCGCCCGCGACGTGGGCCATTTCTTCCAGCGATGGCGTGATGAGGCCGGAGAGGCCGATGATGTCCACGCGGTGCTCGAGGGCCGCCTTCAGGATGTTGTCGCAGGAGACCATGACGCCGAGATCGACCACGTCGTAGCCGTTGCAGCCGAGCACCACGCCGACGATGTTCTTGCCGATGTCGTGCACGTCGCCCTTGACCGTGGCCATCAGGATCTTGCCCTTGGAGCCCAGGCCGGTGCGGGATTTCTCGGCTTCGATATAGGGCAGCAGATGGGCCACGGCCTGCTTCATGACGCGGGCCGATTTAACCACCTGGGGCAGGAACATCTTGCCGGCGCCGAACAGGTCGCCGACGTGGTTCATGCCGGCCATCAGCGGGCCTTCGATGACGGCCAGCGGCGGCTTGCCGGCAGCTTCAAGCTGGGCGCGCACTTCCTCGGTGTCGGCCACCACGAAATCGGTGATGCCCTTGATCAGCGCGTGTTCCAGGCGCTTCTCCACCGGTTGTTCGCGCCAGGAGAGGTCGGGGCCGCTGTCCTTGGCCTTGCCTTCCTTGACGGTCTGGGCGAATTCCACCAGAGCCTCGCCGGCCCCGGCGTGCTTGTTGAGTACCACGTCCTCGACCTTGGCCCGCAGTTCGGGTTCCAGATCGTCGTAGACGCCGAGCATGCCGGCGTTCACGATGCCCATGGTCATGCCCGCCTGGATGGCGTGGTAGAGGAAGACGGTGTGGATGGCCTCGCGCACCGGGTCGTTGCCGCGGAAGCTGAAGGAGACGTTGGAGACGCCGCCGGAAATGTGGGCGTGGGACAGCTTGGCCTTGATCCAGCGCACCGACTCGATGAAATCGACGGCGTAGTTGTCGTGTTCCGGAATGCCGGTGGCGATGGCGAAGATGTTGGGGTCGAAGATGATGTCTTCAGCAGGAAAGCCGATGCCGGTGAGCAGCGCGTAGGCCTTGCCGCAGATCTCGATCTTGCGCGCGTAGGTATCGGCCTGGCCCTTTTCGTCGAAGGCCATGACGATGACCGCCGCACCGTAGCGGCGGGCGAGTTTCGCCTGCTCCAGAAATTTGGCCTCACCTTCCTTCATCGAGATGGAATTGACGATGCCCTTGCCCTGGATGCACTTCAAGCCAGCCTCGATGACTTCCCACTTGGAGGAGTCGATCATGATCGGCACCCGGGAAATGTCCGGTTCCGAGGCGATCAGCTTCAAAAACTTGTCCATGGCGGCGATGGAATCGAGCATCGCCTCGTCCATGTTGATGTCGATGACCTGGGCGCCGTTTTCCACCTGCTGGCGGGCGACGGCCAGGGCGTCGTCGAAGCGGCCCTCGAGGATCATGCGGGCGAAGGCGCGGGAGCCGGTGACGTTGGTACGCTCGCCGACGTTCACGTAAAGCGAGCTGGCGGTGACATTGAAGGGCTCCAGGCCGGAGAGGCGCAACGCCGGCTCGATGGCCGGGAGGGCGCGGGGTGTCACCGGCGCCACCCGCAGGGCGATGGCGCGGATGTGGTCGGGGGAGGTGCCGCAGCAGCCGCCGACGATATTGACGATGCCGCCCCGGGCCCAGCTCTCGATCTCGTCGGCCAGCATGTCCGGTGTCTCGTCGTAGCCGCCGAAGGCGTTGGGCAGGCCGGCGTTGGGGTGGGCCGAGACGAAACAGTCGCAGACACGGGACAGTTCCTCCACGTACTGGCGCAGTTCCTTGGCGCCGAGCGCGCAGTTGAGGCCGAAGGAGAGCGGCCGGATGTGGCGCAGGGAATTCCAGAAGGCTTCCCCGGTCTGGCCGGACAGCGTGCGGCCCGAGGCATCGGTGATGGTGCCGGAGATCATCACCGGCCAACGGCGGCCGGCGGCATCGAAGTATTTCTCGATGGCGAAGAGGGCGGCCTTGGCGTTCAGGGTGTCGAACACTGTCTCCACCAGGAGGATGTCGGCGCCGCCCTCGCACAGGCCGGTGGCGGCCTCGACGTAGTTGGCGACCAGCTCGTCGAAGCTGACGTTGCGGTAGCCGGGGTCGTTCACGTCCGGCGAGATCGAAGCCGTGCGGCTGGTGGGGCCGAGAACGCCGGCCACGAAGCGGGGCTTCCCGGGGTTCTGCGCGGTGTACGCATCGCAGAGGCCGCGAGCCAGGCGGGCGCCTGCGAAGTTGAGCTCGTAGACGATCTCCGTCAGGTTGTAGTCGGCCTGGGAGACGGCGGTGGAGTTGAAGGTGCAGGTTTCGAGGATGTCGGCGCCGGCTTCCAGATAGTCGCGGTGGATGCCGCCGATGACCTCGGGCCGGGTCAGCACCAGCAGATCGTTGTTGCCCTTGACGTCGTGGGGGTGGTCCTTGAAGCGCTCGCCCCGGTAATCCGCCTCGGTCAGGCCGTGGCGCTGGATCATGGTGCCCATGGCGCCGTCGAGAACGAGCAGGCGCTGGGCGAGAAGGGCGGAAAGTTCGGACGTACGATCGGGCTGCATGGATCACCTCGGCAAAACGAAAAGGCACCGGAGACACCGCAAAAGCAAACGGCGCTGCAAACCGGCTTGAGACTTCAGGGTTTGCGAGCGCCGTTGATCGTTGCCGAGCCTGGCCCCCTGGGGGTGGTGAGGGGTCGCAGCGCTCCTCGGCAGAGGGTGGAGTTTACTTGCCGGGCGGGCGCATGCCAAGAGCGCCCCAGGGGGTGCCTCGGGGGGCCGCTCAGTTGTAGGTCTGGATGCGCCGCGAGGTGGTCTTCACCAGGCGGTCGCCCAGGTTGAAATGGACGTGGAAATGGGCCTCTTCGGTGGCCATGGTGCCTGCCACGCGCCAGTCCCAGATTTCTTCCTGCAAGTTGTCGAAGACCTCGACCTTGCCGGGCTTGCCGAGCAGGCGGCGAACTTCGTCCTGGCTCATGCCCGGTCGCACGCGGGCCAGGTTTTCGGCGCTCAGGGCCTGCTCGATTCTCACCAGCACGCCGTTGGCGTCGAAGCTGAGCATGGGACACTCGATGCCATTGGGCTGACGGTTGTACTCCCAGGTCACCGTGCCGTCGTCGTTGAGGAATTCGGCGCTGGGATTGCCCATGCGTGCACGGACCTCGGAGGAGGTCGACACCCCGAGCTTCAATTCCTGCAGGTTGAGGGCGTCGCAGGCAGGGAGGAGGGTGCCGATGACGGCGGCGGCCGCGGTGGCGAGCCAGGGGGGCGTCTTCATGGAGTCTCCGGCGAGGAAGGGGAACGCTGGGGGGGCGGGACGCCGGCTTCGGCGCTCACCCGCTGGTGGTGGAGCAGGGCGCCCAGGGCGCCCAGGGCGAGCAATCCGGCCATGCCCGCGGCGAGGTGTCGGGTCGAATGCCACAGCAGCGGCGCCAGGGCGGCCGCGACGAGACCGTTGAGGGCGGCCTGGAGAAAGGTCTGACACGAGGCGGCGAGTCCGCGCTGGGCGCCGTAGGGGTCGAGGGCGTAGAGCGTCAGGGTGGGGACGGCGAGGGCCATGCCGCAGGTGTAGAAAAAGATGGGGGCCACGCTCCAGGGCAGTCCTGGCGGCAGGAGGGCATTGAGCAGCAGATTGCCGCAGGCCGCGAAACCCATCAGCCCGTAGCCGGCGGCCAGGGTACGCGGGCGGGAGAGATGCCCGGCGACTCGTCCGGAAATCCAGGAACCAGTGAGGAGGCCGGTCATCGAGGGGCCGAAGAGCCAGAGAAAACCTGTCTCGGAGACGCCCAGATGAGTCATGAGGAACATGGGTGCCGACAGGACGTAAAGGAAGAAGCCGGCGAAATTGAGGGCGATGGCACCACAGACGTACAGGAAGCGAGGGGTGCTCAGCACCCGGCGGTAGGTGCTCAGGAGGTAGGAAGGGCGGAGGCTCTGGCGCTTTTCCGGCGGCAGGGTCTCCGGGAGCAGCCGGTAGCAGGCCAGGGTCAGGCTTGTGGCCAGGAGGGCCAGGAAGACGAAGGGCGAGCGCCAGCCGAAAAAGGCTTGCAGCCAGCCGCCGATGAGGGGCGCCAGGGCCGGGGCGAAGGCAAACATCATGGTGATCTGCGCCATGAGCCGCTGGGCTGGCGGCCCGTCGAACAAGTCGCGCACGATGGCCCGGCTGACCACCATGCCGGCGCCGGCGCTGATGCCCTGCACCCCGCGCAAGATCCACAGATGCTCGATACGGGTGGCGAAGGCGCAGCCCAGGGAAGCCAGGCCGAAGGCCACCAGGGCCACCAGCACGACGCGCCGTCGTCCCAGGGCGTCGGCCAGGGCGCCGTGCCACAGGGTCATGAGGGCAAAGGGCAGCAGGTAGGCCGAAAGGGTCTGCTGCACGGCCAGGGGGCTGGCCTCCAGGCGGGTGCCGATTTCCGGGAAGGACGGAAGATAGGTGTCGATGGCGAAGGGCCCCAGGGCCGCCAGGGCCGCGAGCAAAAAGGCAATGCCGCGGGGGGCCGGCGTCCCGGCGCGCGTCAGGTCCTTCAAGCGGGCCCCTGCCTGAGCAGCGCACGCCACAATGCATCGGCGACATCTCGCCGAGCCTGTCCCGTGGGACTGGCGTTGGGGAAGAGCCCGACGGGCATGGCGATGTGCTCCATCAATCGCCCTGGACGCCATCCATGCCTGTCAGCCGACGGTACTGGATGGCCTCCGCCACATGGGCGGCGCGCACCGTCTCGCTGCCTGCGAGGTCAGCCACCGTGCGGGCCACCTTGAGGATGCGGTGCCACGCCCGGGCGGACAGCGCCAGGCGGCTCATGGCCTGGCGCAGCAGGGCGGTGCCGTCGCAATCGGGGGCGCAGTGGCTGTCGATCTCCTGGGCCCCCAGGCGGGCATTTGCCTTGCCCTGGCGGCGGTGCTGGCGGTCGAGGGCGGCAGCCACCCGTTCGCGCACCGTGGCCGAGGACTCGCCCTCGGGGCGTGTCAGCAGCACGTCGCCCGCCACGGCGGGGACTTCGATCTGGAGGTCGATGCGGTCCAGGAGGGGGCCCGAGAGGCGCCCCCGGTAACGGGCGACCTGGTCCGGCGTGCAACGGCAGCGGCCGCTGGGGGAGCCCTGGTGCCCGCAGGGGCAGGGATTCATCGCCGCGATCAACTGGAACTCGGCGGGGAATTCCGCCTGCCTTGCCGCTCGGGCGATGTGGATGCGTCCCGACTCCAGCGGCTCGCGCAGGGTCTCCAGTACCTTGCGGTCGAACTCCGGCAATTCGTCCAGGAAAAGCACGCCCTGATGGGCGAGGGAAATCTCCCCGGGGCGCGGCGGATTTCCGCCGCCCACCAGCGCCACGGCGGAAGCGGTGTGGTGCGGGCTGCGAAAGGGACGGCGGGCGAAGGCGGCGGGTCGGAACTGCCCCGCCAGGGAAAGCACCGCGGCGGACTCCCGCGCTGCACCGGGGGGCAGGGGGGGCAGGAGGCCCGGCAAGCGGGCGGCGAGCATCGACTTGCCCGCCCCCGGGGGGCCCAGCATGAGGAGCGAATGCCCGCCTCCGGCGGCAACCTCCAGGGCGCGCTTGGCCTGGGCCTGGCCCCGCACTTCGGCGAGGTCGGCCAGGGTCTCCTGCGCTTCGGGTGCCGGTGCCGCCGCCACCGGCAGGGCCTCCCGTTCGCACAGATGGGCGCAGACCGCGAGGAGGGTGGGGGCGGCCAGGATGTCCGTCCCGCCGGATAGCGCCGCCTCGGCAGCGCTGTCCGTGGGCAGGACGAAGCGGCGACCATCGCCGAGCGCTTCCAGCGCCATGGCCAGGGCGCCCCGCACTGGGCGCAATTCACCGGAAAGGGAAAGTTCGCCGGCAAATTCGTGCTGCTCCAGGAGGCGGGGCGAAATCTGCCCGGCGGCGGCCAGGATGCCGATGGCGATCGGCAGGTCGAAGCGGCCCGACTCCTTGGGCAAGTCGGCGGGGGCGAGATTGACGGTAATGCGGCGGGAGGGAAATTCAAAGCCGGAATTGACCAGGGCGGCCCGCACCCGGTCGCGGGCCTCGCGCACTTCCACGTCGGGCAGGCCGACCAGGGTGAAGCTGGGCAGTCCGGCGGCGAGATGAACCTCCACCCGTACCGGCGGCGCAGCGAGGCCGTCGAGGCCGCGGCTATGGACGACGGCCAGGGCCATGGCCGTCCCGCCTCAGGAGCCGGTGCGCTGCCGTTCGAGCGCTTCCACCCGGGCTTCCAGCTCCTTGAGCTTTTCCCGGGTACGGGCGAGTACCTGGGCCTGGACGTCGAATTCCTCGCGGGTGACCACATCGAGGCGGGCGAGAAAGCCGGAAACCAGGGCGCGGGTGTTTTTTTCGAAATCCTTGGCCGGCGTGGCGGCCAGAAGGGTATTGAGCCGGGCGGCGAGGTCGTCGAGGAGCTTGGGGTCGAGCATGGCGGCCTCCGAGTCGAGGGGGTCCGAGTTTAGCACAGCCGGGTTTCCGCAAAGGGCGGCGGCGGCTGCCCAAAACAGTGCGCACCGGCCAAATGACGCACCGCTATGGTGCCACCAACCGAGGCGTGCTGCCGCATGTCGCCGGCAAATAATTGATTTCCATCAACTAAATTGACTGGCACAGGTCATGCTATTGCTGCACTGCATAACTTTCATTTTATTGTCAGGAGAGAAACGATGAAGAAGTCCCTGCTTGCCGTCGCCCTCGCGACCGCTTTTGCCCTTCCTGCCCAGGCCGCCGACGCTCCCGCGGCGCCCGAAGCCAAGAGCCCCCATACCCTGACCGGGAATGTGGGCCTCTTCTCAAGCTACCGCTTCCGCGGCATCGATCAGACCTACGGCCGACCGGCGCTCCAGGGCGGAATCGACTACAGCCACGAGAGCGGCATCTACCTCGGCAACTGGAACTCCAACGTCAATTCGGGTGCCGGCTTCCCCAGTGGCAACCTGGAAATGGATTTCTACGGTGGCTACAAAACCAGCTTTGGCGACGTCGGTATCGACGTCGGCATCCTGCACTATTACTACCCGGGTACCAACGCCCGCACCCTGTCGGGCAGCAACCACAAGCACACCAGTTCCCGCTCCAGTGGGTCGGTCAACAACACCGAAGTCTACGTCGGCGCCAGCTGGAAATTCCTTAGTCTGAAGTACAGCTACGCGCTGAGCGATTACTTCGACCTGCCCGATTCCGATGGCACCAGCTATCTCGATTTGTCCGCCAGTTACGATCTCGGCAATGGTTGGGGCATCAATGGTCACGTCGGCCACCTGTTTGCCAACGATTATTCCTATCAGTTCACCACCGGCAGCCGTTCGATCAGCTACACCGATTGGAAGATTGGTGTGACCAAGGATGTCAATGGCTGGCTGTTCGGCCTGTCCTACATCGACACCAACGCCAACGGTAGCTGCAACAAGGCCGAGTTCTACTGCTTCTTCAACTCTTGGGCCGACGACGGCGACTTGGGCAGCAAGAGCAAGGACGCCGGTCGCGGAACCGCCGTTCTGTCTGTCACCAAGACCTTCTAACGCTTCCTAAACCCAATCCCCGTCGGCGACCCGGCCGGCGCTGACGGGGCAAAGTTTTCAACCTTGTGAGGATCCACTCATGAAATTCGTCACTGCCATCATCAAGCCCTTCAAGCTTGACGAAGTGCGTGAAGCCCTCTCCGCCATCGGCGTGCAGGGCATCACGGTCACGGAAGTCAAAGGTTTCGGCCGGCAGAAAGGTCACACCGAACTCTATCGGGGGGCCGAATACGTGGTCGACTTCCTGCCCAAAGTGAAGATCGAGGCCGCCATCAAGGACGACCAGGTCGACCAGGTCATCGAAGCCATCGAGAAATCCGCCAGTACCGGCAAGATCGGTGACGGCAAGATTTTTGTCTTCGAACTCGAACAAGTAATTCGCATCCGGACCGGCGAGACCGGTACCGATGCCTTGTAAAGGGAGCCGCGTGCCATGAAAAGAATTTTTGCCATCCTGGCGCTCTTCGGCGCCGTCACCCTGGGGGCTCCGGCCTGGGCGGAAGACAAGCCCGCGGAAGCGGCGCCAGCCGCCACCGCGCCGGCCGCTGCTCCCGCTGCTGCTGCCGCCGCTCCGGCTGCTGCTGCCGCCGAAGCCGCTCCCGCCGCCGCCCCCGCTGCCGCCCCGTTGGTACCCAACAAGGGCGACAACGCCTGGATCATGGTCTGTTCGGCCCTGGTCATCCTGATGTCCATCCCCGGACTGGCGCTGTTCTACGGCGGCCTCGTGCGCTCCAAGAACATGCTCTCGGTGCTCATGCAGGTGTTCGTCGTCTTCTCCCTGATCACGGTTCTGTGGTGCGTCTATGGCTACTCTCTGGCTTTCACGGAGGGCAACGCCTTCTTTGGAACCCTGGACAAGCTCTTCCTCAAGGGCATCACGGTCGAGTCCGTTGGGGCCACCTTCTCCAAGGGGGTGGTCATCTCCGAACTGGTCTTCGTGATCTTCCAGGGCGCCTTCGCGGCCATCACCTGTGCCCTCATCGTCGGCGCCTTTGCCGAGCGGGTGAAATTCTCCGGCGTGCTGTTGTTCACCGTCCTGTGGTTCACCCTCTCTTACCTGCCCATGGCGCACATGGTCTGGTACTGGGCCGGCCCGGACGCCTACGTCGATGCCGCTGCCGGCGAGGCCGCCGGCAAGACCGCGGGCTTCCTCTTCCAGAAGGGTGCCCTCGACTTCGCGGGCGGTACCGTGGTGCACATCAACGCTGCCATCGCCGGCCTGGTCGGTGCCTACATGGTGGGCAAGCGTACCGGTCTGGGCAACGTGGCCATGGCGCCGCACTCCCTCACCTTCACCATGATCGGTGCCTCGCTCCTGTGGTTCGGCTGGTTCGGCTTCAACGCCGGCTCCGCTCTGGAAGCCTCCGGCGGTTCCGCCCTGGCCATGGTCAATACCTGGCTGGCTACCGCCTGCGCGGCCTTGTCCTGGATGTTCGCCGAATGGATTTTGAAGGGTAAGCCCTCCATGCTGGGTGCCGCATCCGGCGCCGTGGCCGGCCTCGTGGCCATCACCCCGGCCGCCGGCTTCGTCGGCGTCATGGGGGCCATGGTCATCGGCCTGCTGGCCGGCGTGGTTTGCCTGTGGGGCGTCAATGGCCTCAAGAAGCTCCTCGGTGCCGACGACTCCCTCGACGTCTTCGGGGTCCACGGCGTGGGCGGCATCCTGGGGGCCATCCTCACCGGCGTCTTCGTCGCCCCTTCTCTCGGTGGCACCGGCGTCTATGACTACGTGGCCAACAAGGTGGGTGACTTCGACATGACCGCCCAGGTCATCGCCCAGCTCTGGGGTGTGGGTACCGTCATCGTCTGGTCCGGCGTCGTTTCCCTGGTGTCCTACAAGATCGCCGATATCGTGGTCGGTCTGCGGGTGCCGGAAGACGAGGAGCGTGAAGGTCTGGACCTCACCTCCCACGGCGAAACCGCCTACCACCACTGATCGAATTCTCGACTCTCTCCTTCCGGGCGCCCCAGGGCGCCCGCTTTTTTTTGTGCCGCGCCCCTGTTAGTCTCGGGCGATGCGCATCGCCCAAATCTCCGACCTCCACCTGACTGCCGACGGCGCCTTGCTCTTCGGCAGCGTCAATACCTGGGCCGCCTGCGGTCAGGTGCTCCTGCGGGTCGCGACCCTGGAGCCCCGGCCGGATTTCCTCCTCGTGACGGGCGACCTGGCCCAGGGGGGCGACGCCGCCACCTACCGCCGCCTGGCCGATCGCCTCAGGGAAGTGGGCATTCCCTTCGCCGTCATCCCCGGCAACCACGACGACAGGCGCCAGTTGCGCTCGGCCTTCGCCTTTCCCGGCCGCATCGGGGCCTGCCACCAGCGCATCGATCTGGGCGCGGGCGTCCTGCTGCTCCTCGACACCCAGGTTCCCGGCCGCGAAGGGGGGCAGGTGACGCCGGCCCACATCGCCTGGCTCGACTCCGTGATGGGCGACCGGCAGCCGGCGCTCCTTGCCATGCACCATCCCCCCTTCGCGGTGGGCATAGCGGGCATGGACCGCATCCGCTGCCGCGGCGACGGTCTGCTGGCGGACTGGCTGGCCCGTCATCCGGAGGTGGCTGCCGTGCTGTGTGGCCATGTCCATCGCTTCGTCGCCACCACCTTTGCCGGCCGCCCTGCCGTGACCGCCCCGTCACCGGCCCACCAGATCGCCCTGGGCGACGGGCCCCTGGCCTGGACGGCGGAACCGGGCGGATTCCTGTTACACCTCTGGCAGCCGGGGGAGCGACCCCTGAGCCACTACCTGCCGCTCGCCGCCGCGCCGGCCGTGGCCTATGGACACTGAAGCCGGGCCTCAGTCAGATGGGTTCAGCCCAGTTCGGCCCGCCCCGCATCCCCGCGCGCCGCTCATCCTCGCCATGGCTTCCGTGATGGCTGCGATTCGCATCGCGCGATCTGGGTGCGGAGGCGCGCCTCGGTCTCGACGCAAACCGAATTGACTGCCCAGTAGTGTGCTGCGCGCTTGGCAGAACGTCTTTGGAGCACGGCGTAGGTCACGCTGGGTTCCTCCCCTTTCAAGGGGAAGGCTGGGAGGGGGATGGGGCCCTCAGGCGCTGGCGCACACCCGGTCCCGGCCCTCGGACTTGGCGCGGTAGAGCGCCATGTCGGCCCGGACGACGAGGGAATCGAGGGTGTCCTCGCCCGGTCGGAACTCAGCCGTGCCCACGCTGATCCCCAGGCGCAGGGACTCGAAGAGTCCTGCGACCTCGATGTCGGCGACGGCCTGGCGGATGCGCTCCCCCACCTGACAGGCGCCCTCGACGCCGGTCTCGGGCAGCAGGATGCGGAATTCGTCTCCCCCCGCCCGGGCGAAGATGTCCTGCTCCCGCAACTGGTCCCGGGTCGCCGAGACGATGCGGCGCAGGGCCTCGTCCCCGGCCGCGTGGCCCAGACGGTCGTTGATGTCCTTGAAACGGTCGATGTCCATCACGATGATGGAAAAAGGCGCGGCACCCCGGGTGACCCGCGCCTGCTCCCTTCCCGCCAGCTCGTAGAAACTGCGCAGATTGAAGGCGCCGGTGAGGAAATCCGTCGCAGCGAGGGTCTCCAGGCGCTGTTCGAGTTGTTTGCGCTCGGAAATGTCGAGCATGGCACCGGCGATGCCGTCGGCCTCGCCCCCGGGGTCGCGGAACACGGCCTTGTGGAAGAGCACGTCCCGGACGGACCCGTTGGCGTAGCGCACTTGGGCCTCGTACACCTGGGTGCCCCCCGCGGCGAGCAGGGCGCGATCGGCCTCCTCATAGATGGTGGCGAATTCGGGGGGCGCGATGTCATGCACCGTGGCGCCCAGGATTCTGGTCCGCGGCAGGCCCAGGTAATCCTCGAAGGCCCGGTTGCACGCGATATAGCGGCAATCCCGGTCCTTGACGAAGAGGGGGGTGGGCAAGGTGTCCAGGGCCGCCTGCAAGCGCAGGGCGTAGGTGGATCGCTGGACCAGGAGGGGGTCCGGCTTCCGGTCCCGTCCAATGCGCAACAGCGCCAGGGCCACGCGCTCGCCGTCGTCCAGGGCGCAACAGTCTGCGGCGCCGGCGGCCATGGCCCGCCGGGCCAGGGCGGGATCGTAGGGATCGAGGAGGATCAAATGGGGGAAATCCGCCGGGCAGAGGGGGTGATACTGATCGTCCCAGTCGTCCAGCGCGTCATCCCCGTCCGCCAGGACCAGGACAGCGAGGGAACCGTCCACCCGGCAATCCTGAGGCTGCGGGGAGGAAACGGCGGTGGCGTAGCCCTCCGGTACGGCCGCAGGCCCGCGTCTGTGGCGACGCAGGTCGAGGATGAGGAGCGAAATGGGCGCGGAGGGCGGGAACATGGGGCAAAAAACCGGCCAGGGTGTGGGCCGGTTTCGCCGCCTATTGTGCTCCCCTGAGGGGGCTAACGGAAGACCACGGTCTTGTTGCCATGGACCAGCACCCGGTCTTCCAGGTGATAGCGCAGGCCCCGGGCCAATACGGTCTTCTCGATGTCCTTGCCGTAGCGCACCATGTCCTCCGGCGAATCGGAATGGTCGATGCGGATCACGTCCTGCTCGATGATGGGGCCGGCGTCGAGCTCCGAGGTCACGTAATGGCAGGTAGCGCCGATCAGCTTGACTCCCCGTTCGTAGGCCTGATGGTAGGGCTTGGCCCCGGCGAAGCTGGGCAGGAAGGAATGGTGGATGTTGATGATGCGGCCCGGATAGGCGTCGCAGAGCTGCGGCGAGAGGATCTGCATGTAGCGGGCGAGCACCATGCAGTCGCCGCGCACGTCGTCGAAGATGCGGGCGATTTCGGCGTAGGCCCGGGTCTTGTCGTCCCCGGCGACGGGAACGTGGTGGAAGGGAATGCCGTGCCACTCGACGAAGCCGCGGAAGCTGTCGTGGTTGGAGACGACGCAGGGGATTTCGATATCCAGTTCCCTCGCCTGCCAGCGCGCCAGAAGATCGTAGAGACAATGCTCCTGTTTGGACACCAGCACCACCACGCGCTTCTTCACCGCGCTGTCGGTGATGCGCCAGTCCATGCCCAGGGGCGTCGCCACCGCGGCCCCGAAACGCTCGCGGAATTCGGCCAGCAGGAAGGGCAGGGAATCGGCCTTGATCTCGATGCGCATGAAATAGCGCCCGGTGAGCGCGTCGGCGTGGAAACTGGATTCCAGAATCCAGCCGCCGTTTTCGGCGATGAAGCCGGAAACCCGGGCGATGATCCCCACCTGGTCCGGGCAGGAGGCGGAGAGGGTATAGAAGCGGGCGCGATGCATATTGGGGAAGGGGGAAGGGAGACGGGTGGGGGAACTGCGCTTACCCTTCTCCCTTCCCGATTTCAGGTCCTGGCGAAAGCCTTGTCGATTTCCGTGCGCAGGCCGGCGTAGTCCCGCACCACCGGGTACTGGGGGAACTCGCGGATGACGTTTTCCGGCGGATGGAAAAGGATGCCGCCATGCGCCTCACCCAGCATGGCGGTGTCGTTGTAGCTGTCGCCCGCGGCTACCACTTTGAAGTTCAGTTCCTTGAAGCGCTTGACTGCCTCCTGCTTCTGGTTGGGCATGCGCAGGTGGTAATTGACCAGCATGCCGGCGGCGTCCGCTTCCAGGGAATGGCAGAAAAGAGTGGGCAGACCGAGTTGCTGCATCAGCGGCTTGGCGAACTCGTAAAAGGTGTCGGAAAGGATGATGACCTGGTAGGTGTCGCGCAGGGCGTCGAGGAATTCCCGGGCGCCGGGCATGGGGCCCATGGCGGCGATGACCTTCTGGATGTCCGGCAGACCGAGCTTGTGCTGGCGCAGGATGCCCAGGCGGTAGGTCATGAGCTTGTCGTAATCCGGCTCGTCCCGGGTGGTGCGCTTCAGTTCGGGAATACCGGTACGCTGGGCGAATTCGATCCAGATTTCCGGAACCAGCACCCCTTCGAGGTCGAGACATACGATTTTCACAGCCAACTCCCGCCAAGCCCTTGGGCAAAGGGGGGCATTTTACCCGATCATGGTGCGGGCAAGGCTTCCAGTTCCTCCTGGGCCAGAAGCCAGCGCTCCTCGGCCCCGGCCAGGTCGGCGGTCAATTGGGCCTGCCGGCGGTGCAGCGCGTCGATGCCGCTGCGGTCGGCGCCGGAGGCATAGAGGGCGGGGTCGGCGAGTTGCGCGTCCAGGGCCTGCTTTTCTTCGTTCCAGGCCGCCATCTTCCTCTCCAACTGCTCGACTTCCTTGACCAGGGGGCGGCGCCTGGCCAGCAGGGCCCGGCGAAGGGCGGCTTCCTCCTCGCGCCTCTGTTTGCGCTCGGCCTTCTGGGCAGCGGCTTCGGGCTCCGGCGCCTTCTCGGCGGCGCGTTGGGCAGCCAGCCAGGCGGCGTAGTCGTCCAGGTCACCGTCGAAGGGTGCTGCCTGGCCGTCGGCCACCAGCCACAGCTCGTCGGCGCAGGTGCGCAGCAGATGGCGGTCGTGGGAGACGAGGACCACGCCGCCTTCGAAATCCTGCAAGGCGAAGGTCAGGGCCTCGCGCATCTCCAGGTCCAGGTGGTTGGTGGGCTCATCGAGGAGCAGCAGGTTGGGCTGGGTGCGGATGAGGAGCGCCAGGGCCAGGCGCGACTTCTCGCCGCCGGAAAAGGGGGCGACGAGGCGGGTGGCCATCTCGCCGCGGAAGTCGAAGCCGCCCAGGGTGTCGCGCAGTTCCTGCTCCGGCGTGGTGGGTTCCAGGCGGGTGAGGTGCTGCAGGGGCGACTCGTCGGGGCGCAGTTGCTCCAGCTGGTGCTGGGCGAAGTAGCCGATGTTGAGCGCCTTGGCTTCCTGCCGTTCGCCGCCGGCCATGGGCAGGGCGCCGGCCAGGAGCTTGACCAGGGTAGATTTGCCGGCGCCGTTGCGGCCCAGCAGGCCGATGCGGCTGCCCGGGCGCAGGGTGAGGTTCACCCCGTCCAGGATGCGCGTCCCGCCGTAGCCGGCGGCGGCGTCGCGGATGAGCAGCAGCGGATCGGGCAGGCTGGCCGGCAGGCGGAAATCGAAGTGGAAGGGCGAATCGACGTGGGCGGCGGCGACGACCTCCATGCGCGCCAGGGCCTTGATGCGGCTCTGGGCCTGGCGGGCCTTGGTGGCCTTGGCCTTGAAGCGGTCGATGAAGCGCTGCAGGTGGGCGATCTGCTTCTGCTGCGCCTCGAAGGTGGCCTGCTGCACGGCCAGCTGGGCGGCCCGGGCGCGCTCGTAGTCGGAGTAGCCGCCGCTGTAGAGGCCGATGCGCTGCTGCTCGATGGCCAGGATGTTGCCCACCACGGCGTCGAGAAAGTCCCGGTCGTGGGAAATGAGGAGCAGGGTGGCGGGCGTCGCCTTGAGCCAGGTTTCGAGCCAGAGGACGGCGTCGAGGTCCAGGTGGTTGGTGGGCTCGTCGAGGAGCAGGAGGTCGGCGCGGCAGGAGAGGGCGCGGGCCAGGTTGAGGCGCACCCGCCAGCCGCCGGAAAACTCCGCCACCGGTTTGAGGAAGTCGGCATCCGAAAAACCCAGGCCGTGCAGCACTTCCGCCACCCGGGCGCGGGCCGCATAGCCGCCGATCTCGCCGTAGCGGGCGTGCAGAGCGCCGATGGCCTCGCCGTCGCCCTTGGCCTCGGCAGCGGCCAGGTCGGCTTCCACGCGGCGCAATTCGCTGTCGCCGTCGAGGACGAACTCGATGGCCGGCGTGGGCAGGGCCGGCGTTTCCTGGGCCACCCGGGCGATGGACCAGGCAGCGGGCAGCTCCACGTCGCCCTGTTCCGCATGCAGTTCCCCGGCCAGGAGGGCGAAGAGGCTGGATTTGCCGCAGCCGTTGGCGCCCACCAGACCCACCCGCCAGCCGGCATGAATCTGAAAGGTGGCGCCCTCGATGAGGGGCCGGCCGGCGCGGGCGAGGGTGGCGTTCTTGAGGGCGATCATGATCCGGGGCGGCGCTGCGGCAGGGCGGCGTGAGAAGGCGGCATTCTACCTTTCCGGGCAGGCGAGGAACTTGCGCTGCGAGTTTTGGGCGAAGCACTGCCAGCCGGCCGCCGCAGCGGGATATGATTCCCTCCCACGCCTTACCGGACCGCCCTCCTTGTCACTGCTTCGTGCCCTCTTGCTCGTCGTCCTTTTCGCCGCTGGCCGCGGGGTCGCCGGCGAGGCCGTGGTCGTGCAACTGGTCTGGAAGCACCAGTTCGAGTTTGCCGCCTTCTACGCTGCCGAAGCCCAAGGCTACTATCGCGAGGCGGGCCTGGAAGTCAGCCTGCGGGAGGGAGGGCCCGGCATCGACGCGGTGCGGGAGGTGGTGGAAGGGCGGGCCGATGTCGGGGTGGGCACCTCGGCCCTGGTCGTCGAGCGCTCCCAGGGAAAGCCCGTCGTCGCTCTCGCCGCCCTCATGCAGCATTCGCCTGTCGCCCTGCTGGCCCGGCGCGCGGGAGGTGTCGCCAGTGTGCACGATCTGGCCGGGCGGCCCGTCGCCGTGGACCCCCATACCCGGGACGAAATCGAAGCCTATTTCAAGGCCGCCGGCCTGCGCCCGGAGCAGATCCGTCTGGTGGACCAGGAGGACTGGACCCTGGATTCCCTGGAGCGGGGAATCGTCGCCGCCAAGGTGGTGTATGTGTCCAACGAGCCCTTCCTGGTGCGTGGGCGGGAGCACGACTTCCTGCTGCTCACGCCGCGTTCGGCCGGGATCGACCTGTTCGGCAACATGCTGTTTACCAGCGAAAGCACCCTGCGCCGCCGGCCCGTGGTGGTCGAGGCCCTGCGCAGGGCGACCCTCAGGGGCCTGGAGTACGCCCTGGCTCACCCCGAGCGCGTCACGGACCTGATCCTGGAGCGTTACAACAGCCAGGAGAAGTCCCGTCCCCACCTGCTCTACGAGGCGGCCCAGATTCGCGAACTCACCCGCCCGGACCTGGTGGATCCCGGTTACATGAGTCCCGGGCGCTGGCGCCATGTGGTCGACGTCTATGCCAGCCGCGGCAAGATGGTGGAAGACTTTTCCCTGCAGGGCTTCCTGTACGACCCCTACCCCCGCACCGTTCCTGCCTGGATGACCTGGACCACCGGCGGGGCCCTCCTCCTGGCCCTGGGCTCCTGGATCGTCATTGCCCGCATGCGCCGCCTGAACGGCAAACTCCAGGCGGAAATCGCCGAGCGTCAATCAGTGCAGCAGGCCCTCCACGCCAGCGAGGGCAAGTACCGCGAACTGGTGCATAACGCCAATGCGGTCATCGTGCGCCTTACGCCCGACGGTCGCATCGATTACTTCAACGAGGTGGCGGAAAAGGTCTTCGGCTACGGCGAGGCGGAGATTCTCGGGCAGCCCGCCCTGGGCACCATCGTCCCGCCCCGGGAGCACGACGACGGCCGCGATCTCGGCGTCCTGATGGCCGCGGTGTTGGCCGACCCCCAGCGTCACGCGGTCAACGAGAACGAAAACCAGACCCGGGACGGGCGCCGTCTCTGGATGCGCTGGGCCAATCGCGGCATCGTCGATGGGGAGGGCCGCCTGACGGGCATCCTGTCCATTGGCCACGACATCACCGAGCAACACCGCCTGGAGGCCGAACTGGCCGACCACCGCCAACACCTGGAAGCCATGGTCGCCGCCCGCACGGCGGAGCTGTCCCTGGCCAAGGAGGCGGCGGAAGCGGCCAGCCGCGCCAAGAGCAGCTTCCTCACCAACATGAGCCACGAGTTGCGCACCCCCTTCCACGGCATTCTCGGGGCCATCACCCTGGCCCGCTCGCGCATGGTCGAACCCAAGGGCAAGGAACTGCTCGACCGGGCCAAGAACGCCACCAACCATCTACTGCGGGTCATCAACGACATCCTCGACATCTCCCGTATCGAGGCGGAGCGCCTGGAAATCGAGAGCACCGAGTTCTGCCTCCTGCCCATCGTCGAAAATCTCACCAGCCTGTTGGGCCAGACCGCCCGCGGCAAGGGTGTCGTCCTCACCTTCGATCTGGCGCCGGACCTGGCCACCCTGCGCCTGCTGGGGGATCCCCTGCGGCTGACCCAGGTGCTCATCAACCTGGTCGGCAATGCGGTGAAATTCACCGAGCAGGGCGAGGTCGCGCTGCGCATCGGCGCGGGAACCCGGGGAGGGCTTCGCCACCGGCTGCGCTTCGAGATCGAAGACAGCGGCATCGGCATCCCGCCCGAGGCCCTGGCGCGGTTGTTCACGGCCTTCGAGCAGGGCGACGGCTCCATGACCCGCCGTTACGGCGGGACCGGACTCGGACTGGCCATCAGTCGGCGCCTGGTGCAGTTGATGGGGGGCGAAATCGGCGTCCACAGCACTCCGGGCCAGGGCAGCACCTTCTGGTTCGAGCTCGAATTCAGCGAAGCCGCCACGGCAGGTCCCGCGCCGCAAGTTTCCGCCCAGGTCCAGGGGCAGCGTCTGGGTCGGGACCATGGCGGCAAGCGTATCCTGGTGGTCGAGGACGACCCGGTGAATCAGGAAGTCGCCCGCACCATGCTGGAGGACGCGGGCCTGCTGGTGGACCTGGCCGGCGACGGCGCAGAGGGGGTGCGCCACGCCGGTGCCCGGCCCTACGCCCTGATTCTCATGGACATGCAGATGCCGGTGATGAATGGCCTCGAAGCCACCCTCGTCATCCGGGCCGAATCCCTCAACGCGACCACACCCATCCTGGCCATGACCGCCAACGCCTTCGCCGAGGATCGCGAACGCTGCCTGGAGGCCGGCATGAACGACCACATCACCAAACCGGTGGTGCCGGAACACCTGTACCAAGTCCTGGCCGACTGGCTGGACCGGGGCTCTGAGGCGCTCAACCCACGGGCAGCAGCCCTCCATCCACCACCCGCCGGAGCACGAAACTCGAATGCACCCCCGTCACCCCCTTGATGCGGGTGATGCGGTTGAGCAGCAAGTCCTGGTAGGCGTCCATGTCCTTGACCAGCACCTTGAGCTGGTAGTCCGCGGCCTGCCCGGTGATGAGCAGGCATTCCAGCACTTCCGGGATTTCCCGTACCGCAGCTTCGAAATCCTTGAAGCGTTCCGGCGTGTGCTGGTCCATGGAGATGTGGATGAGGGCCATGAGGGACAGGCCCAGGGCCTTGGCGTCGAGTACCGCCCGGTAGCCGGCGATGAAGCCGGCTTCTTCCAGCGCGCGCACCCGGCGCAGGCAGGGGGACGGAGAAAGGCCGATGCGGTCGGCCAGATCCTGATTGCTGATGCGCCCGTCCTGTTGCAGGAGGGAGAGAATCTGGCGGTCGTAGCGGTCGAGTTGCATGGTATGGCGCACTGGTAATGGTTGTCCGATGAACTATCCATTGTTTTGGCAAATCGCGCAATATTCTGCCAAGTAACCGCCAAATTACGGCAAATAACGCAAGCACCTGCCACGCGCTCTTGCGTACCATGGGCTCCATCGAAAACAAGCACCCCAGCCCCCGGAGCCCGCCATGTTGCCAGACCCTTCCCGCAAGTATTCCGCCTTTCCCCCGGTCGCCATTGCCGACCGCCAATGGCCCGGCCGCGTCATCGACACGCCGCCGGTGTGGATGAGCACCGACCTGCGCGATGGCAATCAGTCCCTCTTCGAGCCCATGAACGGCGAGCGCAAGATGCGCATGTTCAAGACCCTCTGCGCCATCGGCTTCAAGGAGATCGAGGTGGCCTTTCCGTCGGCCTCCCAGACCGACTTCGATTTCGTGCGCGGCCTCATCGAGGGCGGGCATGTCCCCCAGGATGTGACCATCGAGGTTCTCACCCAGGCCCGGGAGCACCTCATCCGCCGCACCATGGAATCCTTGAAGGGGGCCCGGCGGGCCATCGTTCATGTCTATAACGCCACCTCCAAGCCTTTCCGCGACTTCGTCTTCGGCATGAGCAAGGCCGAGGTGGTGACTATGGCCGTGGATGCCGTGACCCTCATCCGGCAATTGGCGGCCGAGCAGCCGGAGACCGAGTTCATCCTCGAATACAGCCCGGAGACCTTCACCGCCACCGAGCTCGATTTCGCATTGGAGGTTTGCGATGCAGTCACCGCCGCCTGGGGCGCCACGCGGGACAACAAGGTGATCCTCAACCTCCCGACCACGGTGGAGGTCGCAACCCCCAACGTGTACGCCGACCAGATCGAGTGGATGCACCGCCATCTCGCTCGCCGCGACAGCGTCATCTTGAGCCTCCATCCCCACAACGACCGCGGTACGGCGGTGGCTGCCGCCGAGCTCGGCCTCATGGCCGGCGCCGACCGCGTCGAGGGCTGCCTCTTCGGCAACGGGGAGCGCACCGGCAACGTCGATATCGTCACCCTCGCCTTGAACATGTACAGCCAGGGCGTGCACCCCGGTCTCGACTTCTCCGACATCAACGCCGTCGCCCGTACCGTCGAGCACTGCAACCAGTTGCCCATCCACCCGCGCCATCCCTACGCGGGGGATCTCGTCTTCACGGCCTTCTCCGGCTCCCACCAGGATGCCATCAAGAAGGGCTTCGCCGCTCAAAAGGCGCAAGGTGACGCCAATTCGCCGTGGAACGTGCCCTACCTCCCCATCGATCCCGCCGACGTGGGGCGCAGCTACGACTCCGTGATCCGGGTCAACAGCCAGTCGGGCAAGGGCGGCATCGCCTACCTCATGGAGAGCGAGTACGGCGTGGTCATGCCCCGCCGCCTCCAGGTGGAGTTCTCCGGAGTCGTTCAGGCCCACACCGACGCCCATGGCGGCGAGGTGAGCGCCGGCGACATCTGGCGCCTTTTCGAGGACGCCTACATGGGCCGCGAGGCGGCGGTGCGTTACGTGGAGCACCACCTCTTCGAGCACGGCAGCGCCCAGGGCATCCGTCTCGTGGTGGAGGTCAACGGCGTCGCCCATCGGCTCGCCGGTGAAGGCAATGGCCCCATCGACGCCGCGGCGCACGCCTTGCGCGGCATCGGCATCGCCCTCCAGGTGCGCAGCTACGAGGAGCGTTCCATGGGCGCCAGCGCCGACGCCGGCAACGCCCGGGCCTGCGCTTTCCTCGAAGTCGCCCGCCCCGGCGGCGGCGACTGCTACGGCGTGGGTATCGACGGCAACATCGTCACGGCGTCGATCAAGGCCTTGGTCAGCGCGGCGAATCGGGCGGGAGCCGAGTCCCTGGCCTTGGCGGCGTAGTCCCGCGCCGCTGCGATACCCCCGCGAGCCTGCGGCGGCACTCCTTCCGTCGCGAGCAGGGGCGCCCAGTCCGCCCCGCCTTCGGTCTGCTTTGGATGGCCGGCCCGGGGGCTTCCGCGGCGAGGCGGATTCGCGCCATTGGAGACAGTGGTGCGATGCTCGGCCCCCAAAGCAACATTTTCTTTGCCTTTGCGTTCGCGAACGTGCATAGTGCGCGCCAGCGATTTTCAAGTAGTGTCGTTTCAGGTTCAGTACCCGCAGTTCTGCGGCGATCTTTCCGTATTCCAGCGCCGTCTTGAGTTTCGCCCCCCGGGGCTATCCCCTCATTCTGTTTTTTTGGAGATTCAAGACATGGCAGCAGGTACCGTCAAGTGGTTCAACGATTCCAAGGGCTTCGGCTTCATCACCCCGGACGCCGGTGGTGACGATCTTTTCGCCCATTTTTCCGCCATCCAGTCCCAGGGTTTCAAGACCCTGGCGGAAGGCCAGCGCGTGACCTTCGATGTCACCACCGGTCCCAAGGGTCAGCAGGCCACCAACATCCGCGCGGCCTGAGCGCCGCCCTCCCGGCGCGGGTTCAGGCCTGCGCCAAAGTCCCCTGGACGAGACCCGGCTTTCGCCGGGTTTTTTATTTCCGCCGGACCCCGGAGGTGCCTTCATGGCCAAGGAAGAACTCATCGAAATGCAGGGCGTCGTGAACGAAGTGATGCCCGATTCCCGTTTTCTCGTCACGCTGGACAACGGCCACACCCTGGTGGCCTACACCGCAGGCAAGATGCGCAAGCACCACATCCGCATCCTGGCCGGCGACAAGGTCTCCCTGGAGCTTTCCCCCTACGACCTCTCCAAGGGGCGCATCACCTTCCGCCATCTGGAAGGGCGCCCGCCCATGGCGCCGCGGGGCCAGCGCCGCTGAAGTCCGGCCATCTTTCCTCAGGCTGGAAGGATATGCGCGGACGGGACTGCTCCCGTCGCTCCGGGCGGCCCGCGGAGCGGAAGTAGGGCACTACCCCTTCCATCCAGTGGCGGAGGGAAGGTTCACCAAGGCTCTCAGCCCAAGGCTTCCGGCGTATTCAGATTGCGGAAGGCGTCGGGGTCGGCGAATTCCACCCGCACCTGGCGGCGGCTCTCCTGCCAGTCGATGACCCGCCTTCCACCGGCGGCCAGATATTCCGCCAGGGGGGCTGCCAGATCGCGGCTGCACAGGCAGAAAGCCGCATGGACACGCCCTTCGGCCGTGGCGACCGCCAGTTCCGCCTGCGCTGCGAGGAGGGCCCGGTGCAGGCGGTGCACCAGATCGGCCGGAAAGAAAGGCGAATCGCAGGGGGCCGTCACCACCATCGGCGTGCTGGCCGCGGCGAGCGCGGCGTGCAGGCCGGCCAGGGGGCCGGCGAAATCCGGGATCGCGTCGCCAATCACCGGGTATCCCAGCGTCGCGTAGACCTCCCGATTGCGGTTGGCGTTGATGAGGAGTGTTTCCACCTGGGGCGCCAGGCGTTCCGCCACCTGCCGCGCCAGGGGACGGCCCTCATAGTCCAGCAGTCCCTTGTCCGCACCGCCCATGCGGCGGCCGAGACCCCCAGCCAGCACGACTCCGGTGATGCCCTTCGTCATCAGAACACCACGGTACGCCAGGCCGGGTCGAGGGTCCGGGCGACGAAGGCCGTGGCGCCGGCGTGTCCGGCGCACTGGGCGATCAAGGGCTCACCGGGGCCCACCCAGGCGGCGCCGGCCATGGAGCAGGCGTAGAGCTTGACGCCCTCCTGCGCCAGTTCGTCGAGAAAGCGCTGGATCGACTTCTCGCGTTCCGCCGTCGGGTAGGCGGAGGCGGCGATGCCCTCCACCAACCAGCGTACCGCAGGCCCGGAAAAATGGATTTCCACGGCGTAATCCAGGGCTCGGGCCGCCAGGGCATGGACCAGGGGCGTGACGCAAAGGTCGGGCCGGTCGGGCGTCGCGCTGGCGATCAGAATGGCAAGGCCGGTGGGGGTATCAGTCGACAAAGCGGGCCTCCGGATCGAGGGTAAGGATGTGGCGACGATAGGCCGCGCCATCGAGCAGCGCGGGCCGTTCGGCGACCCAGGCGGTCGGTTGGGCCCGCACCATCCAGCCGGTGCCGTAGGGATCGCGGTTTACCAGGGCTGGCGACGCTTCCGCCGCGTCGTTGCCCTCCAGTTGCACGAAGGAAATGGGCGCATGGATGGCGATCACCGTCTTGCGGCTTTCCACCGTCCCCATGCCGCGTCCGATGGCGACATCCGCCCCCCGGGGCTTGGCCGTGAAGGCGATGACCTCGCCGGCCAGGAAAAGCCCGAAAGCGGTGGCGCCGATACGCACTTCACCCTCGCCGATTTCCTGCACCCACATCTCGCTGCGGGGGCAGTAAAGGCGGTCATCGGGGATGAAGCCGTGGAAGGCGCTGTGGGGCATGGCCGGAGTTTACCCGTATCGCCCTGCCTGCCGATGCTCGTTCATGCACCGTGGCGGGTCAAGCGAGCCCGCTAAATGCGGAGTACGGGGATCGATGGCGCGCCTGACACGATTCGAACGTGCGACCCCTGCCTTCGGAGAGAACGCCCAATTTCTGTTCTTTGATGGCGACAACCTGTAAGCCCCTGCAAATTCATGGGCATAGAAAGGGGGCACCCATGACCTCTGAGCCCAGCAACGGCAAGGAAAAGTTCCACTTTAGCCCGGAAGACCACAAAAGATGTAATTTTGGTGATGTCGCCGTGTTGACCAAAATTCGACCACTGCCTTCCCCTGGGCCACGATCCGAGCCATGCCGATTCCCGCGTTAGGTGTAATTTCCACCGCCCGTCCAAGTTGACCACTTTTCGGGAATGCCGAACGCCGGTCAGCGGTAATCAGAGAACGCCGCTTTCGGTCAGCCGATACCCAACCCGCGAAGCGACCCTTGAGCGCGAAATCGTCGGATTTGGATTGCCCGTGACCTCAATCGCCGCGCGGCTGAGTATCCAGATACTCGCCGAATTCGTCGGCAATGATGGATTCAGCCTTCGCCAGGATCTCCGGGGGAAGCTCTTCGAAGATCTTTCGTTTTCGCTGCGATATTTCACCATGCCCTTGCGCAACCAGCCGGATCAGGAGGCTTAGCTTGGGTTGCGGCAGATCGAGCCAAGCTTCCAGTCGAGCTACTGCGCTGTCGTACGCCTGCAGGTACTTGACCTCGTGTGCCAAGTCTTGCTCGACGCATTCCTCGATACAGGCCAGGATGAATTCGCAAAGTGCTGTGGCATCGAACGAGGCGTAGAGCCACCAGGGCTGATGCGACCGGATCAAGATCGTCTGACTTTCGTCGTCCAAGACATAGTCCAGAAGCGCCGTCCGAGGTTGCGAATAGGCTTTCAGTAGCCTCGAATAGATCTCCAGGGACGACAGCATCCTTGCCGAAAGTGGCAACACGACCCCGGGCGGCGTGTAGCCGGCCTGCCTGAGGATATGGTGGAGCAGGAAACGGTGAAGTCGGCCGTTTCCGTCCCGGAAGGGGTGAACGAAAACGAGGCCAAAAGCAGCGCAGGTGGCAGCGACTGCGGGATCGATCACGTTCTCGGCCCCCATCTGGGCAAGCTTGGCGACACCGTCCATCATGCTTCCCACATGGGCCGGTGCCGGGGGGATGAAGTCCGCGACGTTCCGCAGTCGCCCGGAGCGGGACAACCAGTTCTGCGTCGTCCGGTAGCTAGCCTCCGCGACGTACTCCGAAATGATGCTGTTTTGCCAGTTGCAGAGTTGCTCCTCCGTCAGCCGGCCGGGCTCCCCTGCGGATTCGAGCAGGCGTCGGAACTTTTCCGCCCGCTGCGCACTGGGCACTTCTTTTTCGATTGAGTACGTGGACCGGGTTTCGGCCAGGTACAAGTAGTCGATAGCGCGGGCGAGCACCTCGGGATCGAGGGCGGCAATCGCCTTCGTCACCTTTTCCCGCAGGCTCTTCCCCAAGAGCGTCTTGAGCTGATCGGTCAAACGAACCAAAGGGCAAAAGGCCCGAGTACCCAAAAGGTTGTTCACAACCCCGAACTGGGTATCCGTCTCCTCGGGGCCTGTGATGTATTGCTTGGCATCGAGGACACGAACTCGCGGCGCCCCGGCCGGGAGCGTGAACTCGAAACGGGCGTCGGCAAGCCACTTGGCGAGGAATGCCGCCAAGCGTGAGTAAGAGGAAGTTGGAGATTCGGTCAGCCAACGTTGTATGGCAGCCAACGGCTCCTCATGCTCGAATAGTGCCGCCAGAACCGTCAGGTTAAGGCGCTCTCTCTTGAGCGCGAAGGCGATCACGGAGGCCAGGTCGTCGCTCTCCGCGTATCGGTTTCTTGGAATCTCTATTCGTTCAGTGCCGTCGGCTGCAACGATGTGCTTGGCAATGCCGGTCTTGGGCGACAGCAGAAACACCTGGTCCAGCGGGGGGACCTGAAGTTGATATCGTTGGATTAGCGCTTGGTAGCCCAGCGGTCTCATGGTTTCGGTAACCTCTACCTGTATTTCACAAATTGCTACTGTGAATCGAAACAATTACCGAACAGTCTACCAATAAAACTTCTACATGGGTTACCGGAAAGGCTACCCATGACCATATACATTCCCGAAATATCTACTGACCTCCCCAGCGGAGCTAAGCGACCAAATCAGCAGGCTACCCGTTGAGTATCATCGGCGCAGTCAGGGAAGGCTGCGGATTTTTGGATTTCGGCGCCGCTATGATAAATTGGCAAAATCTCGTCAACTTATGCAATAAGTCTTGTACCTTCAGCCCGCCATCATCGGTGACAGCATCTGTCGGACGATCGTTTCGATCATCCTTCGGGGCGAAGCATTCATCGCCGGCATCGTGTCGTGGCCGTACAAGATGGTCGTCCTTGGTCTCGCAGTCTTATCCTTGACGACTGTACAAGCGAATACCGAAACCGCACCGCACGAGAAGATGTTTTGTCAGGACGTGTCCGATGAACTTGGCAGCACACAGGGGTTCATCGCGCCGGCGTTCTTCTCGATGCTTCTGTTGTTCGGTACCGCATACTCGATGGCCCTCGGTGCTGGTACTAGCGCTGACTTCGCGGCCTTGCTCCAGGTATTTCAGATCACGACTTTCCTCGCAATCATCTGCGTCATCTGGCTTGCGTGCGAGATCAGCTGCCGCGCAAATGAAAACATCCGGCTGCCCCGGCAGCCTCACAGGAAGCGCGATTGCGTCGTCAAGAGTTACCTGAACGACCGTGATCTGATCGTCCAAGTCCCTCCTCCCAAACCAGTTCTCCTCGCATGACCTAGTCCCAGGGGCCTCGCCTCCTGGATTGGACGTCGTCCTGCCGCCCACCGAGGGCGCGACAAGCATGTCGGACGGCATCAAGGTGCTTGGAGAACAGCATGTCAGATTTCAAAATTCGCTTCGCGGAAATCGCGAGCGGGTCAGTTCATACGCAAATTCCTTTGGCGAAAATTCTTGGATTTCATCCAGAGGTAGAAAACTCCCTGGTAGACGGCTACCCAACTCGAGTCGACGACCCCAGGAAACTCGACCCCGTTGTCGTCGGCTGGGTATTGAAGACGACGCCCCTCGTGGTCGTCGAGTCAACGGGTAGAAAAAAACGTGGGCCACGAATGGGCCAATTCTGGGCCAGCCGTGGGCCACTAGAGTTCCGCCCGAAAATCGATGACCTCTGCACTGCTGGCCAATATCGGTGTGCGGAATCGATCCAAATGCATTTGGTATCGCAACTGGGCCACCAAAAACCGGCGACAACCGCGGTGGGTTGCGATGCAAATACTTGCAACTCGTTGTTTTGTAATTGCTTTTGGCGCGCCCGACACGATTCGAACGTGCGACCCCTGCCTTCGGAGGGCAGTACTCTATCCAGCTGAGCTACGGGCGCGTGGGCCAAACTTTACAACAAGAGCAGTAGTCACTTTTCCTCGGCGCCACCGAATGACTACTGCCTTCGGAGGGCAGTACTCTATCCAGCTGAGCTACAGGCGCTTTGGGCCACGAGTGGCTTGGGTTCACGGGCGTGCGCCGCGGCGCGGCGATCCGGGGCGCTGAACCGACGTTCCGGAAGGCGGCAAGGATAGCGGTTTTGCCCCCCGGAGTCCATGGCGGCGGTGCGGAAACGGGCGCAAGCCTTTATAATTCCGCGCTTTACCCCCCATTAAGGACAATAACTATGGCCGAATCCCATTCTTCCAAGTCCATCATGGTCGCGAGCATTGTCGTCGCCGTGGTCGGGATTGCTCTTATCGTTCCCCTGTCCCTCAAGGGCGACAGGTCCGCTGCCCAGTCCGGCAGTTCCGACGCCGCCGACGTGCGCATCCAGCCCGTCGCCAAGTTCGAATTGCAGAAGGCTGCCGCGGCGACCGGTGGCGCGCCCAAGGATGGTCCCACGGTGTACAACTCGGTGTGCGGTGCCTGCCACAACTCGGGTGTCGCCAATGCCCCCAAGGCGGGCGACAAGGGCGCCTGGGGCCCCCGCATCGGCCAGGGCAAGGATGCCCTGTACAAGAGCGCTCTGGGAGGCAAGGGCGCCATGCCGCCCAAGGGGGGCGCCGCCGATCTTTCCGACGCCGAAATCAAGGCAGCGGTCGATCATCTGGTGGGCTTGGCCAAGTAAGGCGCGGCTTCGCCGGATTTGCAGCGGGAGGCTTGGGCCTCCCGTTTGCGTTGACGGGTTCGACGCAAAAAAGGGCGCCCCGAGGGGCGCCCTGCCGGGCCGGCGTTTGGAGGGCCGGCAGCGGCTGCGGGAGGGTTTACTTCTTGGCCGGTTCCGGGGTCTTGGCGGCTTCGGTCTTGGCCGGCTCGGCCTTCTTGACTTCGGCGGGTTTGGCTTCGGCCGGCTTCGCGTCGGCGGGCTTGGCTTCGGCCAGCTTCACCGTGGCGGTGCTCTCGGACTTGGCCTGGGGAGCGCTATCGGCCTTGGCGTGGGGCTCGGTCTTCTTGACCTGCTTGTGGGCGTGCTTGTGTTGCTTGGGCGTTGCGGCGGCCTTCTTGGCCTCGGTGGGGGCAGCGGTTTCCTTGGCGGCTTCGGGAGCCTTGCTCTCGGCCTTGGGTGCTTCGGCCTTCTGGACGGCGGCACCCGGAGCGGCGGCGGGCTTGGCTTCGGGTGCCGGCTTGGCGTCGGCGGCGTGGGCGATGCCGAAGGCGGCGGCAAGGGCGAGGGCGATCAGTTGCTTGGTCATGGTTTTCTCCTGAGTGGGTGTCTCTGTCATTCGGCCTTGCGGGATTGCATTGCCTTGGGCCGAATAACGCCAACCGCGGCGGGCCGGTAGTCAAGAGAAGGGTAAGGCCGTGTAACGCCCGGTGACGGGCCGGTTACGGCGTTTTGCCCCCCAGGAGGGCCTTCATGGCCGCCAGGCGGGCGCTGCCGGTGGCCTTGTCCGGTTCCGCAGCCGCCTTGCCGC
>Ga0268298_10000895_pt1 | contig 37007 bp, 32 predicted proteins | sample WWTPWeurt_MetaG_FD_194462 | JGI IMG/M metagenome (GOLD analysis project Ga0268298, IMG submission 194462) | Activated sludge microbial communities from WWTP in Nijmegen, Gelderland, Netherland - WWTP Weurt | ecosystem: Engineered > WWTP > Aerobic digester > Activated sludge | place...
AGCGCGGCCTCGATGGCCTCGGTCTCCTCCGGGACGCAGGCCACCTGCGCCGCGGGCACCCCGTGGGCGAGCAGCGCGTCACGCAGCAGCGCGGGCACCTCGTCGGGCCCCCGGCCACGGGTGCGGTCGTCGCGGCGGCAGATATAGTGATCGAAGTGCCCGGCGCAGATCCGGCCGATCTCCCGGATGTCCTCGTCGCGGCGGTCGCCCGGGGCGGCCACGACCACCAGGCGGCGGCCCGGCGGCTCCAGCCGTTCCACCAGGGTGACCATCGCCTCGACGGCGGAGGGGTTGTGGCCGTAGTCGAGGATCACCTTGAACGGGTGGTCGTCGTACACGTTCATCCGGCCGGGCGCCTGGAAGAACGTGGTGTCGAAGGTGCGCAGGCCGTGCCGGATGTCCTCCAGCTTCACCCCCATGCTGAAGGCCATCGCCGCGGCGAACATCGCGTTCTGGACGTTGTGGGTGGCCTTCCCCTCGAGGGTGGCGGGGATGAGGTGGCTCCACAGGAGCGGGATGTGGGTGCCGCGGTCGTACAGCGTGATCATCTGGCCGTTGATGCCGGTCTCGAGGCAGGCGGCCCGCCCGCCGGCGCGGATGTGCTCGCGCACCAGCGGGTGGGAGGGGTGCATGGTGACGTAGCAGAGGTTCTTCGCGTCGGTGTAGTCGGCCATGCGGAGCACCAGCGGGTCGTCGGCGTTGAGCACCGCGGTGTCCTGGGCCACCTCCACCGGGATCCGCTTCACGGCGGCGAGCTGCTCCAGGGTGTCGATGCCCTTGAGGCCGAGGTGGTCGGACTGGACGTTGAGCACGGCGCCGACGTCGATGAAGCGGGTGCCCATCCCGGCGCGGAGCAGGCCGCCCCGCGCCACCTCCAGCACCGCCACCTCCACGTGCGGGTCCTTGAGCACCATCCGGGTGGCCACCGGGCCGGTCATGTCACCCTTCACGGTGCACTGCCCGTCGATGTACACCCCGTCGGTGGTGGTCAGCCCGACGCACTTGCCCGAGAGCTTGTGGATGTGGGCCAGCATGCGCGCGGTGGTGGTCTTGCCGTTGGTGCCCGTCACCGCCGCGATGGGAATGCGCGAGGGGGCCCCCGCCGGGAACAGCATGTCGATCACCGCCCCGGCCACGTCGCGCGGCTTCCCCTCGCTCGGCGCCACGTGCATCCGGAAGCCCGGCGCCGCGTTGATCTCGCAGATGCCGGCGCCGTTCTCCTTGTAGCTCACCGCGATGTCCGGGCTCAGGAAGTCCACCCCGCCCACGTCGAGGCCGATCGCCTTCACCGCGCGCACCGCCATCTCCTCGTTGTCGGGGTGCACCAGGTCGGTGACGTCGATCGCGGTGCCGCCGGTGGAGAGGTTGCCGGTGCTGCGGAGGTAGACCACCTCGCCCGCGGCGGGCACGGTGGCGCGGCCGTAGCCGCGCTTGGCCAGCAGCGTGTCGGCCTGGTGGTCGAACTCGAGCCGGGTGAGCACCTTCTCGTGCCCCACGCCGCGGCGCGGGTCGGCGTTGACCCGCTCCACCAGCTGCTCGATGGTCCGCGCGCCGTCGCCCACCACGTGCCCCGGCACCCGCTTGGCCACCGCCACCAGCCGCCCGTTCACCACCAGCATGCGATGGTCGTCGCCGGTGAGGTAGGTCTCCACGATCACGCTGCGGCTGTGCTGCTGCGCCACCCCGAACGCCACCTGCACCTGCGCGTCGTCGGTCAGGTGGATCGAGACGCCCCGCCCGTGGTTGCCGTTGTACGGCTTGAGCACCACGGGGTAGCCGATCTCGCGCGCGGCCCGCACCGCCTCGCCCTCCGACTGGACCAGCCGCTGCCGGGGCACCGGCAGGCCCAGCGTGCCGAGGATCCGGTTGGTCTCTTCCTTGTCGGAGGCCAGCTCCACCGCGATGTGCGGGGTGTGGCTGGTGACGGTGGCCTGGATCCGCTGCTGCCAGCGGCCGTGCCCGAACTGCACCAGGCTGTACTCGTTGAGCCGGATCCACGGGATGCCGCGGTCCTGCGCCACCCGCACCAGCGACGCGGTGCTCGGCCCGAGGTCGCGCCGCTGCGCGAAGCGGATGAAGCTCTCGCGCGCCCGGGTGAAGTCGAAGCCCTCCGGCACCGCGCCGGGATCGCGCAGCTCCGGCGGCAGCAGCGACTGCAGCAGCGTGAGCCCGAGGTTTGCCGCCTCGAGGCCCACGGTCTCTTCCTCGTACTGGAACACCACCTGGTACCACCCCGGCAGGTCCAGCGAGCGGGTCTTGCCGAAGGTCACCTGCCGGCCGCTCGCCTGCTGCAGCTCGATGACCACGTGCTCCAGCACGTGGCCCAGCCAGGTCCCCTCGTCCTCCCGGCAGCGGCGCAGGAAGCCACCGGGCTCGCCGTAGGAACAGCCGTGCTCCGCCAGGCCGGGCAGCGCCTGGACCAGCGCGTCGGTGAACGCGGGGCCCAGGCGCGCCGTGGGCCACGCCTCCAGCGCGCCGAGGTCCACCTCGAGGCGGATCACGGGGAAGTGGGCGTACAGGCTGGGACCGATGTAGACGGAGCGGTCTGCGATGCGCATCGTGGGACTCGGGGGCGGGCCGACGGGCGACGGAAAGCCCGCGGAGGTCCGCGGGCCGTGAACACCGTAGCGATAGGCTACCGCGCGAACGGGATGCGCGGAAGGGCTGTCTAGCCTTTCACCGTCGCGACGCTCCCGGGCAGGGCCGCCCGAGTATGAAGATTGAACGTGGCGCCCCGGACAAGAATGTGCAGCCGGACCCCCAGCAGGCACACCGGCTCGTCCCGGCTGGCCTGGTCCATCGAGGAGAATTCGATCTCCGAGGGGTCCACCACGGTCACGCCGCCCGAGCCCATCACTTCGACAATTTCGTCGGGCCCGATGAAGGCGGCCGTATCCTCGTCCAGCCCGAGTCCCACGGCAAAGGGGTTGTAAGCCAGCGCGGTGAGCAGCCGGCCCAGCCGGTCGCGCTGCCGGAAGTGCTGGTCGATCACCACCCGGTTGGTCAGCCCCAGCCCCGGCGAGAGCGTCACGCTCCCGGCACGGGGGCTCGCCCCCTCCTCGCCGAAGGCGATCATGTGCTCGGACAGGAACGCCGCGCCGGCCGAGGTGCCCGCCACGTGCACCCCGCGGGCGTTGAGGATGCGGATGGTCTTCGCGATCGGGGTGCCCCCGAGGTGCGTGGCCAGCCGGAGCTGGTTGCCCCCCGTGAGGAACACGCCCGTGGCGCGCTCCAGCTGCTCCAGGGTGTCGGCGTCCTCGCAGTCGGTGCGGCTCTCCAGCGGCAGGGCCACCGCGGACCGCACCCCGAGGTCGTCGAACAGCGCCTCGTAACGCCGGCCCGTGTCGGAGGCCAGCGAGGCGGTCGGGATGATCGCGATCCGCGCCTCCCGCCCGCCGCACAGCTTGGCGAACCGCTTGAGGATCGCGGGATCGTGGATCTTCTCTTCCGCGCCGCCGATCGGGATGATGTACCCGCGCGGGTCGTCGCCGCTGGGGCGTGAGGGACTCATGCCTCTGCTCCTTCAAAGGTTCCACGCACCGCCGGCACGCCGTCCACCACCTGCCAGCGGCCCCGCGCCATCACGTCGGTGACGCCGCCCCGCGGGTCGAGCACCACGAGGTCCGCGTCCGCCCCCACCGCCAGCCGGCCCTTGCCGGCCAGGCGCAGCAGCCGCGCCACGTTGCTGGTAAATGGCGGCAGCGCAGCGGCCAGCGGCCTGCCGCGCTCCACCAGCTCCCGCAGGGTGTCGGCCAGCGCCCCGGGGCGTCCCACGTCCATCGCCTCGACCCGCCCCTCGGCATCGAACACCGGCAGGCACCCGCCCCCGTCCGAGCTCACCGTGATCCGCTCCGCCGGCAGGCCGGCGGCGAGGTAGCGGTCCACCGCCTCCGCGGCGGACCAGGCATCCTCGCCCTCCGCCACCGGGAAGGCGGTCACGTCGATGGTGGGGCCCCGGGCCACCAGGGCGCAGGCCTCGGTGAACAGCGCCCGCCGCCGGTTGACGTGGGTCGGATTGTAGACCCGGGCGGGAATCTCCGCCGTGTCGAGCGCCTGCCCGATCAGCGCCAGCCCGCGGGGGCCATCCCCCACGTGCAGGTGCACGATGCCCGCCTTGCCGGTCATCATCCCGCCCACGTGCGCCTCGCCCGCGAGCTTCACCAGCTCCTCCAGCGTGAGCTGGCTGGAGCGGTGGTCGCTGATGGCGATCTCGCCCACGCCGATCACCCGGTCGAGGTGGACGATGTCGCCCCGCACCGAGCCGGTCACCGTCACCGGCGGGTAGTGATAGCCGCCGGTGTGGCACCAGGCGGAGAGGCCTTCGGCCTCGAGCCCGCGGGCGGTGGCCACCAGGCCGCCGGGGGTGCGGGTCACGTCGTCGGTGCCGAGCACGCCCACCACCGAGGTGATCCCGGCGGTGGTGAAGCGGGTGAGCGGCACCGGCGGCACCCGCGTCTCGTACCCCGCCTCGCCCCCGCCGCCGGTGAGGTGCACGTGGGCGTCGATCAGCCCGGGGATCACCCGCTGCCCGTGCAGGTCGCGAACCGTGACGCCCAGGCTCCCATCCAGCATCGGCCGCTCCCCGCCGATCCAGAGGATCCGGCCGCCGCCCAGGAGCAGGTGCCGGCGGCCCAGGGAATCCGGGGCGTACAGGTCGGCGTTGAGCAGGAGGGTGAGCATTGCCGCGGGAAAGGTAGCGACCGCCCGGGGGCGGCTCCAGCCGGTCCGCGGGAAGAAGCCTTCATGTGGCGTTGACATCGGCCGGGCAGGCTGGCATCCTGACCCCATGGCCAACCCCAAGACTCCCCGCAAGCGCTTCACCCGGAAGACGATCGTCGCCCTGCTGCTGTTCCTCGCGGTGCTGGGCGGCCTGGCCTGGGACGGCAGCCCCCTCGGCAGCCTGGCGCTGCGGCAGGCGGTGCGGCTCAAGTTCCGTGACGTGCGGCAGGTGTCGCCGACGGAGCTGGTCCAGTGGACCCGCGATCCCAACCGGCCCCCGCCGCTGCTGGTCGATGCCCGGCCCGCGGCGGCCTTCGCGCTGAGCCACATCGAGGGGGCGGTGAACATCGATCCTGCCCAGCCCGACCTGGCGCCGCTGGCGCACGTGCCCCGCGACCAGCCCATCGTGGTCTACGACGGTCCCGGGGTGGTGAGCGCGGCGATGGTCGTGGGGATGAGCCAGGCCGAGTTCACCCGGCTCTCCTCGCTCGAGGGGGGGCTGTTCCGCTGGGTGAATGAGGGGCACCCCGTCGTCGACGCGCGCGGGCCCGCCACGGCCGTCGAGCCCCTGAGCTGGGCCTGGGGTCGCCTGCTCAAGTCGCGCTTCCATCCGTGAGCGCCGGCCGCTGGGTCGCCGGCCTCACGTTCCTCGCCCTCACCGGCGTGAGCCTGGTCCGGCCCGGCCCCGCGCCCCGGCTGGGTCCCCTGGCCGATCCCGTCCACGGCATCTGGAGTGTGGCCGCGAGCGCCGATCCACCGGCCAGCGCCCGGGTGCGCATCCCCGGGCTGGTCGCCCCGGTGCAGGTGGCCTTCGACGACCGCGCCGTCCCCCACATCTTTGCCCGCAATGAGCTGGACGCCCTCCGCGCCCTGGGCTACGTGGTGGCGCGCGACCGGCTGTTCCAGCTCGAGCTGCAGTGGCGGGCGGGCGCGGGTCGCCTGACCGAACTGGTGGGCGCGGCGGCGCTGCCGGTGGACCGCGAGAGCCGCGGCCTCGGGCTCCCCGACGCCGCCCGCGCGCGCTACGCGGCGCTCCCCCCGCAGGCGCGCGACCGCCGGCTCCTGGAGGCGTTCAGCGAGGGGGTGAATGCGCGGATCACCGGGCTCACCGCGCGCGAGATCCCGCTCGAATACCACCTGCTCGATCGCCGGCCGGCCCCCTGGGAGCCGGTGGATTCCTACTACCTGCTGGCGCGGATGGGGTGGACCCTCGCGTACAGCGACCTCGAGGACACCCGCGCCCGCGCCGCCGCGCTGGTGGGCGATGCCGCCGCCGACGCCCTCTACCCCCGCGAGAGTCCGATCCAGGAGCCGATCCAGCCCAACGGGGCCGGGGCGCCGCGCTTCGACCTGCCGCCGCTGCCCCCGCCGGGTCTGCCCAGCGTGACACGCGCCGCGACGCCGCCGCCGCTGCTCGCGGCGGCGCGCCGACGGCCCGACGGCCTCGAGGCCGATGCCATCGGCTCCAACAACTGGGCGGTGGCCCCCATCCGCAGCGCCGATGGCAACGCGCTGCTCGCCGGCGACCCGCACCTCGAGCTCACCCTGCCCTCGATCTGGTACGAGGCGCACCTGGTGGTGCCCGATTCGCTCGATGTGTACGGGGTGACCATCCCCGGCGCCACCGGCATCGTGATCGGGTTTACCCGCGCGCTGGCGTGGACCTTCACGAACGCCGAGGCCGATGTCCTCGACCGCTACGCCGAGGTGGTGGACGCGCCCGACGCGCCGACGCGCTACCGGGTGGACGGCGCCTGGCGACCGCTGCGGGTGGTCACCGAGGAGTACCGCGACCGGCGCGGCGCGCTGCTCCGCGCCGACACGCTGCGCTACACCCATCGTGGCCCGCTGCTCCGGGCCGCCGACGGGTGGCAGTCGCTCCGCTGGACCGTGCTCGAGGCCGGCGGGGAGCAGGGGATCTTCGGCCGGGCGGCGCGCGCGGCCGATGCGCGTGCCTGGCTCGACTCCATGGCCGGCTACCGCGCCCCCGCGCAGAACATGCTGGTGGCGGATCGCGGCGGGAGCATCGCCATCCGGTCCACCGGCCACTTCCCCCTCCGGCCCGGCGACCGCGGCGACCTGGTGCTCCCCGGCGACACCAGCGCCAGCGACTGGACCGGGGAGTGGTCGGCGGGCGAGATGCCCCAGGCCATCGCCCCCGCGCAGGGGTACCTCGCCTCGGCCAACCAGCAGCCGGTGGATCCGCGGGCCGACCCGCGCTACCTGGGCGCCAACTGGTACTCTCCCTGGCGGGCCCTGCGCATCAATGCGCTGCTGCGCGCCGACAGCGCGGTCACCCCGGACGCCATGCGGCGCTACCAGACCGACCCCGGAAGCGCGGCCGCCGACCTCTTCGTGCCGGCCCTCCTGGCCGCGGCCGCGCGCAACCCGGGACGCGACTCCGTGGCGCTCGCCGCGCGGCTGCTCGAGGAATGGGACCGTCGGTACACCCGCGACAACACCCGCGCCATCCTGTACGAGACGGTGCTGCGCGAGCTGGGCGACCGCCTCTGGGATGAACTGGAGCCGTCCCGCGCGCGCGGCGAGCTGCCCAGCCCCGGCTATGCCGTGGTGCTCGGCCTGCTGCGCGACTCGACCAGCGCCTGGTGGGACGATCGCCGCACCGCGACGGTGGTGGAGCAGCGGGATCACATCATCGCCGACGCCCTGGCCGCCGCCCTGCACGAGGTGAGCGACCGCTACGGCAACCCCGAGGGCGACGGCTGGCGCTGGGATCGCGTCCGGCACGCCCGGATCAATCACCTGCTGTACCTGCCGGCCCTCTCGGCGCCCGGCATCCCGGTGCAGGGGGGGCAGTCGACGCTCAGCCCCACCAGCGGCTCGGGGAGCTTCGGGGCCAGCTGGCGGATGGTGGTGGAGCTGGGACCGCAGGTGCGGGCCTGGGGCACCTACCCCGGTGGACAGTCGGGCAACCCGGCCAGCGCCCGCTACGACGACCGCATCCGGCAGTGGAGTGAGGGGCAGCTGGATACCCTGCTCGTACCCGCCACCGTGGACCAGGTGCCGGGTTCGGGAGCACGCATTCGGTTCGACGCAATGGGCAACGACTGATGGCGCGCGCCGCGCTGCAGCTCCTGCTGCTCGCGCTCCTCGGCGCCGCGGGCACCTGGTTCGGCGGCTGGTGGGCGCTGCCGATCATCGGCGGCGTCTACGGCTGGCGCGGCGGCCGACCCCTGCTGGCGGGGCTGGGGGCGGCGCTGGCGTGGGGCGCGCTCTTCCTGATGCTCCCGGCCGCACCCGTGGGCCGGCTGCTCACCCGCCTCGGCGCGCTGGCCCACCTGCCGGGCCCCGCGCTCATCGCCCTGACGCTCCTCTTCGCGGGCCTGCTCGGCTGGAGCGCCGCCCGCCTGGTGGCCCCGGAGACCCGACCGTCGCGCTGACTACTCCGCGGGCCTGGGCATCGCGAAGGTCACCAGCGCCCCGCTCGGCTCGCGGACGGTGAACTCCTCCATCCCGTAAAACGTGACGTGCCGCGCCACCGCCCGCGGCACCCCCGCCAGCGCGCGATCCACCGCGCCGATGTCGTCCACCTCGATGAACAGGGTGATGGAGTGCCCCGTGGGGCCTGCGGCCAGCTCCGGATGCTCCGCCTTGAGCGCGGCCCAGGTCTGGTACATCACCTCGATCCCGTCCTTGACCAGCAGGACAAACTGCGGCTGGCCATCGGGGCCGGGCACCTCGGCGACGTTGGCGAAGCCGAGCTGCTCCACCCAGAAGGGGAGGCAGGGGGCGATCCGGTCCACGAAGAGGACCGGCGTGAGCTTGCGGACGGTGGCGGACATGGGGGGCCTCCGGGCGGGGGCGGCGCCGCCGAGAAGGCAGAGCGCCAGCAGGCAAAGGGTACGACGGGTCATGGGATTAGTCTCGATTGGACTAGACACTAGTATAAACGAGACTATATTGAGCGTCAAGATGCCGACCGCGCTGACCCTCCCCGATCTCGTGGTGATGACCCTGCTGGCCGAGCGGCCGATGCACGGCTACGAGCTCGACCAGGAGCTGGAGCGCCGGGACGCGCGCGACTGGGCCGGGATCTCGCGGCCGCAGGTCTACTATTCGCTCAAGAAGCTGGCCGCGAGCGGCCACTTGGCACGGGCGGCCGCCGGGCAGCGGGGCGGCGCCGGGCCGGAGCGGCAGGTCTGGCGGCTGGCGGCGTCGGGTCGGCGGGCGCTCACCGAGGCGCTGGCGCGGCCCGATTGGGCGGAGCAGCGCCCGCCGGCGCCGTTCCTGACCTGGCTGGCGCTGTCGGCCTTTGCCGAACCGGCAGCCCGTGCCAGCCTGATCGACCGGCGACAGGCCTTCCTGGAGGCAGAACTGGCCCGGGAACGGGCCACCCTGGCCGCTATCCGGGCCGATACCGGGGCCATGGTCCCGGCTGCCGAGTTGATGGTGGAGCTGGTCATCCGCCAGTGGGAGTTGGAGTTGGCGTGGCTGGCGGAGGTCCGGGCGCGGCTGGTGCCGGCCGGGGGCCCGTAAATCGGCCGGCGGGGCCCCAAAGTTGCTAGGCAAGGGGCATGGGTCTAGGTTTGAAGGGCCCTACAACCGCGGAGGAACCCCTGTTCTTCGCTGCACCCTGCTTTCTGAAGGAATAGTTTGTGTCACGAGCTGATCGTCGTCGTCCGTCCTCCCGTCCGACCACCAAGGACCGCAGCCTCGGTCGCCGCTCGATGGATGCCCATCGTCGCTGGCTGATTGACCAGTACGGCTCCGTCTGCGCCTACTGCGGGGTCGAGATCCCCGAGGACCGTACCACCCTGGACCATGTCTATCCCCGCAAGGGACAGACGGCCTATGACCGGCCCGACAACCTGGTCATCGCCTGCCAGCCCTGCAACTCCGCCAAGGCCGACACCCCGTTCGTCGCGTTCATCGCCCAGCGCCGCGCCCGCGGCGTGTTCCTGCTGCACTACGGCGAGCATCTCTCCGACTGGGTGAAGGACCTGGTGCGCCAGACCTCGGAGCGGGACCTGCTCCCGCCCGCCCGGCCCCAGTTCGTGCACCACAACGGGCACGGCAACGGCAACGGCAAGCACTAGCGGCAGGCGAGTAGGTGAGACGAGCAAGGGCCGGATTCTCCTAGGGGAGTCCGGCCCTTCATCGTTCGGCTCGGCGGCTCGGCCTGCCCGCCTTACCGCCTTACCGCCTTACCGCCTTACCGCCCTACCCCAGCGCTTCCGCCACGATCCGCTTCTGCTCCGCCGCGTGCGCCGTGGCGTAGCCTTCCGCAGGACTGGCCCGGTCGGGGCGGCCGGCGTAGCGGAGGGTGAGCCCAGGGCCGAGCAGCGCCCGGAGCCTCGGCTCGACGTAGGTCCAGGCGCCCATGTTGCCGGGTTCCTCCTGGGTCCAGACCAGCTCGGTGGCGTGGGGGTAGCCAGCCAGCATGGCCCGGAGCTCCTCCTCGGGGAAGCTGTAGAGCTGTTCCAGCCGCACCAGGGCCAGGCGGGAGCGGTCCATCCCCGCCGCGCCGGCAAGCAGGTCGTAGGCCACCTTGCCGGAGCAGAGCACCACCCGGCGGACGGCGTCACGGTGCTCCCGCGCCACCGGGTCGTCGAGGACCGGGAGCCAGTAGCCGCTGGCCAGCTCCTCGAGGCGGCTGGTGGCCTGCGGCAGCCGCAGCAGGCTCTTCGGCGTCATGACCACCAGCGGGCGCTGCCGGCTGCGCTTGGCCTGGCGCCGCAGCAGGTGGAAGTACTGGGCGGGCGTGGTGGGATTGGCCACCCGGATGTTGCCCTCGGCGCAGAGCTGGAGGAACCGCTCCAGGCGCGCGCTCGAGTGCTCCGGTCCCTGGCCCTCGTAGCCATGCGGGAGCAGCAGCGTGAGCCGGGTGGTGAGCCCCCACTTGGACAGGCCCGAGACGATGAACTGGTCGATGATGACCTGCGCGCCGTTGACGAAGTCGCCGAACTGGCCTTCCCACATCACCAGCGTCTCGGGGGCGGCGGCGCTGTAGCCGTACTCGAAGCCGAGCGTGGCCAGCTCGGAGAGCGGACTGTTGTGCAGCTCGAGGCTGGCCAGCGCGCCGGGGAGCTGCTTCATCGGCGTATGGGCCACCCCGCTCACCGCGTCGTGCAGCACGGTGTGCCGCTGGCTGAAGGTGCCGCGCTCGGTGTCCTGCCCGGTCATGCGGATGGGCACGCCTTCCACCAGCAGCGCGGCCAGGGAGAGCGCCTCGGCGTGGCCCCAATCGATCCCTCCCTCGGGGCCGAGCGCGGAGCGCCGCCGCTCCAGCTGCTTGACCAGCTTGGGGTTGACCGTGAAGCCCTCGGGCCACGCGAGCAGCTGCTCATTGAGGGCGCGGAGCAGGTCGGCCGGCACGGCGGTCTCCGGTTCCACGCCGGAGGAGCGGTCGGGGGCGCGGGCGTGCTCCTTGGCCACCTGGCCCAGGTTGGCCTTGAACGCCTGCTGGATGTCCACCAGCCGCTGGTAGCCCGCTTCGTACAGCTGCTCCGCCTCGCCGGGCGCCACCGCGCCGCGCTGCTCCAGCAGCCGGGCGTACTGCTGCCGCACGGTCGGCAGGTGCTTGATCCGCTCGTACATCTGCGGCTGGGTGTACGACGGCTCGTCGCCCTCGTTGTGCCCGTGCCGCCGGTAGCCCACCAGGTCGATCAGCACGTCCTCGTGGAACTTCTCCCGGTAGGCCATCGCCAGGCGCACCGCGGAGAGGCAGGCCTCGGCGTCGTCGGCGTTGACGTGGATGATCGGGACGTCGAAGCCCTTGGCCAGGTCGCTCGCGTGCCGGGTGGACCGGCTGTCGAACATGTCGGTGGTGAAGCCGACCTGGTTGTTGGTGATGAGGTGCACCGTGCCGCCGGTGCGGTACCCCTTGAGCGCGCCGAGGTTGAACGTCTCGGCCACGACGCCCTGGCCGGCAAAGGCGGCGTCGCCGTGGATGATCACCGGCACCGCGGCGGTCGGGTCATGATGCGCCTCCCGCCCCTTGCGCGTGGTCTGCTCGGCGCGGGCGCGGCCATCGACCACCGGTCCCACGAACTCGAGGTGGCTCGGGTTGGGCGACAGCGTCACGGTGACGACCTTGCCGCTGCGCGACTTGTACGCCCCCTCCGCGCCGTGGTGGTACTTCACGTCGCCGGTGCCGCCATCGGGCCGGCTGAGCCCCACGTCGGCGTTCTTGGCCCCCTCGAACTCGGCGAAGATGGTCTCGTACGGCCGTCCCACGGTGTGGGCCAGCACGTTGAGCCGTCCCCGGTGCGCCATGCCGATCACCACCTCGCGCGCGCCCTGCTGCGCCGACAGCTCGATGACCAGGTCGAGCATCGGCACCAGCATGTCCACGCCCTCGATCGAGAAGCGCTTCTGGCCCAGGTAGGCCTTGTGCAGGAAGCGCTCGAACGCCTCGACGTCGATCAGCCGCTGGTACAGCCAGCGCGCCTCCTCCGGCGCGATGGTCTGCCGGTGGTACCCGGTCTCGATCATCTGCCGGAACCAGACCCGCTCGCCGTGGTTGGAGATGTGCTCCAGCTCGTAGGCCATGGTGCCGCAGTAGGCGTCCTGCAGCCGGGGCAGCGCCTCGGCGAGGCTCTGCCCGGGGGTGTTGATCCGCAGCACCGCGGTGGGGATGGTGTGCATCACGTCGGGGGTGAGCCCGAGCGGCTGCGGGTCCAGTGCCGGGTCGCCGACCGGCTCACTGCCGAGCGGATCGAGCCGGGCGGCCAGGTGGCCGTGGGTCCGGTGGGCCTTCACCAGCGCCATCGCGGCGGCCACGTGATAGAGGTCGGCCTGGGACTCGACCACCGGGATCGAGCCGCGGCTGGGGCGGCCCGAGGGCGGGGGCGGGGGCGCCTCCGCGCCCGGTGCGGCCAGCCCCAGGCTGGCAAACGCCTCCTCGTAGAACCGGTCCTCGCCCTGCAGCAGCTGGTCGACGGTGCGCAGGAACTCGCCCGACTCCGCCCCCTGGATCACCCGGTGATCGTAGGTGCTGGTGACGGTCATGACCTTCGAGACGCCGAGCTCGCGCAGCCGGTCGTCGCTGACCTCGCTGAAGGCGGGCGGGTAGTCGATGGCGCCGACCGCGATGATGCTCCCCTGGCCCGGCATCAGGCGGGGCACCGAGGCCACCGTGCCGAGTCCCCCGGGATTGGTCAGGGTCAGGGTGGCGCCGGCAAAGGCGTCGGGCAGCAGCTTGTTGCCGCGCGCCTTCTCGACCAGCGATTCGTACACCTGGTGGAACTCGGCGAACGACTTGGCGGCGGCCTCGTGGATCACCGGCACCACCAGCCCGCGGGTACCATCCTTCCGTTCCACGTCCACGGCGATCCCGAGGTGCACCCGGCCGCCCGGCAGCTTGTGCGGGGCGCCCGGGACGTCCACGAACACGGTGGTGAGGGCGGGGTGCTTCTGGGCGGCGCGCGCAATGGCGTGGCCGATCAGGTGGGTGAACGAGACCTTCTCGCCCCGGCCCGCGGCGCGCAGGGCGGCGTTGAGTTCCCGGCGCCGGGTCTCGAGGGTGGCCACCGACAGCTCGCGGAAGCTGGTCGCGGTCGGGATCGACCGGCTGTCGTTCATGTTGGCCACCAGCTTGGCGGCCGGGCCGGTGATCGGCACGGCGCCGGGCGGCACCGGCGCCGGGGCGCCATCGGCGGCGCGGGCGGGGGCCGGGGGCGCCGCAGGGGTGGGGGCGGCCGGGGCCGCGCCCTGGGCTGGCCGCGCATCGTGCACCGAGGGGTGGTGCCCGTTGCCCTGTTCCGGCGTCAGGCCCGCGTTCCCGGTCTGGAAGTAGCGGCGCCACTCCTCCGACACCGCCGCCGGGTCACGCAGGAACTCCTCGTACATGATCTGGGCGAAGCCGGCGTTCGCGGTCTCGAACACGTTCGGTTCCACGGATCGTTCGCAGCCTTTCCACTGATGGGTGGTGCCCCGGGTCGCCCCGGTCTCACGGCAAGATAACCAGCGGGCCGGGGGTCCGGTGAGGCGGTGTGTCCCCGCAGGCTTGTGCGGACGTCCCTACGACGTAGGATACACCGGTTTCCCACCCCCTCACCCTCTCGGCCCCCCGCCCGGACCTCCCCGCGGGCGCCGAGACCTTTCGGAGGTTGCATGCGAAGGACAGCCTGGCAGGGCGCGCTGCTGGGAGTAGCCGCGGCGCTCATCGCCGCGTGTGGCGGCAGCGGTGGCGGCGGCAGCGGCAACAATCCCACCCTCACGATCGCCAAGGCCGCCGTGGCCAACGGCGACAACCAGGTGGCGGCGGTCGGCACCGCCCTGGCCAACAACATCCGCGTGGTGGTGACCGATGACGGCGACCCGGTGGAGGGCCAGGTGATCACCTGGGCCACCGGCAACGGCTCGGTGACCCCCACCCAGAGCACCACCGACCAGAACGGCATCGCCACCACCAACTGGACCCTGGGGAACATCGCCGGCGCCCAGTCGCTGTCGGCTTCGCTCAGCGGGGCGGTCAATTCCCCCCTGGCCTTTGCCGCCACCGGGACGCCCGGCGCCATCAGCACGTTCTCCGCGATCAGCGGGTCGGAGCAGTTCGCGGCGGTCAGCACGGCCTTCGGCCAGCAGGCCACGGTGAAGGTCGCGGACCAGTTCGGCAACGGCATCCAGGGCGTGGTGGTGACGTGGGCCGTGGGCAGCGGCAGCCTCACCCCCTCGGTGGGCTTCAACAGCACCGGCACCAATGGCCAGGCCTCAGTGACGGTGGTGGCGGGCGCGTCGGCGGGTCCGGCGCTGCTCAACGCCACCATCACGGCGCTCGCCACGGTGATCCCCTTCACCCTCACCGTGGTGCCCACCGCCCGGCAGGTGAACGTGGGCAGCGACTTCTTCACCAGCGTGACCAACGGGACCTCCGATCCCGCGGTGGACACCCTGGTGGTCGGGCAGTCGATGCAGTGGAACCTGGTCGGCGGCACCCACACGGTGCACTCGATCGGGCAGGGGTTCACCAGCAGCGGGAACCTCACGGGGGCGGGCTACACCGTGCAGTTCACCAACGCGGGCACGTTCACCTACGACTGCGCCATCCACGGGGCCCAGATGACCGGGACCATCGTGGTGCAGTAGCCGGCCGGCGGTGTCGATGGGGCAGGGCGGCCGCCGGCGCTCGGATGCGCCGGCGGTTTGCGTTGCGGACCTACGCGGACGGGAGCGGGTCGGTGGCCATGGCGTGGTAGCGGAGCCGTTCCTTCTCGATCCGTTCCGCGCTCCACCCCAGCTCCGCGCCGAGCAGCTCGGCGGTGCGGCCCGCCGCGCCCGCGCCCCGGTCGGTGGTCTCGTAGTAGAGGTGCAGCCGCCGCACCAGGACGTCCTCGACCAGCCGGGCGAACTCCCGCCGCGCCACGTGCACCACCTCCGCCCCGATGGCGGGGTGATCCGGGCTGAGCGGCGCCGCCAGGCCGCGCTCCTCCCGGACCAGGTTGAAGACCGCGGCGCACTCGGTGCCGAAGGTGCGCACGATGTGATCCACCGCGGCGATCGGCAGCCCGAGCTCCAGCCCCGCCTGGCCCAGCGGCTCGAGGTCGGGCACCTCGCCGCCGGGGAGCGGCTCGCGGTCGGTGGCGGGGCGCCGGGCACGGGGGCGGCCGTCGAGCGCGTGCAGCGCGGCGGTCACCTCGTCCACCAGCTCCGCCGCCATGGTGCGATTGGTGGTGAGCTTGCCGCCGGCGATCGACAGCATCCCCCCGGGCCCGGTGACGATGACGTGCTCCCGCGGGATCTGGGAGGCGCCGACCCGGTCCGGCGGGGCGATCAGGGGCCGGAGCCCGGCCCAGGTGGCGATCACGTCGCGCGCGTCGAGGTGGGCATTGGGGAAGGCGGCGTTGGCGGAGCGGAGGAGGTACACCACGTCGTCCGCCGTGGCGCGCACCGCGTCGGGGCCCTCGGTGGTGTCGGTGTCCGTGGTGCCGATGTACGAGAACTCCCCCCAGGGGAGCACGAACATCACCCGGCCGTCGATGGGGCTGGTGAGGGTCACCGCCGCCTCATGGCCCAGGCGGTTCCGGCGGACCACCACGTGGGTCCCCTTGGTGGGGCGGAGCAGCGGGGTGGCGGCGGGATCCTCGAGCCGCCGCAGCTGGTCGCACCAGGGGCCCGTGGCGTTCACCACCACGTGGGCCTGGATAGTGCCGGTGGCGCCGGTCAGGCGGTCCCGGATGCGGGCGCCCCGGACCCGGCCGTCGGCCTTCAGTAACTCCTCTACTGCCATGTAGTTCGCCACCTGGGCGCCGTGCCGGATGGCGCTCCGCGCCGTGGCCACCACCAGGCGGGCGTCATCGCACTGGGCATCGTAGTAGCGGGCGCCGCCCTGCAGGCCCTTGTCCCGCAGCATCGGCTCCAGCTGCAGCAGTCCGCGCTTGCCGAGGAAGCGGTGGCGCTTCACATTGCGGAAGGCGGCCAGCAGGTCGTACAGCCAGATGCCCGCCCAGATCTGCCACAGCGGCACCCGGTCGCCCTGGTGCACCGGGAAGACGAACGGCAGCGGATGCACCAGGTGGGGCGCGATGGTGAGCAGCACCTTCCGCTCCGCCAGCGCCTCGAAGACCAGCTTGAGGTCCCCCTCCTCGAGGTAGCGCAGCCCGCCGTGAATCAGGCGGCTGGAGCGCGAGCTGGTGCCGAAGGCCAGGTCGTGCTGTTCCACGAGGATGGTGGACAGGCCGCGCATCGCCGCATCCCGCGCGATGCCGGCGCCGGTGATGCCGCCGCCGATGATGAGCAGGTCCACCGGCGACGCGCTCAGTCGCTCGATCGAGGGTCGATGCCAGATCTCACCCGCGGGGCGCCCCCGCCCGTCCTGTACCTTCCCCGGCCCAGCACCTGGCTCGTGTGGCACGACTACCTCATCCGTCCGGGGATGCGGGTGCTCGACCTGGCCTGCGGGGAGGGCCGGCACGCGCTCAAGGCGGCGCAGTGGGGCGCCACGGTCACGGCGCTGGACCACGACGACGTCAAGCTGGAGACGGGCCGCGAGGCGGCCGTCCGGCTGGGCGTGCAGGTGGACTTCCAGGCGGTGGATCTCACGGGCGAGTGGCCGGCGCTCGGGCGCTTTGAGGTGGTGCTGCTGTTCAACTATCTTGACCGCGAACGGATGGAGGACGTCCAGGAACTGGTGGCGCCCGGAGGGCTCCTGATCATGGAGACCTACCTGGACTGGCAGCGGGCCCTCGGCTGGGGCCCGACCAGCGACGACCACCTGCTGCAGCCGGGGGAACTGGCCCGGCTGGTGAGCCCGTTCGAATCCCTCCACGGCCGGGAGGTCTTCGAGCCCATCGAGGGCAACAAGGTCCGCGCCGTCGCCTCGATCGTGGCCCAGCGGGCATAGCATAAGCGCGCACCGCGGTGCGCGGCAACGGTGCCGGCTCCCGGGCCGGCGCCCCGAGTACCCCGAGAACCTGCCATGGCTTCCCCCCGTCGTCCCGCGATCGTCTCCGGCCTGCGCACGCCCTTCGCCCGGAGCGGCACCGTCTTCAAGGATGTCACCGCGGTGCAGCTGGCCCGCCGCGTCACCCAGGAGCTGCTCGCGCGCACCGCGCTCGACGGCGCCCTGGTCGATGAGGTGGCCTTCGGGCAGGTGGTGGCCTCGGTCCTCGCCCCCAACGTGGCGCGCGAGGTGAGCCTGCTGCCGCAGCTGCCGCGCACCGTCCCCGCCTTCTCCATGAACCGCGCCTGCGCCTCCGCCGGCCAGGCCATCACCTACGCCGCGGACCAGATCACCCTCGGGCACGCCGACGTGGTGCTGGCGGGCGGGGTCGAGTCGCTCTCCGACATCCCCATCCTGCACAGCAAGCGGATGACCCAGATCCTGCTCGAGGCGAGCAAGGCGAAGACCCTGGGCCAGCGGGTGGGGACCTTCCTCAAGATCCGGCCCCGGGACCTCATCCCGGTCTCCCCCGCCATCGCCGAACCCTCCACCGGCGAGTCGATGGGGCAGTCGGCGGAGAAGATGGCCAAGGAGAACGGCATCACCCGTGAGGCGCAGGACCGCCTGGCGCTGCTGAGCCACCAGCGCGCCGCCGCCGCCACCCAGAGCGGACGCCTGGCGCAGGAGATCGCGCCCTGGTTCGGCGGCCGCGGGATGGACGAGGTGGTCACCACCGACAACCTGGTCCGCGGCGACACCTCGCTGGAGCAGCTGGCCAAGCTCAAGCCGGTGTTCGACCGCCGCTATGGCTCGGTCACCGCCGGCAACGCCTCGGCGCTCACCGATGGCGCCGCGGTGGTCCTGATGATGAACGAGGAGAAGGCCCGCGCCCTCGGCTACCGGCCGCTGGCGGTGGTGCGGAGCTACGCGGTGGCCGCCGTGGATCCCGGGTGGCAGCTCCTGATGGGGCCGGCCTACGCCGTCCCGAAGGCGCTCGACCGCGCCGGGATCACCTGGAAGGAACTCGGCCTGGTGGAGATCCACGAGGCGTTCGCCAGTCAGGTGCTCTCCAACGCCCAGGCCTGGGCCAGCCCGGCGTGGGCCACGAAGCTGGGCCGCAGCGGGCCGGTGGGCGAGGTCGACTGGGAGCGGACCAACGTCCATGGCGGCTCCCTCGCGATCGGCCATCCCTTCGGCGCCACCGGCGCCCGCATCGCCACCACGCTCGCCAACGAGATGGTGCACCGCGACGTGCAGTTCGGCCTCATCTCCATCTGCGCCCAGGGCGGGATGGGCTTCGCCATGGTGCTGGAGCGCGTATGACCGCCCTGACCCTCCGGACCCACGGCCGCGTCGCCGTCCTCACGCTCGACCTGCCGGGCGAGCCCGTCAACAAGCTCAACGCCCAGGTCAAGCAGGAGTTCGAGGCGGCGCTGGAGCAGGTGCGCGGCGACGCCGCGGTGCAGGCGCTGGTGATCACCTCCGGCAAGCCCGACAGCTTCATCGCCGGCGCCGACATCGAGGAATTCACCCGGCTCGCGGGCCAGGAGGCGTTCACCCGCCTCTCCCGCGAGGGCCAGGCGATGCTGCAGCGGCTGGACGACTTCCCCAAGCCGGTGGTCTGCGCCATCCACGGCGCCTGCCTCGGCGGCGGCTACGAGCTGGCGCTGGCCTGCGACTGGCGCGTGGCCACCGACCACCCCCGGACCCAGATCGGCCTCCCCGAGGTGCAGCTGGGGCTGCTGCCCGGCGCGGGCGGTTGCGTGCGGCTCCCCCGCCTGATCGGGCTCTCCGCCGCGCTCGGGATCATCATGCCCGGCAAGACCGAGGGCGGGTCCAAGGCCTTCAAGCTCGGCATGGTGGACGAGCTGGTGCCGAAGGCCATCCTGCTCGACACCGCGCTCGCGGCGGCGGAGCGGCTGCTGGCCGCCGGCGTCCCCGCGCGGCCGGCCAGCCGGCCCGCCCGCGGCGGGCTCATGGGGGCGATCTTCGACCGCAGCATCCCCGGGCGGATGTTCGTCTATCACAAGGCGCGCAAGGACACCCTCAAGAAGAGCGGCGGTCATTACCCCGCGCCCCTCGCGGCGCTGGCGGCGGTGAAGGCCGGCCTCGAGGGCGGGCTCGCGCGCGGGTTCGCGGTGGAGCACCAGAAGTTCGGCGAGCTCGCCGCCACCGACGTCTCCCGCAAGCTGATCGGGATCTTCTTCGCCACCACCGCGCTCAAGAAGGACGATGGCCTCCCCGAGGGCGTGACGGCCACCCCGCGCACGGTGGAGCGCCTGGCGGTGATCGGGTCCGGATTCATGGGGGCGGGCATCGCGGGGACGGCGGTGAGCAGCGCCGGCGTCGACGTGCGGGTCAGGGACACCGAGCTGGCCCGGGTGGGGAAGGGGCTCAAGGCCGCCACCGACATCCTCCACGGCCGGCTCAAGCGGAAGCGGATCACCCGGTTCGAGTACGAGCGTCTCGCGGCGCTGCTCTCGGGCGGCACCGACTTCACCAGCTTCCCGCGCGCCGACCTGGTGATCGAGGCGGTGTTCGAGGACCTCGACGTCAAGCGCACGGTGCTGGCCGAGACCGAGGCGGCCACCCCGGCCACGACGATCTTCGCCACCAACACCTCGACCATTCCCATCGCCGACATCGCGGCCCGGGCGGCGCGGCCGGCGAGCGTGCTCGGGATGCACTTCTTCTCGCCGGTGGACCGGATGCCGCTGCTCGAGGTCATCCCCACCGACCGCACCAGTCCCGACGCCATCGCCACCGCGGTGCAGTTCGGCCGCAAGATCGGCAAGACCGTGATCGTGGTCCGCGACCGGCCCGGCTTCTGGGTGAACCGGATCCTGATCCCCTACATGAACGAGGCCGGCCACCTCTTCAGCGAAGGGGTGCCGATGGAGCTGCTCGACCGGCTGATGACCCGCTTCGGCTTCCCGGTCGGGCCCATCACCCTGCTCGACGAGGTGGGCCTCGACGTGGGCGCCAAGGCAGGCACGGTGATGCACGCCGCCTACGGCGACCGGCTCAAGCCCTCGGAGCTCATCGGCAAGCTGCTCGCCGACCAGCGGCTCGGGCGCAAGAACGGCAAGGGGTTCTACCACTACCACAAGGGACAGAAGACCGGCCCCGACGAGTCGGTCTACGACCTCCTCGGCCTCAAGCCGCGCGCCCCCGCCGCCACCACCGACGCCGAGCAGCGCCTGGTCTACAGCATGCTCAACGAGGCCGCGATGGCCATGGGCGAGGGGGTGGTCCGCAGTCCGCGCGACGGCGACATCGGCGCCATCTTCGGGATCGGGTACCCGCCGTTCCGCGGCGGCCCGCTCCGCTACATCGACGACCTCGGCGCGCCACGGGTGGTGGAAGTGCTCCGCGCGCTCGCCGCCGTCCACGGCCCGCGCTTCACGCCCTGCGACACCCTGGTGCGGATGGCGGAGGCGGGCGGGAGGTTCTACCCGGCGTGAGCCGCGGCGACGACCCCTCCGCCGCCGACCCGCACGACTCGCTGGAGGCGCTGCGCGCGGCGCTGGCCGGCCGGTACGACCTCGAGGCCCCGATCGGGCACGGCGGGATGGCGGTCGTGCTCCGCGCCCAGGACCGCCGCCACGGCCGGCCCGTCGCCATCAAGGCGATCCGGGCCGGCCTGCTCGCGTCAGGGGAGTCGGCCGACCGCTTCCTGCGCGAGATCCGTTACGCCGCCCAGCTGGGCCATCCCCACATCCTGCCGCTGTACGACTCGGGCGAGCTGCCCGGCCCGGGCGGCGCCGCGCTGCTGTTCTACGTGATGCCGCTGGTGGCGGGCGGTTCGCTGCGCGACCTGCTCCGCGCCGAAGGCCGCCTCCCGGTGGGCCAGGCCATCCGCCTGGTGCGCGCGGTCGGGGCGGCGCTCGACTACGCCCACCGCCGCGGCATCCTGCATCGCGACATCAAGCCGGAGAACATCCTGCTGCAGGAGGGGGAGCCGGTGGTGGCCGACTTCGGCGTGGCGCGCGGCCTGTGCGACGCCTGCGAGCCGGCCGGTTCGGTCACGGCGCCGGGCATGGCGGTCGGCACCCCGGACTACATGAGCCCCGAGCAGGCCAGCGGCGACCCGGTGCTCGATGCGCGCAGCGACCAGTACGCGCTGGCCTGCGTGCTGTACGAGCTGCTCACCGGCCTGCCGCCGTTCACCGGCTCGGGGCCGCGCGCCACGATGGCCCGCCACGCCACCGAGCCGCCCCCGCCGCCGCGGGCCCGCCGGCCTGAGCTCCCGGCGCCGGTGGAGCAGGCGCTGCTCCGCGCCCTGGCCAAGGAGCCGGCCGACCGCTTCGCGACCGTCGCGGAGTTCTGCGAGGCGCTGGTGACCCCGCTCTCCGGGCTGCCGGACTACGCCAGCGCCGCCGCGCGGCGCGCCATCGCCGTGCTGCCGTTCACCAACGCGAGCCCGGACCCCGACAACGAGTACGTGAGCGACGGGCTCACCGAGGAGCTCATCCACGCCCTCGGCGCCGTGGAGGGGCTGCGGGTGGCGCCCCGCAGTTCGGTCTTCGCCATCAAGGGACGGCACCAGGATGTGCGCGCCATCGGCGCGCTGCTCGGGGTGTCGATCGTGCTCGAGGGGAGCGTCCGCCGCGTGGCCGACCGCTTCCGCGTCACCGCCCAGCTCTCCGATGCCACCGACGGCCGCCTGCTCTGGTCGGAGCGCTTCGACCGCGAAGGCCGCGACATCCTGGCGCTCGAGGATGAGCTGGCCCGTTCCATCGTCGGCACGCTCCGCACCCAGCTCGGCCTGGTGGGCGACCCCGGGCGCCGGCGCGCCGCCACCAGCCCGCGCGCCTTCCACCTCTACCTCCGCGGCCGCCACGCCTGGAACCAGCGCACCGGTGCCGGGATGGAGCAGGCGGTGCGGTACTTCGAGCAGGCCATCGCGGAAGACCCCGGCTTTGCCCTGGCGTACACCGGGCTGGCCGACGCCTACGCCCAGCACGTGGACTACCGCAACATGCCCGTGGCCGAGGGGCTGGGCCGGGCGCGGCGCGAGGCGCGGAAGGCCATCGAGCTGGACGACACCCTGGCGGAGGCGCACACCTCGCTCGCGTGGGTGCTGTTCATCCATGACTGGGACTGGCCCGCCGCGGAGCGGGAGTTCCGCCGCGCCATCGCGCTCGATCCGCGCTACGCCTCGGCCCGGCAGTGGTACTCCTGGTACCTCGCCGCCCTGGGGCGCACCCGGGAGGCGATCCTTGAGGGGCAGCGCGCGGTGGAGCTGGACCCGACCTCGGTCTCCATCCGGCGCAGCTGCGGCTGGCTCTACTACTACGACCGCACCCCCGAGGCCGGCGTGCCCTACCTGCAGCAGGCGCTGGTGATGAACCCGGAACAGTCGGACACCTACCTCAACCTGGCCGTGCTGCTCACGCTGGCGCGCCGGGTCGACGAGGCCGGCGAGGCCATCCAGAGCTGCCTCGACCTGAGCCCCGACGACGCGCAGGCGCTGCAGACGCAGGCCCAGATCGACCTGCTGCGCGGACGGGAGGCCGCCGCCCACGCCACGTGGGAGCGCTTCGGCGCGCTGGCCACGGAGCGGTATGTCTCGCCCACCAACTGGGCCCGGCTGGCGCTCACCCTGGGCCGCACCGACGACGCCTTCCACTGGCTGGAACAGGCCCGGGCCGAGCGGCGCGGCTGGCTCACCTACCTGCGGGTGGACCCGCTGTTCGACCCGGTCCGCGCCGACCCGCGCTTCCGCGCGCTGCTCGAACACCTCAAGCTCGCGTGATCCGCGCCCTGCTCCTGGTGCTCGGCGTGGCTGCCGCCGGCTATGTCGCCATCCTCGTCTGGCTGGTGGGAAACGAGGACCGGATCGTCTTCCAGCCCGAGCCGGGACCGGTGCCGGTGCCCGCGCTCGACGACGGGACCGTGATCGAGGCGGTGCAGTTCCCCAGCGGCGATGGCACCCCGCTCACGGCGTGGAGGCTGGCCCCGTCGCCGGCCGCTCCCGCCGGGCGCTGGGTCCTGGTGCTGCACGGCAACGCCGGAAACCTGGCCACGCCGGGCCGCCCCGAGCACGACCAGCAGCTCCACGGGCTCGGCCTCGGGGTGCTGGCGCTGGACTACCGGGGCTATGGCCTGAGCGGCGGCGTGCCCAGCGAGGCGGGGCTCTACGCCGACGCCACCGCGGCGTACCAGTATCTGCGCGACACCCTCCGGGTGCCGCCGGCGCGGATCCTGATCTATGGGCACTCGCTCGGCAGCGGGGTGGCGGTGGAGCTCGCCACGCGGGTGGAGGCGGCCGGGCTCATCCTCGAGGGGGCGTTCACCTCGGTTCCGGATCGCGCGGCGGAGGTCTATCCCTGGCTCCCGGTGCGGTGGATCGGGCACAACCGGTTTCCATCGCTGGCGCGGATCGGCGCGGTGCGGATGCCGGTGCTCATCATCCACGGCCGCGACGACCAGACCATTCCCATCGGTCACGGGCGCCGCCTCCATCAGGCGGCCCGGGCGCCCCGGACCTTCCTGGAGGTGGCCGGCGGGCACGACGACGCCTTCGAAACCGGGGCCCGGGAGTATGAGGCGGGCATCCGGCACTTCCTCGCGGGGCTGCCCTGAGCCTTTCCGGGGCACCGCTGCGGGTTCCGATCTGCCAGCCCTCCAAGCACTTAGCGCGGACTGTGACGGGACCGCTTGTTTCCGGCGTTCCCGGGGTCGAGCTTGGGGCGTCCGCCCCCCGGCCCGGGGGCGGCTTTCCGTCACCCCCGGGGGAGCGACACCGCGTGTCCGTACCGAGCGAGATGCCGATCCGGCAGTTCCCGCGCCCGCTGCGCACCCAGGTGCGGGTGGCGTACGCCGTGGCGTGGGAGGCGCTGGTGGCCAGCCACACCGAGCAGGCGCTGCAGTTCGTGGGGGAATTTTCGAGCCGCGTGTCGCCGCTGGAGGCGCTGGAGCTCTACCTGACGGTGGTGCCCGTCTCGGCGATGATGCACGAGCCGATCCGGACCCGGACGCTGGCGGCGCTGGAGCTCGACCACCTGCCCGCGCAGGCCGCCCTGCCGACGCTCCGGGGGTGGCGCGTGCTCCGGCTCGACCTGGTGGTGAAGCTCATCCGCTACCGGCGGGCCTACCAGGAGCGGACGCTCGAGCTGGCGCGGATGGTGGGGGCGCGGGCGTCGGAGGCGGTGACCGCCACCCACATCCGCAACGCGCAGGCCTTCGCGGAGCTGCTGGCGGGGCACCTGCCGGTGGGCCGCGCGGTGGTGGAGTACGTGCGCGCCTTCCACATGTCGCTCGGGGCGGGGCAGGTGGTGATGCAGCGGGTGAAGGCGGCGGCGGCGGGGAGCGAGCTGGCGCTCGAATACACCAGCCCCGCGCAGCCGGACGCCGACCTGCTGGAGGCGGCGCCCGAGGGCGAGCTCAGTCTACCTGCGCCACCAGCTCCGCATTCGTCGCCGAGCGCCGCATCAGCGTGAGCACCTGTTGCATGGCGTCCACCGGAGTCATCGGCGCGGTGCGGCTGCGCAGGGTGGTGGCCACGGCGAGGAGCGGCGGCGGGAGCAGCAGCTCCTCGCGCCGGGTGCCGCTGGCCTTGAGGTCGATGGCGGGGAAGATCCGTCGCTCGGCCAGCTCGCGACTCAGGGTGAGCTCGCTGTTGCCGGTGCCCTTGAACTCCTCGTAGATCACCTGGTCCATCTTGGACCCGGTGTCGATCAGCGCCGTGCCGATGATCGTGAGCGAGCCGCCGCCCCTGGATTCGTCGATGCGGCGCGCGCTGCCGAGGAAGCGCTTGGGCTTCTCGAGGGCCGAGGAGTCGAGCCCGCCCGTCATGGTGCGCCCGGTGCCCCGCTCCACCGTGTTGTAGGCCCGGGCCAGCCGGGTGATCGAGTCCAGGATCAGCACCACGTCCTCGCCCATCTCCACCCGCCGCCGGGCCCGCTCCAGCGTGAGCTCCGCCACCGCCACGTGCCGCTCGGCGGGGAAGTCGAAGCTGGAGCTCACCACCTCGCCGAAGCCGATCATCTCCATCTCGGTGACCTCCTCGGGCCGCTCATCCACCAGCAGGATGAGGAGGAGGGCGTTGGGGTGGTTCTTGGCGATCCCCTCCGCCACCGCCTGGAGCACCATCGTCTTGCCCGCCTTGGCGGGGGCCACGATCAGGGCGCGCTGCCCCTTGCCGAAGGGGCAGAGCAGGTCGATCACCCGGTTGGTGTAGTCGGGCTGGCCGTAGCGGCGCAGGCCGCAGTCGAGCCGGAGCGGGGCGTCGGGGTGGATCGCGCCGAGGCTGCCGAAGGCGGGCCGGCGGCGCATCTCGTCGGGAGGCCGGCCATTGACCAGCGAGAGGGACTCGACCGGCGCGGCCTTGCCGCGGCCGGGGGAGCGACCCAGCTCCCCCCAGAGCTCATCGCCGGTCCGCAGGCCGTACTGGCCCACCAGGCGGGGGGGGACGTAGTAGTCGCCGTCTTCGGGGAGGTAGCTGCACTGCCGCCGCCGGACGAAGCCGGCGCCGCGGTCGCTCAGCTCCAGGATGCCAAGTGATGGGGGGTGGTCATGGGATGGCGCAATATACCAGTTTGGGTGTCATGCGGACGTCATTCGCGCGTCTTCAAGGCACCCTTCACCCCTGGGACCCGCCCATGACCCCGGCACCAGACCTGATGTTCTACGATGGCGGCTGCGGACTCTGTCACCGGTCGGTGAAGTTCGTGCTGGCGCGGGACCTCGAGGGCACCCGGTTCCGCTACGCCCCGCTCCAGGGGAGCACCTTCCAGGCGGCCTACGACCCGGCGCGCCGGGGCGAACTCCCAGACAGCGTCATCGTGCGCACTGCCGACGGGCGGACCCTGGTCCGGTCGCGGGCGGCGCTCCATATCGCGGAGCGGCTGGGCGGCGGGTGGCGGGTGCTGGCCCGGATCCTGGGGCTGCTCCCCACCTGGCTGCTCGACGGGGGCTACGACGGCATCGCGCGGGTGCGCGGGCGGCTCTTTGCCCGGCCGGAAGGCTCCTGCCCGATGCTGCCCCCGGAGCTGCGGGGGCGGTTTCTCCCCTAGCCGCCGGCCCGGGCCCTCAGCCCGCCACCACCGTGCCCTCGCGGCCGGTGAGTTCCCGGAACAGGGCGGCGAGCCGCTCGGTGATCGGGCCCACCGTGCCCGCACCGATCCTCCGGCCGTCGATCGTCGTCACCGCGGCGAGCTCCCCCATGGTGCCGGAGCAGAAGGCCTCGTCGGCGCGGTAGGCCTCGGTGAGCGAGAGGTCGGTGATCTCGAGCGGGAGGCCGTGCTCCTGGCAGAGTTCGATCACCGTGGCGCGGGTGATCCCCTCGGGGCAGGCCACCGTGCGCGGGGTGCGGACCCGGCCGCCCTCCACGAAGAACAGGTGGGTGGCGTTGGTCTCCGCGATGAAGCCGCGGGTGTCGAGCATCAGGGCGTCGTCGGCCCCGGCGACGTTGGCCTCGATCTTGGCCAGGATGGACTGCAGCAGATTGTTGTGGTGGATCTTGGGATCGAGGCAGTCGGGCGGAAAGCGCCGGATCGAGGCGGTCACCAGGCTGAGCCCCGAGGTGGCATAGACCGGCGGCTTGTGCTCCGCCAGGACGATGAGCGTGGGGCCGGCCTGGTTGAGCCGCGGGTCCATGCCGCTGGTCACCTTGATCCCGCGGGTGAGCGTGAGCCGGATGTGGACCCCGTCGGTCATGCCGTTGGCGGCGAGGGTCTTCCGGATCTCCTCGGTGATGGCGGCCGCGGCGGGGATCTGGGTGAAGGCGAGCGCCAGCGCCGAGTGCCGCAGCCGCTCGAGATGCTCGGTGAGGCGGAAGATCCGCCCCTGGTAGAGCCGCAGCCCCTCCCATACGGCATCGCCCCCCTGGACCACGGAGTCGAAGGGGCTCACCCCCGCCTGGTCGCGGTGCATCAGGGCGCCGTTGATGTTGACGAGGAGGTCGCGATTGCGGGGGTCGAAGCGCTGTTGCATGGGTCGCGGGGTTGGGGGGTGGAGGATGTTCCCGTGAGGTGGATCGGGGCGCAAGTGGCCGGTCTCCGGGCAGAACCCGCCATAGCCGATTGACAGCCTCGGCATTCCGCCGTATGATGAACCCGTGCCAAATTCACCTGAGAATCGTTCTCAATGTCCCATCCCCAAGACGGGGCGTCGCTGGATGACCGCGGCGTTCCTGTTCTTCCTGATCAAGGGGCTGCTCTGGCTCGCCGCCGGCACGGGACTCACGCTCTTCGCCTGGAATCGCTGATGACCACCACCGCCGCCGTTTCCATCATGGATCAGCTCCGCGAAACCACCGCCGTGGCGCACCGGGCCGCGGAGGCCCGCCCCCTGATGCGGTCGATCGGGCGCGGGACCATCGCGCGGGCCCCGTATGTCGCCAACCTCGAGCAGCTCCTGCTGGTGCATCGGGTGCTCGAGGCGGCCCTGGTGCGCGCCGCCGCCGCCCACCCGGCCTGGGCCGGGCTCGAGGTCGCGTCCCGCCTCCGGGTGCCCGACCTGGAGGCGGACCTGACCCATTTCGGCGGCTCGCTCCGGCCCGAACCGCTCCCGGCGACCCTCCTCGCCCACGCCTGGATTGCGCAGGCGACGCCCGAGGAACTGCTCGGCGCGTTCTACGTGACCGAGGGCAGCACCAACGGCGGGCGGTTCCTGGTGAAGATGGTGGCGCGTGGGCTCGAACTCCCGGAGGGCAGCCGGGCCGGGCTGCAGTCGCTGGACCCGTATGGGACGGTGCAGCCCGAGCGCTGGGCGGCCTACAAGCAGGCCATGAACGGCCTGTCGCTGGCGGCCCCGGCGCGCGAGGCAGTGGTGGCGGCGGCCCAGGCGATGTTCGCGCACCTGGGTGCGGTCGCCGATCAGGTCGCGGCGCAGCACGCCATGTGATCGCCGCCCTCCCGGGGGCCGGCCCTCAGGCGCCGGCCCCCAGGCGGTGCCGGTACAGCTCCTCGTAGAGCGGCAGGCACTCCGCCAGCAGCGGCTCCAGCTCCGGTCCCACCTGCCGGGGCCGCGCCTGCCAGGGCTCGAACCCGGTGGAGCGCTCCACCGCCTCGTACCAGTGCCGGGCCCAGATGCCGTCGGTGGCGCGGCGTCCCGCCGGCCACGCCAGCATCCGCTCGCTGAACGGCACCTCCATTCGAGCGCAGAACTCCCCCAGCAGCCCGCGCGGGTCCCGGAGCACGTCCTCGGCGTCGAGCACCGGCGGGGTGACGCCGGTGCGGGCCCGGACAAAGCGGAACAGCTCCAGCTGCTGCGGCAGCCCGGTATCGCGCAGGATGGGGAGCCCCATCTTGGCGCTCAGCGACGGCAGCATCTCTGCCGGATGACGGATGAGGAAGGCGTTCCGGAGCGCCAGCAGCCACTCGCCCTGCAGGTGGGGGAGCCAGTGGTGCGCCATGTGCTTCTGGTAGTAGATGGCCCGGCCGTGGGGGATGGGCCCGGTGAGGCCGGCGACCACCAGGCGCCAGTCGGTCTCGTGGTGGCCGATGACCTCGTCCACGCCCGGGTGCGCCACCGCAACCTGGGTCAGGTAGTGGGCGTAGAGGGGTTCGTCCACCACCCAGGCATCGGGGCGGTTCTCCCACGCGCGCATCATGGCGGTGGAGATGTTGCGCGGGCCGGACCACATCGCGATCCGGACGGGGTCAGCGCGCATGATTATTCATCGCTTGTAGGCGTCGCGGCCGCCGGATATCGTTCTGCCCCCATGCACGCCCCCTCGAGGATGTCCTGACATGATGCGCACCGGCCTACTCTGGCTCTCGGAGCAGCCGCAGGTGTTCCGCTTTGTCCGCAGCAACCCGCTGGCCCGGAAGTTCGCCTCGCGCTTCGTGGCGGGGGAGACCGTGGACACCGCGGTGGAGGCGGCCCGTGAGCTCAACCGGCGGAAGATCACCGCGACGCTCGACCTCCTGGGCGAGAGCATCACCCGGGAGTCGGAGGCCGCCCAGGCCCGGGACACCTACCTCCAGATGCTCGACCGGATCGGCGAGACCGGGGTCGATTCCAACGTCTCGGTGAAGCTCACCCAGATGGGCTTCGACATCAGCGCCGACGCCTGCCTGGCCAATATGACGGCGATCCTCGAGCGGGCCAAGGCGCGCGGCAGCTTCGTCCGGCTGGACATGGAAGGCTCCGCCTACACCCAGCGGACGCTCGACTTCTTCTACCAGAAGGTCTATCCTGCCTTCGGGCCGCACGTGGGGGTGGTCATCCAGTCGTGCCTGCGGCGCTCCACCGAGGACGTGGCGCGGCTGGTCGAGGCGAAGGCACGGGTGCGGCTCTGCAAGGGCGCGTACCTCGAGCCGCCCGAGGTGGCCTTTCCCGACAAGGCCGACGTGGACCGGCACTACGTGACCCTGATGGAGCAGCTGATGCTCCGGGGCAACTACCCGGGCCTGGCCACCCACGACGCCGCGATCATCGCCCATGCGCGGAGCTTTGCGAAGGCGCAGGGGATCGACCCGGCGCGGTTCGAGTTCCAGATGCTCTACGGGGTCCGCCGGGACCTGCAGGACGAGCTGCGGGGCGCCGGGTTCAACGTGCGGGTCTATGTTCCGTTCGGGACGCAGTGGTATCCCTACCTGATGCGTCGCCTGGCCGAGCGGCCGGCGAACATCGCATTCATCCTGGGCAACGTGATGCGCGAGGCGGTGCGGCACTAGCGATGTCCGAAGCCACCCTGGGCGGCTACATGGACCGGCACGGGCGGGCCGCCGCGTTCACCGGGCACGACGGCCAGCCCTACTCGGTCGGCATCTACGTGGACGACGCGCCGGACGAGCTGGGCCGGCACGGCGCCTCCCTCCTCTTCGTGCGCTGGTCCGAGGCCGGTGACCGGCCCAGCGGGCATGTCGAGACCGGCATCCTCGCCTGGGGCCGCAGCGCCCCCGAGGCCGAGGAGCGGATCCGCGCCCTCTCCCTCTACGACGTGAAGGCCGCCCTGGACGACGCCATCGGTCGCGATCCCGGCACGTGGTAAGCGGGACGGTGCTCGAGCGCGACGGCGCCGCGTACCGGGTGCTCACCGCGGACGGCGAAGTCCGCGCGGTGCTCCGGGGCAAGGTGAAGCGGGACACCCCGCGGGTGGTGGTCGGCGACCGGGTGGGCCTGGACCTCGAGGGCGAGGGCGGCATGATGGGCATCGCCGTGGTAGAGGAGCGCCGGAGCCTGCTGGCGCGCCGGGTGCCCGAGGGGCGCGGCACCCGCCCGGTGGCGGCCAACATCGACCAGGTCCTGGTGGTCACGGCGACCATCGACCCGGTGCCCATCCCGCAGCTGATTGACCGCCTGCTCGTGGTGGCCGAATCCAACGACCTTCCCGCCGCGGTGATCCTCAACAAGACGGACCTCGAGCCCGGCACGGTGCTCGCCACGCGGCTGGAGGGCGCGGGGTACCGGGTCTTCCGCACCAGCGTGCGGACCGGCGAGGGTCTCGAGGCGCTGCGCGCCGCCCTCGCTGGCCGCGTCAGCGTGGTGACGGGGCCGAGCGGGGCGGGGAAGTCGAGCCTGCTCAATGCGCTCGAGCCGGGGCTCGGGCTGCGGACCGGGGAGATCAGCGAGCGCATCCGCCGGGGCAAGAACACCACGGTAAGCGCGGTGATGGTGCCGCTCGAGGCGGGCGGCTTCCTGGTGGACACGCCGGGGTTCAGCGAGGTGGGGCTGTGGGGGCTCGCGCCGCGCGACCTGGCGCACTGCTTCCCCGAGTTCCGCCCCCGGGTGGACGGGTGCAAGTACGCCGACTGCAGCCACACCCACGAGCCGGGGTGCGCGGTCCTTGGCGCGGTGGCGGCCGGCGCCATCGATCCCGGCCGTCACGAGAGTTACCGGGTGCTGCTGGCCGAGCTCCAGAGCGCCCCGGCCGACTGGGAGTAGCGCCGGCCTACTTCGGCTCGCCCGTCACCCGCGACAACGCGTCCTTCACCTCTGCCACCCGGGGCGCGAGCGCCGGGTCGGCCTTGTCCCACATCGCCAGGAACTGGGCGTATGCCTCGGCCGCCGCCGGGCGGTTGCCGGCGGCCTCTTCGGCGCGCCCCAGCGCGTACGTGGCGAGCGGCGCGAGGCCGAGATCGGTGACGAAGCCGTGGCGGAGCAGGCGACGCCCCGCGTCGCGCGTCTCGGGCCGGAGCGCCATGGCGGCGGCCATCTGCAGCCGCAGCGGGGCGGTCATGAAGCTGTTCCATCCGGCGCCCACGTCCTCGAGGGCGCTCCGCATCGTCGCGAGGCCGCCGACGGTGTCCCCCGCCATCATGGCCGCCCATCCCCGCGTGGCCCGCAGCACGTCGTAGATCTTCGGCGGCATCTTCGGATCGCGGTGCGCCAGGAGGCTGTCGAGCAGCCGGGTCCCCTCGGTCCGCTCGCCCAGGTTGAGCGCGACCGCCGCCTGGTAGTACACCTGGAACGGGTTCTGGCGCGGCGCGGCCAGCATGCGCTGCCGCACCTCGGGAGCGTAGTCTGCGGGGGCAAAGCCCTGCAGCAGCGGGAAGAGCAGGATGCCGTACGCCTGGTCCTGGTTGGTGGTCCGGACGGTGTCGAAGTCCGCCCGTGCCGCCGCGAGCTGGCCCAGGCTGGCGCGGAGCAATCCCCGGCCGGTGTAGTACTGGACCATCCCGAGCCCGCTGACCGACACGAACTGCCGTATGGACTCGAACCGGGCCAGCAGGCTGTCCGAGGAAGGGTCGCCCTGCTGGATGCTGAGCTGGGCGGCCCCGATGCTTGCGGCATAGCGCAGCATGGCGCGCGCGGTGGCGCTGTCCACCAGGCCATCCCCGAACACCAGGCGGCCGGCTCCCGCATAGGCCTGGTTCTCCACCGCATTGTCCGAGCTCTGGAGCACCCGCAGGTAGGTCTCGTAGCGCGGGCGGTCGCGGGTGGAGAGCGCCGTCTCCACCAGGTGGATGGACGCCGGGGTGAGCGAGGAGTCGCGGGCCAGCACGCTGTCGAACGGGGCCCGCAGCTGGTCGGGGCTGTACCCGACGAGCTGGCGGGAGTGGAACTGCGTCTCGCCGAGGAGGAACCAGCCGTCGACGTCATCGGGGTACTTGGCGACGTAGGCCCGGGCGGAATCGATGGCTTCCAGCCGCTGGTGGGAGAACAGGTTGTAGGCGATGACCAGGGAGTGCTCGCGCGGGGGGAGGCGGTTGCCGAAGCGGCGCGCGGCGTCGCTGGCCTCGAGCCCGGCCGCCACCCCGATCCCGCCCGACCAGCCGAGGGTGGCGGCGAGCCGGTAGTGGGCCAGCGCGAAGGTCGAGTCCTGCTCGATGGCGCGGCGGAAGGCCGCCGCCGCGGAATCCCAGGCGGAGCGCCGGTAGTGCTGCTCGCCGGCGAGGTATTCCCGCATGGCGGCGAGGGAGCCGGTGGTGAGCCCGCTGACCCGGACCGAGGGCACCGGCTCGTTGGAGCGCCAGATCTCGCGCACCAGGCGCAGGCTCAGGCTGTCGACGAGGGCGAGCACGCTGTCGCTGGAGCCATCCACCTGGGCGCGGGCGAGGCTCTTCCCGCCGGACCCGTACAGGTCGGCGCTGAGGCGCACCTGGGCGCCAGTGGCCACGATGCTGCCGAGGATCACGGCCTGGGCCTTCACGCTGCGCCCTACGGCGAGCGCGCCCTCGAGGTCGGAGGCGTCGGTCCCGCGCTTCCGCCAGGCGGCCAGCACGGCCCGAGGCTCCGCGGCCTGGATGCCACCGACCGCGTTCAGGTTGGTGGTGAGCAGGTCCACCATGCCCTCGCCCATCAGCTCCACGCCGGCGCCGGAGGCGTGGAACGGCAGCACCGCGATCCGTTCCGCCCCCTCCACCACCACGCCCCCGCGGGGCACGAAGAACCAGGCCACGGCCGCCACCGCCGCCACCGCCAGCGGCAGCCCCACCACCAGGCGGCGGAGGCGCCGACGCTCGGCCATGCCCCCCGCGCCGCCGCCCGCCGCCTGCTCGAGCGCGGCGGCGAAGCTGGTGACGGAGTCGAAGCGCTTCGCGGGGTCGGCGTCGAGGGCGCGCGCCACCGGGGCGTCGGCGTCGGCCGGGGCCTCGCGGTTCACCTTGCTGAGCTTCGGCCGGGGCCCGGTCAGGCTCTTGGCCAGGACGGCCTGCACCGTCTGGCCGGCGAAGGGCATGGCGCCGGTCACCATCTCGTAGAACACGCAGGCCAGGGCGTACTGGTCGCTGCGGCCGTCCACCTCGCTGGCGGTGGCCTGCTCGGGACTCATGTACGCGGGGGTGCCGATAGCGAAGCCGATGCCGGTCAGGTTGCCGCCGCCCCCCTGCTGGGCGGCGCTGAGCGCGCGGGCGATGCCGAAGTCGGCCACCACCGCGTGCCCGCCGGAGAGCATGATGTTCTCGGGCTTGATGTCGCGGTGGACGATGCCGCGCTGGTGGGCGTAGGCCAGGGCGCTCGCCGTCTCGCGCGCCAGGGTCACCGCCTCGGCGAAGGGGAGGCGCCGCTCCCGGGTGAGCCGGTCGCGCAGCGATTCGCCCTCGACGAAGGGCATCACGTAGTAGAGGATGCCGTCCGCCTCGCCCGAATCGTAGAGCGGGACGATGTGGGGGTGCTGCAGCCGGGCGGAGACCTCGATCTCCTGCAGGAAGCGCGGCCCGCCGATGGCGGCAGAGAGCTCGGCCCGCAGCACCTTGATGGCCACGGCGCGGTCGTGCTTGAGGTCCCGGGCGCGATAGACGGTGGCCATGCCCCCCTGGCCGGCCTGGCCCTCGATCCGGTAGCGGTCGCCGAGCGCGGCGGCGAGGCGTTGTGCGAGCGGGTCCATCGCGGGCTACTCCTGGGCCGGGGCGGGGTGGCCGCCCTTCCGGGTCCAGCGGGTGGTGTCGCGCTGCTCCACCTTGGCCATCATGCGGCCGAAGGCCGCCTCGAGGTCAATCCCCTCGCGGTTGGCCATGCAGATGAGCACGAACAGGATGTCGGCCATCTCCATGGCCAGGTCGCCCGGCGCCTCGTCGGCCTTCTTGGTCTTCTGGCCGAAGCGGTGGTTCACCTCCCGGGCCAGCTCGCCCACCTCTTCCGTCAGGCGGCAGAGGTTGGTGAGGGGGTGGAAGTACCCCTCCTCGAACTGGCTGATCCAGGCGTCCACGCGGCGCTGGTGGTCGGTGAGCGGCATCGGGGTCCGGGGCGGAAGGTGGTGCTGGGTCAGTGCTGGGCGCGGAGCGCCGTGAGGAAGGCGCGCATGAAGTGGCCCAGGTCGGCCGGGGTGCGGGAGGAGATCAGGTTGCCGTCGACCACCACGGGGGCGTCCTCCCAGGTCATGCCGGCGTTGACCAGGTCGTCGCGGATGGCGCCGACGCTGGTGCCGCGGCGACCGCGCACGATGCCGGCCGAGATGGGCACCCACCCCGCGTGGCAGATGAAGCCGACGGGCTCACCGGCCGCGAAGATCTCCCGGGTGAGGCTCAGGACCTTGGCGTGCCGCCGCAGGATGTCGGGAGCGTAGCCGCCGGGGATGATGAGGCCGTCGAACTCCCGGCTGCTCAGCTCGTCGACGTGGGCGTCGACAGTCACCGGGTACGCGCCACGCTTGCCGAGGCAGGTCTTCTCCCCGACGCCCGCCACCACGGTGGTGACCCCTTCCTCTTCCAGCCGGATCTTGGGGTACCAGAGCTCGAGCTCCTCGTAGTGGCTCGCCGCGAAGATGAGGACCTTCCTGCCGGACAGCGTCACGTGCCCTTCCGTTCCTGGAACCAGCGGGTGAGATGGGTGACCAGCCACCGCGGCGACAGCCTGCCGGCGAGGATGGTGAGCTGCATGACCAGGCCGGGAATCACCACCGGGCGCCCGCGCCGCATGGCGCGGTACCCGGCGCGGGCCACGGCGGCGGCGTCGAGCGCGCCGGGCAGGGCCTGCAGGTTGACGCCCTGCATCCCGGCGGCCTCGCCGAACCCCGTGGCCACCGGGCCGGGGCAGAGCGCGGTGACCGTCACCCCGGTGCCCCGCAGCTCGTTGTGGATGGCCTCGGAGAAGTGAATGACGTACGACTTGGTGGCAAAGTACACCGCCATGAGCGGTCCCGGGGCAAAGCCGCCCGCCGAGGCCACGTTGAGCACCCGGCCGCGATGGCGGCTCACCATCCCGGGGAGCGCCAGCCGGGTCAGGTGGGTGAGGCTGGTCAGGTTGAGCTGGATCAGGTCGAGCACCTGCTGCATGTCCTGCCGGCCGAAGAGCCCCCAGAGGCCCACGCCGGCGTTGTTCACCAGCACGTCCACCACCAGGCCCCGGCGGCCCACCTCCTCCATGATGGCCACCGGCGCCTCGGCGTCGCGCAGGTCGGCCACGATCACCTCGGCCCGGACGCCGTACATCCCGGCGAGGTACTTCGCGGCCTCCTCGAGCTTCTCGGCGGTCCGCGCCACCAGGACCACGTCGTGCCCGTCCTTGGCGCAGAGCCGCGCCAGCTCGAGCCCGATGCCCCCCGAGGCGCCGGTGATGAGCGCGGCGGGGCGGGGGGTGGCGGGTACGGTCACCGGATCCGCCCGGCGCGGCGCAGCAGTGCCAGCACCTGGTCGGTGGGGAGGGCGTGCACCCGGAAGCCGTCGCTGCCGGTCATCGTCTCGGCGGCCACCATGGCGTTGACGATCGCCTCCTCGGTGGCGTCCACCGCCGCCTCGAAGACGGGGTTGATGGCGTCGTTGGGAATGAAGCGCGCCGTCGCCAGGGAGTCGACGCCGCCCGCGGCCGCGTTGGCCGTGGAGAAGGCGATGAAGATGTCGCCTGAGGAATCGCCGCCGATGCCGCCCATGCGGCCGATGCCGAGCGCGATCCGCCGCGCCACCCGCTTGAGCTGGTGCGGCAGCAGCGGCGCGTCGGTGGCGAGCACCACGATGATCGAACCGAGCTCCTCCCGGACGGTGGCGGCCGGGCCGTCGCCCCGCGCTGCGCCGCAGCGCGGCACCTCGCGCAGCCAGGATTCCGCCGGGTCGGGCAGGGTGAGGCAGGGCTCGAACCCCTGGATCTCCGGGCCCACCGGCACCCCGGCGATCGAGAGCCGGCGCCGCCCGCCGTAGTTGCACTGCACCAGCACGCCGACGGTGTACCCGCCCTCGAGCACCGTGAAGCGGCGGGAGGACGTGCCGATGCCGCCCTTGAACTGGTGGCACACCATCCCGGTGCCGCCGCCCACGTTGCCCTCGGCCACCGGGCCGGTGGTGGCGCCATCGAGCGCCTGGAACGCGTGCTCGCGGGTGACGTGCATCCCCTTGATGTCGTTGAGGCCGCCATCGTAGGTCTCGGCCACCACCGGCAGGGCCCACAGGAAGTCGTCGTAGCTCCGCGCCACCGCCCAGCTGATCACCGCGTCGCGGACCACGCCCACGCTCAGGGTGTTGGTGATCATCACCGGGCCCCACAGGAAGCCCGATTCCTCGAGCCAGGTGGTGCCGGTCATCTCGCCGTTGCCGTTGAGGGTCCACCAGGCCGCCATGACCGGCACGCTCGACTTGCCGCGCGGCAGCACCGCCGTCACGCCGGTGCGCACCGGGCCGGTGCCCACCCGCAGGCGGCCCTCCCCGCGGATCAGCGTGACCTGGCCCACCTCCACCCCCGCCACGTCGGTGATGGCGTTGAGCGGACCGGAGGTACCGGTGAAGGGGATGCCCAGGGCCCGGGCGCGCGGCTTCTGGGCGGCGAGGCCGCCGGCGAGGACGACCGGCAGGAGGAGCAGGAGGGGCAGGCGCATGGTGGCAGCGGGGGAAAGGTTGCTGTAAGCTACACCCCACCGCACGTCACGCTAACCTCCACGGCCGAGCCGCCGAGCCGCCGAGCCGCCGAGCCGCCGAGCCGCCCCCTGCCCATGCGCTCCCGAGACCAGATCCTCGCCAACCTCGAAACGGCCTACCGCGAGCAGTATGAGCGCGCTCGGGCCGACCAGCAGGCCCGCCGCATGGAGGAGCTCGATGCCGGGTACCTCCGCGACCAGCTGATGCTCGAGGTCCTGATGGATATCCGCGACCTGCTTGCCAACCCGCGCCCCCGCGCCTGAGGG